>Ga0182013_10000880_pt1 | contig 41642 bp, 45 predicted proteins | sample 612S2MmetaG_FD_120487 | JGI IMG/M metagenome (GOLD analysis project Ga0182013, IMG submission 120487) | Permafrost microbial communities from Stordalen Mire, Sweden - 612S2M metaG | ecosystem: Environmental > Terrestrial > Soil > Wetlands > Permafrost | place: Sweden: Stordalen | collected... | reverse complement strand
CGGCAAACCCGGCGAGATCCACCAGTCGTCCACGACGACGAAGGAGGGCGTCGCCGCCACCGCGACGGGCGACGTCTCCCACCACCTCACGCTCGGCCGCTACCTGATCCAGGAGACCACCGCTGAGCCAGTCGGCACGGGCCAGTGGGAGCTCACATCCGTGCAATGCGACGGCAAGGACGTGCCGTTCGCCGGCGGGCAGGCCTCGGTGACGCTCACATCCTCGGCGCCGGACGCGCACTGCGTGTTCACCAACACCCACACCTCCAAGCCGCTCCCGCCCGAGCCGCCGGGGCCAGACACGGCGACCCTCACGATCTTCAAGCACGCCGTTCAGTCCACCGTGACACTCGGGCAGCCCGTGACGTATGAGATCACCGTCCACAACACCGGTTCCGGTACCGCCCAGGACGTCGTGGTCGACGATCAGCCGTCACAGTCCGCGACGCTCGTGCACGCGCATCCGAGCCAGGGAACATGCACCCAGACACAGCCCGTCTCCTGCATGCTCGGGGAGCTCGCTCCCGGCACTGCGGCGCACGTAGAGATCGTCATGATCCCGAACGTGGCGGGCACCTTCGTCAACGGCGCGTTCGTAGGAACGTCGACACCAGACCCGTCCTTCACAGGCGACGAGTCGTACGCGACCGTGCACGTCAAGAACCGCGGCACCACACCCGAACCGCACGTCCCCAACTTCACCGGCTAGACGTGGAACTCGGCATTTCGACGTTCGCCGAGCTGACAGGCGGCGCGGCGGGGATCAAGCCGCCCACGGCGGGCGAGCGGCTTCTCGAGGTGGTCGAGGAGGCGGTGCTGGCCGACACCCTCGGCCTCGACGTCTACGCCGTCGGCGAGCATCACCGGCCCGACTTCGCCTCCTCCAGCCCGGCGGTCGTGCTCGCCGCGATAGCCGCGAGGACCGAGCGCATCCGTCTCAGCAGCGCCGTGACGGTCCTCAGCTCAGACGACCCCGTGCGGGTCTTCCAGCAGTTCGCGACCCTGGACCTGCTCACAAAGGGACGCGCGGAGATCATGGCCGGACGAGGTTCCTTCATCGAGTCCTTCCCGCTGTTCGGATACGACCTCGACGACTACGACGAGCTGTTCGCCGAGAAGCTCGAGCTGCTGCTCGCGCTGCGGGATGCCGAGCGCGTCACCTGGTCCGGCCGCCACAGGGCCGCCCTGACTGACATCGGCGTCTACCCGCGTCCCCTGCAGGACCCCCTTCCGGTATGGATCGCGGTGGGCGGCACCCCTCAGTCCGTGGCTCGCGCGGGGATGCTCGGCCTGCCGCTCGCGCTCGCGATCATCGGCGGCGCCCCGGCCCGCTTCGCGCCGCTGGTCAAGCTCTACCGCGACGCGGCCGCGCACGCCGGCCACGACCCGCAGAGCCTGCCGCTCGCCGTCCACCTGCACGGCTTCATCGCCGACAGCACACGCGAGGCCATCGACGTCTTCTACGGGCCGTATGCGCAGGCGATGAGCCAGATCGGCCGTGAGCGCGGCTGGCCGCCGATGACGCCCGCGCACTTCGACGCGCTGAGAGCGCCCGAGGGCTCGCTGGCGATCGGAGGCCCGGAGGAGGTCGCCCAGAAGCTCATGTACGTCCACGACGAGCTCGGAGCGGACAGGGTCCTGCTGCACCTCAGCGTCGGGACGATGCCTCACCCCAACGTGATGCGGGCGGTCGAGCTCCTCGGCACGGTCGTTGCGCCTGCGATCCGCGGCAGGCTCACGGACCCCGCAGGCTCCGGGGCCCCGAGCGGCCACTAGACTACGTCCCCTTGCGCCCGTAGCTCAGCTGGATAGAGCGTCGGTCTACGGAACCGAAGGTCAGAGGTTCGAATCCTCTCGGGCGCACTCAGAATCGCAGTAGACACGGTGAGTTTGCCTCGCTGGGGCACGGCAGAGGGTAACCGTTGCTCGCAACCGGCGAGCCCAAGGTGGCGCTCGCAACGCGGGGAGCGACACCACCACCTCACCATGGGGGCAACGGCGTCGTTCGTGCCCCCTGCGAGTCGAGTCCAGGCCAGTGCGGCAGCGCCGATCGAGTGGATGCTCCTGTGCCTCGCGATCGTCGCGCTCGCCTTATCGGGCTGGGTTTGGTCGAGGTGGGAGCGCCCGCGAGTCCCGGTGGCACCGGCTCAGTAGCAAGGTCAAGCTGCGAAGCGACCGGCCCAGCCTGCGCGGACAGCACGCGTCCATCTGGAGCAGTCCGGGACGAGTGCCGTCGCGTGAAGGCAGGCGCGCACCCCTATGTAGCGCACACGCGCGCCGGGCACGAGGAGCGCCAGCTCGGCCCCGCTTGCGTGATACGCCTCCTGACCCTTACCCCCAGCGCCATGCTGGCGCCGAGGCGACCCCGCAGGAGCAAGCCACTTGAGGCTAGGGATACGGGCCGCCGGAGCAGGGCTAGTCTGCGCAGGTGAACCAAGGTCCGCTCCGGACACGTCCATTCCGGCTCCTGTTCGCCGGAAGGGCGGTGTCGTCATTCGGCGACAGACTCGTCCCTGTCGCTCTGACGTTCGCCGTCCTGCACCTCACGGGGTCCGTGAGCGACCTCGGGATCGTGCTCGCGGCCCAGACGGTGCCGCTCGTGCTGTTCGTGCTTCTGGGCGGGGTCTGGGCGGACCGCCTTCCGCGCCAGCGGGTGATGCTCGCCTCGGACCTGGTGCGCTTCGCCACCCAGGGAGCCAGCGCGGTGCTGATCCTTGACGGGAGCGCCCGCATCTGGCAGCTCGCGGCCCTGCAGGCGCTCTACGGAATGGCGGACGGGTTCTTCACGCCGGCAGCGAACGGGCTCGTGCCGCAGGTCGTCGCCGCCGAGGAACTGCAGCCGGCTAACGCGCTGCTCGGTCTGAGCGAAAATGCGACGTCGATCCTCGGGCCTGCCGTGGCCGGGGTGATCGTCGTCGGGGTCGGAGCGGGATGGGGGCTGGCTGTCGACGCGGCGACGTTCCTCCTCAGCGCGGCCTTTCTCGCAGTGCTCCGTGTCGACTCCGCCGTGCAGGTCGCCCGCGAGCGCACGACGAGCGTGATCTCGGAGCTGCGCGCGGGCTGGAAAGCCTTCAGCTCCAGGCGCTGGCTGCTGGTCAGCGTCGGCTATTTCACGCTGATGTTCGCGTTCGGCTTCAGCACGTTCAGGGTGCTCGGCCCGGAGGTTGCCGAAAAGTCCCTGGGAGGACCGGGTGCCTGGGCGGCGATCAGCGCCGCGATGGGCGTCGGCGCGCTAGCCGGAGGCTTTCTCGCATTGCGCTGGAGGCCCGCCCATCCGCTGAGGGCCGCGTTCGTCATCAGCCTGTTCGGCGTACCGCTGACGCTGCTCCTGCTGGGCGCGCACGCCGCCCTGTGGCTCATAATCCTCACCTCCGTCATCGAGGGCGTGACAGGGTCTTTCTTCAATGCGGTGTGGTTCACGGCGATGCAGAGGAGCGTCCCGGCAGAGGAGCTCTCGCGGGTCACGTCCTGGGACGCCGTGGGCTCATATGCCCTCCAGCCGGTCGGGCTCGCGCTGGCCGGCCCGATCGCCGCAGCCATAGGCGTCTCGACGACCCTCTACGCCGCGGGGGGCATCTTCCTTCTGATCACGATCGGCGTGATCGCGATGCCGTCTATATGGAGCTTTGACGGGGGGCAGTCCGAGGCGCCGCGGTCCACGCCTTCGCCGTGAGCGGGGCCAGGAGAAGGCATGTCGGCGGCGGTCGCGTGTCCGTGGCCGCGCTCGATGCGGCCGAGTACGGATGCGTTCGCGGGTGTCCCGGCGGGCGCGGCCGGATTGGCTGCCGCTGCGCCGGTTAACCTCTTCAGCGCCAGCCCACGGTGATGCCCGCCGTGACGTCCTATTCGATGAAGGAGAGACCCTGTGTTCAAGACCTTTACCAGGCCAGCGGCGCTAATGACCGTGATCGCGCTCGGTGCGATCGGGCTCGCCGGTTGCGGCGAATCCGCCGAAGAAAAGGCGACGGCGCAGGTCTGCTCGTCGACTAAGGAAATCCAGGCGCAGCTGACCAAGCTGTCCAGCCTGTCGATCTCCTCGAAGGCCCCGGAAGAACTCAAAGACGCCGCCGACGCGATGCAGACGGCAGCCGGCAAGATCAAAGAATCCGCGGCGAATCTGCCCGCGGCGAGCAAGGCTCCGGTGGAAAGCGCGCAGAGCACGCTCAAGACCGAGCTCGCAGCTCTCGCCACAGGTGTGATCTCGGCCGCGAAATCAGGTGGCGCCGAAGCTGTCCTGAAGCAGTCCGAGCCTGAGGTCAAGGCTGCGATAGCCGGGCTTGCCACGAGCTACAAAACCGCCTACGAAACCCTCAAATGCTCCTAGTCCAGTCCTGACCGGGACGCGCTGACGGTCTGAGCGAGGCGCCTCGCGCCTCGCTCAGGTTGGCCGTCGCGGGCGCCACGAAGTGCTGGCGCCCCGCGCGCGCAGATGAATTGCTCGGTGCTCCGGGCGGCCGCGTGCTCAGGTCGGCGCGGGCTTGCCCTCGCCGGTCCCGGCAGGTTCCGCTGTCGGCGGTCAGCGCCGAACTCTCCGCCGTGGTCAAGCGACTGAACCGAAGCGTGTGGGTGGCTCAAACACTGATTGCGCGGTGCCGACAGAGGGACCCGGATCCTCCCGGCAGCCGTCCGCCTCAGGGACCGCACGTGAGGCCGGCCGTAACGCGCGGCCACGAAGCCTTACCCTCCCAGGGGAGATCTCGTCCGGCGCATCCGCAGGCAGATCTCATCTCCCAGCACCCCGATCCCATGACCCTAGCCGGCTGAGCGCCGCTATTTCCTTGCCCCGTACGACCGAGGAGCCATGCCATGTCTGAGGAGACCGCGAACCCCGACCTTGTCGAGCTGACGCGACGCGTCTTTGATGACGTGGACCGCGGAGACCTCGACAGTGCGCTCAGCGTGTTCGCGCCAAATGCGACCTGGGTCTCCGAGGTGCTGGACACGACCTTCGAGGGCAGACCGGCCATCACGCGGTTCATCGAACGCTGGACGTCGGTCTACGAGGCCTTCGAGATCCAGACCGAGGACATCCGCGACTGCGGCAACGGGGTGGTCCTGTGCGTCTTCATGAACCGCAGCCGCGACCCGGACAGCGCGGACGAACCGACCCTGCGCTTCGCACTCGTGATCCTGTGGTCCGGCGGCGCCGTCCAGATGGTCACGGGCGATGAAGACCTCGACGCGGCGCGGGCGACGGCGGAGCGCCTTGCCGAGGAGCGGCGCGGTGGCTGAGCAGGCCGTGGCTGAGCGCCACATCGTCGGCCGACGTTCGGCGCGATGATCGACGACGACCGGGTCGCGCTCGCCGCCGAGGCCTTCCTCTACGGGTTTCCCCTGCTGTTCGACCTTCAGCAGGTCGCGCGCTTCACCCGCGAGGGCATCGGCAGCCTCGGCGCGGCGCCGTTCAACGCGTTCAGCCACGCAACGGACCTCGCCGGTCCGGCGGACACGTTCGTGTCCATCAACAACGACACGGTCTATTCGATCGCGCAGGTCGACGTGAGCGGCGGGCCCGTCCGCCTCCAGGTCCCCGACACATCCGGCCGCTACTACGTCCTGCAGTTCGTGGACGCGTGGACGAACAACTTCGCTTACATCGGGCATCGCGCCACCGGCACAGCCGCCGGCAGCTACCTGCTCGTCGCGCCCGGCTGGGATGGTTCGCCCGCCGCGGGCGAGACGGTCATCCGCTTCCCCACCAGCCTGGCCACGATCGTCGGCCGCTGGGCGGTGGACGGCGAGGATGACCTGGCCGCCGTCGCCGACCTGCAGTCGCGGCTGGTGCTGACGCCCCCTGAGGGCGCCGGCGCCGGACTCCCGCTCGCCGACCCCGCGGCGGCTCGGGATCTGGTGGCGTTCGAGCAGATGCGCCTGTGGATTCAGGCCTTCCCCCCGGCTGAGCGAGACATCGCCTACCAGCAGCGCTTCGCCCCGCTCGGGCTGCTCGACACGGATACGCCGTACGCCGCCGCAGGCCGCGGGCTCGCGCAAGCGCTCGTTGCCGGGAGGGCAGCGGCCGAAAAGCAGATGGAGGACGCGCTCCAGCAGGGCGGGAGCCCCGAGGTGAACGGCTGGAAACTGACGTATCACGTGTTCGACTACAACCTCGACTTCTTCGAGGTCGGGGCTCTCGACGACAGCCGCTGGAAGCTCCCGGACTCGAATCTCAGGTATCTCGTGCGCGCGCTCAGCGCCCGCGGCGGCCTGTGGGGCAACCACGGATACGAGGCCGCGTACGCGATGACCTATGACGACGGCGCTGGGCGCCCGCTCGACGGCGCAGCGCGCTACGAGATGCGCTTCTCCGAGCTGCCGCCCGTCCGCGCGTTCTGGTCGATCACGATGTACGACCTCCCGGACTACTATCTCGTGGAGAACCCGATCGGCCGCTACTCGATCGGAGACCGGACACCGGGCCTGCGCTACGCCGACGACGGCTCGCTGACGATCACGATGCAGCGTGAGCAGCCCGCGAGCGCCGAGGCGCGAGCCAACTGGCTGCCCACGCCTCCCGGACCGTTCAGGCCCATCCTGCGCCTGTACGAGCCCGGCGACGCGGTCTTCGACGGGACCTACGAGCTCCCGCCGATCGAGCGCGTCGGCTGACCGCCCGGAGCAGTGGTCGTGGTCAGCCGGCGGCGTCGAGCTCGTCGACGAGGTCGCGAACGCGGCCGGCGATGTCATCGCGGATCGCCCGCACCTGCGCGATCGGCCTGCCCTTGGGGTCCGGGAGCTCCCAGTCGATGAAGCGCTTGCCGGGAATGTAGGGGCACGCGTCGCCGCAGCCCATCGTCACGACGACGTCGGCCTGTTCGGCGAGCTCCTGGGTGAGCAGCTGCGGACGGCGTGAGGACAGGTCGATGCCTATCTCGCGCATCACGTCGACCACCTCCGGGTGGACACGCTCGCCAGGCGCCGTGCCCGCCGAGAGCGAGCTGTGCGTGCCCTGCGCCTGAGCGTCCAGCAGCGCGGCGCTCATCTGCGAGCGGCCGGCGTTGTGGAGACAGACGAACAGGACCCGTGCCATCAGCCCTCGCTCGCCGGCGTGAGCGCATCGGGGAGACGAGGCTGCTCACCACGCACGAACTGGTAGGCGAACGCGCCGAGCGGCGCACCGATCAGCGGTCCCGCGAGGTACACCCAGAAGTCCTTCCACTGGCCCGAGACGAGCGCCGGCGCGAACGAGCGCGCGGGGTTCATGGACGCGCCCGTGAGCGGGCCGCCGAACAGGGCGTCGAGAGCGATCGTCGCACCGATCGCGATCGCCGCCGGGGCACCCGCGGCACGGGTGTCGGTTGCCACGCTGATGATCACGAGCATCAGCAATGCGCTCATCACGGCCTCGACTAGGACCGCACGGCCCACCGCGATCGTGGGAACGGTCGCCCCGAGATCCGCGGGCTTCCCCGGCCAGATGAGCCAGAGGAGAAGCGCGGCCGCGGTCGCGCCGGCCAGCTGCGCCGCGATATATGTCGCCGCGTCGCGCGCCGGCAGGTGCCGTGTCAGATAGAAGCTGGTGGTCACCGCGGGGTTGAAGTGCGCACCCGAGATGTGCCCGAACGCGGCGATACCGGCGAGGATCACCAGACCGAATACGAGGCTGACACCGACCGTGCCCAGGCTCCCGGCCCGTTCGGCGTCGGTGACGATCGCGCCGCAGCCCGCGAACACGAGGGCGAAGGCGCCGAGGGCCTCGGCGCTCGCGCGGCGGGGCAGGGGCGGGCGGCCGTTCACAGCGTCTGTAGGGGAACACCGATGATGTCGGGCCTGCGCCGCAGGCCGCCGAGCGCGAACGACCGGACGTCCTCGGCCGACGCGTCTAGCTCAGCCAACTGGCCAGCCCCTTCAGCCCGTCGGGCCTGTCGTAGTAATAGGCCCAGAGGCCGCGCCGCTCGGTGCCGATCAGGCCCGCGGCAACGAGGATCTTCAGATGCTTGGAGAGCGCCGGCTGGGACATCTGGAAGAGCGGCAGCAGCTCGCACTGGCACACGGCCTCGGGGGAGGCCTTGCGCACCGTGTCGATGATCCGCAGGCGCGTCGGGTCGGCCAGGGCCTTCGTCGTGGTCGCCAGGTCGGCGGCGTCATCGGCCGAGAGGTCCGGCTCCACGAACGGTGTGCAGCACCCGCCGGCCTGTCGCTCGCGTTGGGAGATCACCGGCAGGGGCGTCAGCACGGCGAGAACAATACCAAACCAAATGGTTATGCATATGGCGGGCTCCCCGCCGTCGCGTCGCAGGTAAAGTTCACTGAATGACTTGGCAATGGCCAGCCGGGGCGGCGTGCGGGTTTCTGATCGCGCTGATCACCACGCCCGCGGGCGTCTCTGGCGCGGTTCTGCTCCTGCCGGTCCAGGTGAGTGTGCTTCGCGTGCCCAGCCTGGCGGTCACGCCCACGAACCTCGTCTTCAACGTCATCTCGGTGCCCGGTGGGCTCCTACGCTTCTGGCACGAGCGCCGCCTCTTCAGCCCGCTTGGGGCTCTACTCGTCGCCGGTACGCTTCCGGGCGTCGTCTTGGGCGCGGTCATCCGTGTCGAGTACCTCTCCGGCGGCCGGGCCTTCGAGTTCATCGCCGCGGGGGTGCTGATGCCGCTCGGTGTCTGGCTGCTGCTGGGTGCGCAGCGGCTGCCGCGCGAGCGTCCCCGGCCATCCGGGCGCGGTAGACGGCTGATCTGCTTCCTGGCGCTGATCGTGGGTGTGGTCGGAGGCATCTACGGGATCGGGGGCGGTTCGCTTCTTGCGCCGATCCTGATCGCGTCCGGTTTCTCCGCTTACGAGGTGGCCCCGGCGACGCTCCTTGCGACGTTCCTGACCTCGATCGCCGGCGTCGCCACCTTCCAGGTGCTCGAGCTGACCCACGGCGGGAGTGTGGCCCCGGAGTGGATACTCGGGATCGCGATGGGCCTCGGGGGATTTCTCGGCAGCTACACGGGAGCGCGCCTGCAGCGCAGGCTGCCAGAGGCATCGCTCAGGAGGCTGCTGGGGCTGATCGCCTGTCTGATCGCTGCGCGCTACACCCAGAGCGCCATTGAGAGCTCAGCCGTGAGGAGGCCTGCGCAGGTGACGAGCCACTGACCGGCGGGCGTCATCCCGAACACCGGGCAGCAGTTGCACGCCATCCGTCGGCCGTAGTCCCCTTCCGCGGTCCGCGGGGCACTACTGCGAGGACCGCGCTGAGCCAGGCCGATCCTCTAGCTGTCAGCAGAAGTCGCCTTTGGGACTGCGCAGTTGCTGGCAGAGCAAACAACCCGACCTGGCCGGTTCCTCCCCTCGCCGGCCAGGTCGTGTGTTGTTTCGGGCGGTTCACCCGCCCCTGTCCTGTCGCCGAGCGCGCGCTACGCGGACAGAGAGCTGATCGCGTCGCCGATCAGTTTCGCCGCGATGATGATGCAGATCACGGCCATGATCGTGTTGTTCCCGCGGGCCATCCAGCCCCGCAGTCCCTCGAGGATCTCCGCGGCCCGGTCGCGCATCAGGAAGTAGATGCCGACCGGGATGCCGGGGCCGACGGTGGCGATCACGACGAAGACGGCGAGTGCGACAGCCTGACCGCCGCTGCTGGTCCCGGTCTGTGCGATCGCGGCCGCGGCACCCGCGATGAGGATCAGGTTCTTCGGGTTCGCCGCCGAGAGGAGCACCCCTGTGCCGGCGGCCTTCGGCGCCCCGAACGTGTCGATGGTCTTCATCCACGAGGGCATCTCGGGCTCCTCCCCGGCTCGCGGACGCGCGCGCCACTGGCGTGCCGCGATCACGAGCAGCAGCACGCCGAGACCGATCTTCAGGAAGCTCACCCATTCCTCGGGCGCGCCCCTTGTGCTCGCCTGCGCGCCCCCGGCCAGCAGCAGCAGGATGGTGCCGGCGCCCGCCACCCCGAGAATCCAGCCCGCGATGAAAGCGGGGCCGTTGGTGCGGGCGCTCGGCGTGGTGAGCATCAGCACGACCGCGATTACCGGCACCGGGCTGAGAGCCACACCGACCGCGAGCGAGAGGACCTGTCCGATCGCCTGGCCGATGTGTGGCAGTCTCTCACCGTCGGCGGCGCCACGGGCACGAGCGGTCCGTGGGGCGTGCATCTAGTCTGACGCCGATGGGGTGGCTGTTTCCCTCGCTGCAGCATTACCGGCGCGCAGCCCTGCGAGGCGACCTCATCGCCGGTCTCACGGTCTGGGCGGTGCTCGTGCCGGAGGCGCTCGCATACGCATCGATCGCCGGCGTCTCTCCGGTCGTGGGCCTGTACGCGGCGCCCGGCGCGCTGATCCTCTACGCGGCGCTCGGCAGCTCCCGCGAGCTCGTGACCGGCCCGATGTCCGCCACCGCAGCTCTGTCGGCCGCGACGGTCGCCGAGCTCGTCCCCGTCGGTGGCTCGCGCTTCGTCGCGATGACCGCGGCGCTCGCGATCACGACCGGTCTCGCCGCGCTGCTGGCCGGTCTGCTGCGCCTCGGGTTCGTCGCGAGTTTCATCTCCGAGCCCGTGCTGAAGGGTTTCATCGTCGGCCTCGCGCTCACGATCATCATCGGCCAGGTCCCGAAGCTCCTCGGGATCAGCAAGGGAACGGGCGACTTCTTCCAGCAGCTCTGGCATGTCATCACGCACCTTCCGAGCACCAGCTGGATCACGCTGCTCGTGGGCGGCCTCTCGCTCGCGGTCATCCTCGCACTGCGCCGCGGCGCGCCCGCGGTGCCGGGCTCACTCGTCGCGGTGGTGCTCGGGATCGTCGCCGTCAGGGCGCTGAACCTCGACGCTCACGGCGTATCGATCGTCGGCCCGATCAAAAGCGGCCTGCCGTCCTTCGGGGCACCCGATGTGCACCTCCGCGACTTCGGTGCGCTCACGGCGGGCGGTGTGGGCGTGATGCTCGTCGGGTTCGCGGAGGGGCTCGGAGCCGCCAAGAACTACGCCTCGCGCGAGCACTACGAGATAGACGCCAACCGTGAGCTTCTCGGCCTCGGCGGAGCCAACATCGCGGCGGGCCTCTCGGCCGGGATGGTCGTCAACGGGAGCCTCTCCAAGACCGCGGTGAACGTGTCGGCCGGAGCGCGCACCCAGCTCGCCGGACTGATCGTCGCCGCCCTGACGATCCTCACGCTGCTGGAGCTGACCGGCCTTTTCGAAGAACTACCCGACAGCACGCTCGCGGCGGTCGTGATCGCAGCGGTGGTCGAGCTCGTCGACTACCGAGCGCTGATAGAGCTCTATCGCGCCCACACCGAGCGCCTCGGCGACCAGTTCGGCCTGGCGGCGCGGCCGGACTTCATCGCGGCGATCGCGGCTCTGCTCGGCGTGACCATCTTCGACACGCTGCCGGGGCTCTTCATCGGGATAAGCATCTCGCTGATCCTGCTGGTCTACCGCGCCTCGCGCCCGTACATCGCGACGCTCGGCCGCGAGCCGGGCCCCCAGGGCCACTACAGCGACATGGACCGCCACCCGGAGAACGAGCCTCCGGCGCACGTCGCGGTCCTGCGTGTCGAGAGCGCCCTGTACTTCGCGAACGCAGATGCTGTGCGAGCCCGCATCATGGCCGCCGCCGCGCAGCAGGGCATCACCGCCGTGGTGATCGACGCGGCCACGGTCCCGTTCGTGGACGTCACGGCGGCGCGCATGCTCGCGGCCCTCGCTGATGATCTGCGCGCCAGGCGGGTGGAGCTGCGCCTCGCGCGCGGCGTCGGCCAGGTGCGCGATCTCATCAGGAGCGTCATCGTGGACCCGGCTCTCACCCATTTCTTCCCCACCGTGCAGGAGGCCGTCGACGCGGTCAGCGAGAGCGCGCCTTCGCGGGAGGACCTTCATCCCCGGCGATAGGGTCCACGGATGCCCGCCGCCGAGGAGCTCAGGACCGTGACGGCCACCCGCTATGTCACCCCGCTGCGCGAGGGCGGCTCGCTGCCGGGTCTGCTCGAGGCGGACGACGACGGCCTGTATGTCGTGAAGTTCACCGGCGCCGGCCAGGGCACCCGCGCGCTCCTGGCGGAGGTGATCGTCGGAGAGCTCGCGAGGGCGATCGGCCTCCCGGTCCCCGAGCAGGTGATCGTTGAGGTCGACCCGGCGCTCGGAGCAGCCGAGCCCGACCCCGAGATCCAGGAGTTGCTGATCGCGAGCCCCGGGGAGAACCTCGGAGTCGACTTCCTCCCCGGCGCCGGTGCCTACCCGCCCGCGGGCGGCTGGAGGGTCGATCCGGAGCTCGCGGCCGACATCATCTGGCTGGACGCGCTCACCACCAACGTTGATCGAACGCCACGCAATCCCAACCTCCTGATCTGGCATGAGAAGCTCTGGCTCATCGACCACGGCGCGGCCCTCTACCTGCAGCACGGCGGGCTGCGCCCCGAGGAGCACGCGGGGCGCCCGTTCCCGCAGATCGCCCAGCACGTGCTGCTCGCGGACGCCGGATCGATCGGCGAGGCCGACGAGCGCCTCGCGCCGAGGGTCGACTCCGAGATGCTGCGCGACATCTGCGCGCTGGTGCCCGGCGGCTGGTACGCCGGCACGCCCACGGAGGCATACGTCGAATATCTGGAGCTGCGACTGCGGAGCCCGCGCGGGTTCGTGAAGGAGGCCGAGGATGCACGCGCCGGCGCGTAGAGCGTTCTCCTACGCGATCATCCGCGTCGTGCCGCGCGTCGAGCGCGGTGAGAGCTTCAACGCGGGTGTCGTCCTCTTCTGCCGGCAGCTCGACTTCCTCGGGGCTCGTGTCGCGCTCGACGAGAACAGGCTCCGCGCGCTGGACCCGGACCTCCCCGCACCGGAAGTGCTCGCGCAGCTCGAGAGGGTGGCCGCCGTGGCCGCCGGCGACCCGGAGATCGGCCCGCTAGCAGCAATGGCGCAGTCGGAGCGCTTCGGGTTGCTCGTCGCGCCGTCGAGCACGATGATCCAGCCCTCGCCGGTCCACACCGGGCTCTGCGAGGACGCCGCGCAGAAGCTCGAGGAGCTGTTCGCCGAGCTGGTCGGCTGAGCGCACCCGGGCGGGACGTTCAGGGCGCCGCGGACCCGGCGTGCTCGCGCGCGCTGCGCAGGGCGGAGCGAAAGACCTCGACCGGCTGGGCGCCCGAGACACCGTAGGCCCGGTCGAGCACGAAGAACGGCACACCGGAGACGCCGAGCGCCCGCGCCTCGAGGATGTCCTGCTCGACATCGCGCGCATACTCGTCGCCCTCCAGGACACGCCGCGCCTCATCGGCCGGCACGCCGACCTCCGCGGCGAGAGCCACGAGCGTCTCGCGGTCGTCGAGCGTCTGCGCTTCCACGAGCTGTGCGCGCAGCTGCCGCTCGTGCATCTCCCCGCCGAGCCCATGCGCGGCAGCGAGATGTGTCAGCCGATGGGCGTCGAACGTGTTGACCATCGTGGCGCCCTCGAAGTCGTAGTTCAGGCCGTCCTGCGCCGCGAGCACGCCCAACTGGTCGGTCATGGCGCGGGCCTGCTCGATCGAGCCGCCCGTTTTCTCGGCGAGCACCTCCAGGACAGGGCGCCGGACGCCATTGGGAAACGAAGGGTCGAGCTGGAAGCTGCGCCACAGCACCTGGACATCCTCGGGGTGCTCGAGCTCGGCGAGCGCGCTCTCGAGGCGTCGTTTGCCTATGTAGCACCACGGGCAAACGACGTCGGACCACACCTCGATCTTCAGCGCACGCCTCTCGCTCGCAGCAGCATCGTCCATGGACGACTCACACTAGCCGCAGCACGCTCGCGGCGCCTCGCGCACGACCGGCCGCAAAGCGCCGAAGTGGTGGGTCTAGAATTCAGCCACAGCCGTGATCGACCTCACCCAGAGCAAAGCATGAGCAGCCAGCCCGAGGGGCCATGGGTCCGGCGCCTGCTGGAGGTGGGCCGGTCCCTCGTCACCGAGCTCGATCAGGAGGTCGTCCTTGACCGCGTGCTCGAGACGGCGCGCGAGATAACCGGCGCGCGGTACGCGGCCATCGGGGTGCTCAACGAGAGGCGGACCGAGCTCGCGCAGTTCCTGACCTCCGGGGTCGACGCTGACACCCACAGGGAGATCGGCGACCTGCCACGAGGCAGAGGCGTCCTCGGCGAGCTGATCCAGAACCCCAGTCCGCTGCGCCTCCCGGAGGTTGGCCAGCACCCATCGAGCTACGGGTTCCCGCTCGGGCACCCTGTGATGCACACCTTCCTCGGCGTGCCGGTGGTCATTCGCGGCGCCGTCTGGGGCAACCTCTATCTGGCCGAGAAGGCCGAGGGCAGCTTCACCGAGGCGGACGAGGAATCGGCGGTGATCCTCGCCGAGTGGGCCGGGATCGCGATCGAGAACGCGAGGCTGTACGAGGTCAGCGAGCGGCGCGGCGAGGAGTTCGAGCAGGCGTTCCGCGGCCTGGAGGCCACACATGACGTGGCGCTCGCGATCGGCGGCGAGATTGAGCTCGAGAGGATCCTCGAGCTGATCGTCAAGCGGGGCCGCGCGCTCGTGAACGCCAGGAGCCTGGTGATCATGCTGCGGGAAGATGAGGATCTCGTGGTGCACGCAAGCGCAGGCCACGCGGAGGACATGCACGGCGCGCGGCTGCCGATCGCGGGCTCGACGTCGGGACAGGTGCTCGAGCGTCGCACCGCGGAGCGGATCACCGATGTCAGCTCGAGACTGAGGATCGCACCCCGCGAGTTCGGTGTCGAGGACGCGCACACCGCGCTGCTCGTGCCGATGGTCTACCGAGGCGAGGCGCTCGGCGTCCTCGCAGCGTTCGATCGCGGTCTCGGCGGCGACCCCTTCAAAGAGGCCGACGAGCAGATGCTGCGCACGTTCGCCGCGAGCGCCGCGACAGCGGTCGCGCTCGCGCAGAGCGTGCAGGCCGGGCGCCTGCGGGCGTCGCTCGCAGCTGCGGACGCCGAGCGCCGTCGGTGGGCGCGCGAACTGCACGACGAGACGCTTCAGAGCCTCGGCGCACTGCGCCTGCTCCTGTCCGCCGCGCTGCGCCAGGGCGACCCGGAACGACACGAGCAGACGATGCGCGACGCCGTCGAGCACATTCAGCGCGAGATCGAGAACCTGCGCGCCATCATCACGGAGCTGCGGCCCGCCGCCCTGGACGAACTCGGCCTCAGGACCGCGACAGAGGCGCTGATAGAACGCCACCGCGAACTGAACGGCCTGACGATCACCGCCGAGCTAGATCTGCCCGCGCCCGCGTCCGGCCAGCCGCGGCTGGACCCGAACCTCGAGAGCAGCGCCTACCGGCTGGTGCAGGAGGCCCTCAGCAACATCGCCAAGCACGCGCACGCGCGCAATGTTCGGATCTCCATGTCCGAGTCGGGCGGCGAGCTCCTGATCGAGATCCAGGACGACGGCGTCGGATTCGACACCGGCGCTTCGAGTCAGGGGTTCGGGCTGGCCGGCATGCGCGAGCGCGTCGGGCTCGCGGGCGGCTCGCTGGACATAAGCTCCGGCGAGCAGGGCACCCTGGTCTCCATCCGGATCCCGGTCTTTGACGCGCCGCAGGAGAGACAGGCCGGCTCAGCCGCGTGAGGCGACCGCGCGCCGCGCGCCCCGGCTCCTGCCTCACCGAGATGAAGCCGAGCGATAGGTCAGCCAGTCGCAGACGCTGAGCGCACCGCGCAGTCGGCGCCCGGCATCGAGGCGCCTCGCCACACGACTCGCGATCCAGCAGACCAGCAGGTTCCTCGCGGAACCCGGCGCGAGTGAGCAGCAGCGAACCGCTGTGGACGGTTGGGCGTCAGCCCGCGCGGGAAGGCACGGCGAGGTGCGAGAAGTTCGGCCAGAGCGCGAGGTCTATCTCCGGGAAGTCCGCGGCCAGCCTGAGCACGTCGGGGGTGTATGCCTCCGCGTATGCGCTGCGTGCGTCCGCGGACATCGACGGCTTCTCGAGCTGGCGCTCGGGGTGGCGCGTGATGTCCGGCGTGAAGTCGAGATCGCTCAGCCCGATGAACTCGAACGTGCGACGCAGCTCAGGCAGGGGTGCGCCGGTGCAGCGCTCGTACTGCAGGATCAGCACCTGCGAGCGCTCGAAGTGTCTCAGCAGCCTGGTCAGCTGTTCGTGGTAGAGGCCGCGCAGGTAGGCCTCGAACGGGGCGTAGCGGCTGAGTGGTGCGCCCCGTCTCGCAGCTATGCGGACATCGAGCTCTATACCGGAGAGGTAGCGCTCGACAGGATCGCGCAGCAGCACGAGCAGCCGGGCGTCCGGAGCCGACCGGGCGAGCATGCCCGGAACCCAGGGCGCGCTGATGTACAGGGGCGTCCACTCGCCGGTCTTGTGGCCGGGCTGTCGCGGAAAGTACGAGTGGTAGCGCGCGATGTCCGCCGCTGTGTGCCCTCCCATCAGAAAGCGGTCGAAGAAGTGGAGCTCGCGGGGGCCAAACGCGTGATCCACCTCGGGGTGTGCCGCGATCAGGTCAAACCAGCGTGTCGTGCCGCAGCGCTGCACGCCGACGCCGACGAAGTCGGGAGGGCCGGTGCTCCAGCCCGGTGGGCACGGGGGTACCGGCGGCGCGGCGTCGAGCCCACCGTCGAGCGCCGCGCGCGCCACGCGACGGCGCCTGTTGGCGCGCACGCCGCTCAGCCACCTGCGCCGGCGCCCGAGCCAGCTGCGGGCTGCGGAGCGCAGGGAATCATGCGGGTTGTCGGGGTTCGCGTTCATCGGCGCCGAGAACCTTATGCGCTCCGCGCGGACGAACCTAGCCTGCGCCGGCGCTCTTTGGAGGCTTCGCGCTCACCTGTCCGCGGACCCTGAGATCGAGTTCAGCGAGCTGTTGTCTCTTGGCTGCCGGAGTGAGCGCACCGGACGCCGCCTGCGTGTCGATACGCCGGGTTTCAGCGGCGATGATCGCGGCGGTGAGCGCGGCGGGCGAGTGTCCGGGGGTGGAGCCGGCGATCTCTGCGAGTGAACGCCCTGCCCTCTGCTCTTCGCGCACCCTGTGGAGTGTGAGCCCGAGGTAGGCAGCGCTGATCGGCACGGTTCCGGTGGCGATCCCGACCGTTCGCACGTGGTTGACCAGCGCCTTCACTCGCGCGCGTGCGGCGGCGATCCGCGCACGGGCTTCGGAGCTCGTGATCTTCCCGCCGGAGAGCTCAGAGGCGATCCGTTCTTCTCTCGGGCGCTGGATGGCGGCTTCCAGCGCCGCCGTCGACTTGCCCGGCGTCGAGGAGGCGACCTGGGCGAGTGAGCGGCCGAGCCGCTCCTCGCCGCGCAGCTGCTGCGCAGTCGAGCCGAGGTATGCGGCGGCGAGCACCAGGGTGCTGCGGGAGCTCGTGGAGCCTGCCGGACGCGAGGAGCCGGAGCCAGAGCTTCCTTCCGTGCCAACGTTCTTGGTGCTCGCGGCCGCGGACGTCCCGGTACGGGTGGACGTTTTCGAGCCGCCGCCGAGGACGGCCAGCAGCACGACCGCGATGACGGCGAGGGCCGCGAGGGCAGCGGCCACCAGAGCCGCAGTGCGTGCTCCTGAGCCCGTCGTGCGTGGGCCGGCGGCTCCGGAGACGGCGCCGCCCGAACTTGTTGGTGTCTGTTGGTCCATGTGCTGTGACGTCGGCGATATCCTCGCCGCAGGCCCATTCTCGCCGTCGAGCCTAATGCGTCTCTAAGCCACAGCGGCCCGCTGAGGGGGTTTCTGGGGATGGACGGGGCGCTCCTGCTCATGGTATGCTCGCCTGCGATCCCGGGGGTAGTTGGAGGGAGCCCCATTTTTATCCGCGGGGTGGGCAGCAGTCCTGCTGCATTGCGGCTATCGAGACTGAAACGCGAAAGCGAGGATCCGGAGAATGAGGAGCGTCAAGATCATAGGTGCGCTAGCGACAGCGGTGTGTGCGCTGTTCGTCGCGGCCGTCCCGGCGCTGGCCCATGAATTCACGGCCAGCCAGTACAACAAGACCATCAGCCCAGGCACGCCAGTGGGCCTGAAGGGCGGCTCGGAAGAAGAACAGGAATTCCGGCTTGCCCAGTTCAAATTCACGTGCGAAAAGACCGTCGTGAAAGGCAAAGTTTACAACGCGTCCTCGGAGACGCTGTACAACACGGTCAAGTTCACGGCCTGCAAAACCTACCTGACGCCGGAAAAGTCCAGGGAAAAACTGGAATTCAAGGTCAAGTTCAAACAGCCGTTTGACTTCGAATACCACGCCAACGGCTACGTGGGCAGCGGCGGCGAAAGCGAATCGGAAGTCGACCTCGTCAACCCCGGTCCCGTCGAAGCTATGGTCGTCGGCACCAAGTGCGTCCTCTCCTGGCTGCCGCAGGTCATTCCAGTCAGGGCAGAAAAAAAACCAGAAGGCGAATACTCCGCTGCCACGTTCTCGAATGAAGAAGTTGCGAACACGAACCTCAAAATGTTCCCGAGCGGCTTCCAGACGAAGCTCGTGATCACCAACGTGTTCTCGCACCTGAAAACCGAAGTGGGCGAAGGCAAGTGCGAAGAATTCGAAAAGACCGAAACCAAACTCGGCTACTACAAGGGCTCGTTCACCGAGGAAATCCCCAGAGGGAACCTCGGCTTCAACTAGGCCTCTGATTCATCGGGCCAGGCGCCGAGCCTGGCCCGGCAGGGGGGAGCAGGCCGCTCAGGTGGCCGCTCCCCCCTTTTTTTGTGCGCTGAGGGCCCTGGCGAGGGCAGCCCACCAGGCGGGAGGCGACGACCCCGGTGCAGGGGACCCGAGCCGCCGTCCAGGCGGAGCATTGACAATGAAAAGAAACCTGATAAGGTAACTGAACAATGCTCGACCAGGGTCACACGCGTAGGGCAGCACACATCCCGAGCGTGGCGGGACCGGTGCCGACCTGGGGCCTGTTCCGCGACCGCGGGCATTGTGGAAGCACCTGACGTTCTCTCCTCCCCCTCTGAGGCGGATGTTCTCCCGCCCCAGACCCTCCGCTCTGGGCCGGCGCTAACCCGCCGGCCCAGGTGCGTTCCGGGTGCCCCAGCCGCGAGGTCCGATCAGCCGGCTGGGAACGCGCTCGCCGGCTGGCCCGCCTCGCCGGCGAGCGTGCCGAGCTCGTAGGCGCCTCCGTGCGCCGTGCGAAGAACGACCCTCCTGGCCCCCGCGCCGCTCAGCTCGATCTCCATCTCGGCCACCGAGCAGTTCAGGACGTCGTGCTCGCCCCCCGCGGGATCCTGGTAGCGCCAGCCCACCGCGCCGTGCTCCGGGATATCCGCCCGCACGGCGACCGAGAGCCCCCCGCGGCCCGTCAGCCCGACAGAGCAGCCGTGCGCGTCCTCGTGGACGCGCACACCGCGTGAGGCGAGCCCGCCCAGGCCGATGGTGCGCCCGGCGGCATGGAGAGCGCCGCTCGCAAGCCACGGCGTCATGCGCCCGGCGACCACGACCCGGCCCAGCGCGAGGTCGATCCAGGCACCGGGCTGATCGACGAGATCCACAGCATGAAGCCAGATCCAGCGCGCGGCGTGCTCCGAGCCCCAGTTGTGGCCGACCATCCCCCGCCAGGAGCGAAGCTCGATCGGCTTTCGGCCGGCGATCGCAAGGGTGCCGTCGAAGAGCGCGAGCGGCGCCGGGCTCGTCAGCTTCGTCCTGGGCAGCGGCGCGCGGTAGAGCCAGCTGGGGGAGAGATGGGCGAGGTCCGGCCCCGCGGCCTCATAGCTCAGCTCCCAGATCGTGTCCACGCACCGTCCGCTGGCCCCGGACGGCCCCATGACGGAGTCCCCGCCGACCGAGATCCAGCCCTGTGGCGCGGAGCGCAGCTCCCTGCCGCTCTCGCGCCGGGCCAGCGGATCGCCCCGACGGGGATCGAAGACGGTGCACCACACCGAGCCCAGGGCGCGCCGCCCGGGGGCCTTGTGGACGGTGTGGCGGATCCAGACACCAAGCGGCTCGTCGGGCGAGACGGCGCGCAGGTAGAACGACTCGTACATTCCGGCGCGCAGCGGATAGTCCCGGAACCTGGCGCTCGCCTGCACGGGGCGATCCTAACCGTCGCCCGAACTGAGAGGATCCGCCGATGGACCGCACCTCGCTCGTGGAGCTTCCCGCGTCCCTCGCCCATCCGGGCGAGCGGATCGACACGCGGTACGTGATGGGAATCGACGGCGGCGCCACCAAGACGCTCGCGGCCGTCCTGGACCTGCAGGACAGAGCCGTCCACCTCGGCCACGGCGGCCCCAGCAACCAGGACGCCGTCGGGGCGCGCGCAGCCGTCGGTGCCCTCCTGGGCGCCGCTGACGAGGCGATCGGGCAGGCGGGAATCGAGCGGGACGACCTCGGCGCCGCGGTCCTCGCGGTCGCGAGCACGAACACCGACACCATCGCGGCCCATGTCCGCGAGAGCCGCCCGGAGTCCTGGACTGTGGTCAACGACGTCGTGGGGGCGTGGGCGACCGCGACCGGCGCCGGGCCGGGTGTGGCGGCGATCTCCGGGACGGGCTCCAATGTCTTCGGAGTGGGCCCCGGTGGGCGCACGTGGCGCTCGGGCGGGTGGGGCCACGTCCTGGGCGATGAGGCGTCCGGCTACTGGCTCGGCGTGGAGTCGATACGCGCGGCGCTGCGCGACCGCGACGCATCCGGGCCGGCGACGGGCCTCAGCGACGCCGTCCCGGCCTTCTTCGGGCTCGCGTCCATCGAGGAGGTCGTCTCCTGCGTCTACTCCAAGCCGCTCACGAAGGGCGAGATCGCCGCTCTCGCGGTCGAAACCCAGCGGCTCGCGGACGCGGGCGACGCGGTAGCGCTGGCGCTGTACGAGCGCGCAGCCCGCGAGCTCGGCGAGCAGATAGCGGCGGTCCTGCGCCAGACGGGCCTGAGCGGCGAGTTCCCCGTCGGGCTCGTCGGCAGCGGCTTCAAGGCGGGCGCGGTGTTCGTCGAGCCGATCCGCAGCGTCGTCACGGAGATCGCGCCGCACGCCGATGTCCACACTGTGCAGGTGGCCCCCGTCGCGGGAAGCCTCGTCCTCGCCGTCCGCGCCTGTGGCCTGGCGGATCAGATCAGCATCGAGGAGATCGCCGGCGTTCTCGAGAACGATCGCGCCGCACGCCAAAGCTAGCCGGCCTGCTCCGCGACACTGCGCATCCGGGCTTGCACGGACGCACGGTCGCCGATCGCGCCGGCGCCGTAGCCGAGCATCCGCACGGCTGAAGCCGCGTTGGCGAACAGCGCGGCCTGCAGGGGCTCCTCGCCCTCCGACAGCGAGGTGAACAGAGCGGCCGCATACACGTCGCCCGCGCCGAGATCGTCGACGTGCCGTGAGAGCTCGGCGACGGGCACCTCGACGTCGGCTCCGTCCGGCAGCAGGAGCCTGTTCGGATCGTCCTGCGCGGTGATCGCGATGAGGGCACCCGCACGCCTCGCCGTCGCGATCACGCCGGAGCAGGCATCGGTCTCGTGGACGTTGAGCGCCACCGCATCGCAGCGTCCGGCCACGCGCGCGAGGTCCGGCGGGACCGCGGCAAGCGTCACCTCTCCGCCTCCTGGCGACCATGTGCGGGCGAGCCCCTGCGGGGTGAGACCGACAAAGCCTGTGCTGCCCGTCCAGGCACCCGGGCTCTCACGCGCGACAGGAGCGAGATGCAGGATCTCGCTGCTCACGCGCAGACCGTCGGGCATGACGCCTGCCCATGCGAGCACCCGCTGCTTGCGCTCGTGGCCGAGACCGGATGTCTGCAGCCGCGTCGTCGCCTGCGCCCCGAGGACCTGAACCTCGAGGTCGACCCCGCCCGTGAACGGCTCGATCAGCGACGTGATCTCGTCCGCGACCCCCTGCGTGAGGATCAGCGTCCGCAGCCCCAGGCGCGCCGCCTGCAGGGCGCTGTAGAAGGCGCTGCCGCCAGTGCGGCGGGTTCCGTCGGGCAGGACGTCGATGGTCACATGCCCCACCGTCGTGTAATCGAAGTGCAAGTCTGCTCCCACCGTCGCGGTCTCGCTGTGGCACTATCCTGCGTTGCGTGCTCGGCCCGGCGGCGATGGCCGGCGGGCTCCCGCTACATCCCTACACCAAATCGAATCGGCGCGCCGACTGTTGTAGCTGCCCGAGACCGATGACCCCCGTCCAAAGACACCGCCGCCTGATCACGGCAGTAGGCGCGATCGTCGCGCTCGCATGCTCACCCGCGGCCGCGCAGGCGGCGCGGAGCGTGAACGCCCACCCCTCGCCGTATCCGGCGGCCGCCACGCGGTCGCTGGTGCTGCCGCGCGCCAGGGTCGCTGCGAAGAAGACCGCCAAGAAGCCGCGCAAGCCCGCGTTGAAGGGGAACCCGGCGCGGGCCCTGCTCGCCTTCGAAGCGATGCGCCAGCGCTACCAGATCACCGGCTCTCCGCTCTACATCGGTGAACCGTTCTCGTATCTGTGGCCGTACTCGCAGGCGCTCGCCGCGACCGTCACGATGGCGAACATCCCCAAGCTCGGCGTCCCGCTCGGAGGCCAGCTGCACGAACGGATCGTCGGGCTGGCCGCGTATCTGGACACCGACAACTCCGGAGAACCCGAAGGCGTGTACACCAGCACGCTCGCGGCATTCGACGGCACCGTCGCGCCGCCGACCGGGCCGGGCGGCCTGAAGTACTACGACGACAACGACTGGGTCGCGCTCGAGCTCGTCCGCCTCTACAAGCTCGAGCACAAGCAGCCGGTGCTCGCCAGCGCCGAAGCGATCATGCGGTTCGAGATGGCGGGCTGGCAGACGAGCCCGGGGCTCGCATGCCCCGGCGGCCTGCCGTTCAGCAACGGCGCGCAGAACACCGAACGCAACACCGTCACGACGGCCCCCGCCGCCGAGCTCGCGCTCCAGCTCTACAAACTCACCGGCAACGCTCAGTACCTCGAATTCGCCGAGCAGGCCTACGAATGGGTGCGCAACTGTCTGCTGCAGCCAAACGAAATGTACTCCGACCACATCAGCCCGACGGGGGTGGTGGAACCGATGCTGTGGAGCTACAACCAGGGCTCGATGATCGGCGCCGGGACGATGCTCTACCAGGCGACGCACAACGGCGTCTACCTCTATCAGGCGCGAAGGACCGCCGCCGCGTCGCTCGCCTACTTCACGCTCGAACGGCTCAACTCGGAAACCCCGTTCTTCCCGGCCGTCTACTTCCGCAACCTGATGTACCTGGACTCGGTCACGCACGACCCGCCAGGCCCGCGGCTCGCGCAGGCGTACGTCAACTACGCGTGGGCGCACCTGCGCCTCTCCGGAGACCTGTTCGTGTCCGGCAGCCCGCCGTCCCCCCAGCTTCTCGTTCAGGCAGCGATCACCCAGATCTACGGGCTGCTCTCCTCGCCGCCCAGCACGTACTTCTGAGCGCAGTGGGGGCCGCAGGCTCCCAGCGGGTAACCTCTGGGATGTGACCGAGGGCACCAATCTGACGACGGCCGCAGGTCTCAGCGCCCTCCAGGCCGAACTCGACGTGCTCGAAGGCGAGGGGCGGCGCGAGATCGCGGAACGCATCAAGACCGCGCGCGAGTGGGGGGACCTGAAGGAGAACAGCGAGTACCACGACGCCAAGAACGATCAGGCGCACCTCGAGACGAAGATCGCCAGGCTGCGCGAGAAGATCGCCGGCGCGGTGGTCGTCGAGGAGGATGCCGGCAGGGGCGCGGGCGTGGTCAGCTTCGGGTGCACCGTGGTGGTCCGCGACCAGGACGGCGGCGAGCAGACCTGGCGGATCGTCAGCTCGCACGACGCGGCCCCGCGCGAAGGACTGCTGTCGGCCGAATCGCCCGTCGCGGTGGCGCTGCTGGGCAAGGAGCCCGGCGAGCAGACATCGGTCTCGCTGCCGCGCGGCAAGCGCACGCTCACCGTCGTCAGCGTCAGCTGACGCGGGCGCTCACGCGCCGGCGCGCGAGGATGCGCGCACGCGCCGCAGGAACTTCTTCGGGCGCGCACGGTAGAGGCGTTCGCCCTCGCGCAGCGCCTGCCTGCGCAGCTCGCGTCTGCGGCGCGCGATCAGCGCGAGCAGGGTCCTACGGGTCCCGCGCCCGGCCCGCACGGGGCGGCGCCCCGCGTTGGCGCTGATCCACGCGGCCAGTACCGCGAGGTCGTGCTCGTCGCCGAGCAGTTCTCCGAGTGCGTCCGCGCGCGAGGCCAGCTGGTGCAGCCGCTGGTCGGGCTTGCCGTTCTTGCGCGTTGGTGCGGGACCGCGGCTCTCGAGCATTTCGGCGACGTAGCGCAGGTCCTTCACGCGCTTGCGCCACTCGTGCATCTCATGCGTGCGGTCGCCGCGCGCGTCCTCGGCGTCCTGCCACCGTTCGCGTCCGTTGGTGTAGAGGCGCTGCAGACCGGGCTCCACGATCGCAATCCCCTGGCGGTCGGACAGGTCCCAGACCAGCACGCGCTCCCTGAACGCGCGCAGCTCGCCGAGCGCCCTCGCCCGTGTGAGCGGGTCCTCGATCGTGCGCCTGCGGGCCAGCATGAGCTCCTGGGCGAGGTGCCGGCGCAGCCGCGCGACGCCCTTGCGTCCTGCGAGCTTGGCGGGGTGGCGCTCGATCAGGGCGTCGAGCGTGGCGAGCAGCACCTCGGCGTCGCGGGCTTCGGCGAGCAGCCTTCCGGTCTGAGCGAGCGCGGCGTTCTCACGCGCGGTCGCCTTGCGTCCGAGCTCGCCCTCGAGCACGCGGACCAGCGCACGCAGCCGCTTGAGCGCCTTGCGGGTCTCGTGCACGGCCCTTCCGGGGTCATCCGCGTGCTCGAGCTGTTCGATCGCGTCCTCGCTCTGGCCGAGCGCCATGCGCTTGAGAGCTCCGGCAAGGCGCTCGCCGGGGCCGAGGCCGAGGCTGCCGTCGGTCCTCGGCGTGCGCGCGGACCTGCGCTCCCTCCCGGCTCTCGCCAGCGCGACGCCGACGCCGACGGCCACCGTTGCGGCGATTGTTGCCGCCAGCGGCGCAAGAATGGAGCGATGCCCAGCAGTCTTCCCCCCGCCCGATGGTGGGTTGTGCGCCCCGCGGCGAATCGCAAGCCTGCGACGTATCGCTGTCCTATCTGTTCTCATCATCTGCCTGCTCTGAGCGAGCATATGCTGATCTGCCCCGAAGGGGACAGCGCTCGCCGCCGCCACGCCCATACGGAATGCGTGATGGCGGCGCGCTCCAGGGGCCAGCTGGTCATGCGCGATGAGTGGCTGCGCGCACAGCCCCGGCCCCCGTCGCTGTGGCGGCGGCTGATCGGGCGCGGCTGAGCCTGCTCAGCCCGCCACGTACAGGTGCTCGGGCTCGACCGTGACGATGACCCGCTGTTCGCCGGGCCGGCGCATCGGGTACTCGTCCACGCCCATGTACTTCTTCGCGAGGGCGTCGATGTCGGAGTCCGCTCCCTCGTCTGAGAGTGCGCTCACGCGGCCGCGCACCTCGACGTACTCGTATGGGTTGGCGAGGTTCTGGACGGTCAGCGTCACACGCGGGTCTCGTTCCAGGTTCTTCAGCCACGCACGCCCGCGCGCGGTGTTCAGATGCGCGACCCCGTCGCTCACGTCGACCCACACCGGGGCCGTGTGAACCGACCCGTCGGGTCGCAGCGTCGAGACGTGACAGAAGTTCTTGTCCTTGAGGATCTCCTGCGCCCTGCCCTCGATCTTCATGCTCATGCGTGCCACCTTTCGTCGTGGTGCCGGTCGTCGGCTAGCACGATACGAACTACCGGCACCCTTCGCCGGCGGACACACGCGGGTGTCTAGTTCCGGCTCGTCCCGGTCGCGGACAGCGCCGGAGGGATCGGGTCCATAGCCTGCAGTTTCCCGTTGTTGAGCTGGAAGCTCACGCTCTGGCGGCCGGCCGGATTGCCGTTCCGGTAGAGCGCGTAGGAGATCGTCACTTCTGCTTCGCTCTGGCCGGCGACTGAGATGCTCGCGCTCGGAACGCGCACGTCGGTGCCGATGTAGTGGTTGCCGACGAAGAAGAACGCGAGTTGGCCCGAGCCGCTGCTGGACCGCGTCCCGATGAGGACGCGCAGAGTCTGGCCGGAGTGGTAGTCGGACGTGTCCTGCGGCGTGTAGCCGAGCGAGCGGACCGTCGCGAGCGCGCCGGGGAGGCCCTGGGCGTGCGTTTCCTGTTCGGTGAACGCGGGCTCCGGCGCCGTCCTGGCGGTCGTCGTGGTCGCGGGGGTCGTGGCCGTGGTCGTCGTCGTCGGCGTGCTGGCCGCGGTGCTCGCCGTGGACGTTGCTTCGGTCTGGGTGGCGGCGGTGCTCGCGGTGTCCGGTGGAGCTGATGCCACCGTGACCGTGCTCGTACTCGACCCGCATGCGGCCAGCAGCGCGCCGCACGAGAGCGCTAGCGCTGCGAGGGCGGCAGGGCGCAGTCTGCTCATCACGCTCATGGTATTCGCCGCCGGGCCCCCGAATCCCCGCCCACCCCTTGACAGCTGATTAGCCGCTGCTAAGTTATGCTGATTAGTCACTACTAAGTAAGGAGCGGGCAGATGATCGGCTCACGCAGCAGGGGGTGGACCCTCGGAATCGTCTCGGTAGCGCTGTTCATGGTCGTCCTGGACAACCTCGTCGTCAGCGTCGCGCTGCCCACCATCCACCGCGAACTCGGCGCCTCGATCCAGTCGCTCGAGTGGACGGTCAACGCGTACGTGCTCTCCTACGCCGTGCTCCTGCTCACCGGCGCCGCCCTCGGCGACCGCTTCGGGCGCAAGCGGATGTTCGTGCTCGGGATGGCTCTCTTCACCGCGTCCTCCGCGGCAGCCGCCCTCGCGCCCACCACGGCCCTCCTGGTCGCGGCGCGCGCTGTGCAGGGCACCGGCGCTGCGATGGTCACGCCGCTGACCCTGACGCTTCTCGCCGAGGCCTTCCCCGACGAGAAACGGGGCGCCGCCATCGGCATCTGGTCCGGTATCAGCGGCATCGCGGTGGCCGTCGGCCCGCTCGTCGGCGGCGCGGTCGTGCAGGGCATCTCCTGGCACTGGATCTTCTGGATCAACGTCCCGATCGGAATCGTGCTGATCCCGCTGGCCATGCGCGCCCTGCAGGAGAGCCACGGTCCCTACGGGTCGCTCGACATCCCCGGTCTGCTGCTCGGCTCCACCGGAGCGTTCGGGATCGTCTTCGGCCTCGTGCGCGCACAGTCCCTCGGGTGGACCAGCACAACGGTGCTCACGAGTCTCGTCGCTGGGACCGTCCTCATCGGCCTTTTCGTCCGGTGGGAGCGGCGCGCCCGCGAGCCGATGCTGCCGATGGTGTTCTTCACCAGGCGCGCGTTCGCGGTGACGAACGTGGCGTCGCTGACGATGTACTTCGGGATGTTCGGATCGATCTTCTTCCTCGCCCAGTACCTGCAGGATGTGCTCGGCAACACGCCGCTGCAGGCCGGGCTGAAGATGCTGGTGTGGACCGGGGCGACGATGCTCGTCGCGCCGTTCGCAGGGATATTCTCTGAGCGACTGGGCAGCCGCCCGTTCATGTTCGCCGGCCTGGGCCTGCAGGCCGGCGCGCTCGCCTGGCTGACGAGCCTCATCTCCACCCATGTTGCCTACTCTCAGATGATCATCCCCTTCATCATGGCCGGCGCAGGCATGGCACTGGTGTTCGCGCCGTCGGCCAACGCGGTCCTGTCAGCCGTGCGGCCCAGCCAGGCTGGCCAGGCATCGGGCGCCAACAACGCGATCCGCGAGATAGGCGGGGTGCTGGGGGTCGCGGTCCTCGCGAGCGTGTTCACCGCCCATGGCGGGTATGGCTCGCCCCACACCTTCGTCGCCGGCCTGCGGCCCGCCCTGTGGGTCGGGGTGGGCGTCCTCGCGGCGGGTGCGCTCGTCGTGCTCGCGTTCCCGTTCCGCTCGGGCGCCGCCTCGCGCGCAGCCCAGCAGGAGACAAGGCCCGCCGGCGTCGTCCCCGCCCGGGCGATCCCCGAGCCGGCAGGACAGGTGCGCGCGTGAGCGGTGCGCGCCGGCGGACGCCGGCGGCGAAGCACGCCGCCGGCGCACCGGCGCGCAGACGGGTTCCCGCAGCCGAGCGGCGCGAGGAGCTGATATCGGCCGCCGTCCACGAGTTCGCGCGCGGCGGGCTGCACGGGACCGCGGTCGAGCGGATAGCGCGGCGGGTCGGGGTCGCCCAGCCGTACGTCTTCAGCCTGTTCTCCAACAAGCGCGAGCTGTTCCTCGCCGCGCTCGAGCGCAGCTTCGAAAGGGTCGCCGGCATCTTCGAACAGGCGGCGCAGGAATACCGCGACGGGCTCGCGTGGCAGGACAGCGAGGACGTCCTCGGCGCCATGGGCCGCGCCTACGCCGAGATGCTGCTGAGCGACCGCGACTACCTGCTGCTCCAGCACCAGTCCTACGCGGCATGCGACGACGAGGTCGTGCGCGCACGCGTGCGCCATCGCTTCGCGGAGCTCGTGGAGCTCGCGCGCGAGCTCTCCGGCGCAGAGGCGGACCGGGTGGACGAGTTCTTCCGCTACGGCATGATGCTCAACGTCGCCGCGGCGCTCGGCGTCGAGGACCTGTCGGTCAGCTGCGACTGGATCAAGGCCGAGCTGACGCGCGGCGAACCCGAGTAGGGGCGGCGCGCGGGCGCTAGTCTCAGCAGATGGCCATGTCCACGAACCCGGAGAAGTCGGCCGGGCGCAGCTCGCGCGACAACGCGCGCACGGGGGCGATCGTCGTCCTCGCCGTCGTCGTCACGTTGTTCGCGGTCCTGAACACCGAAAGCGTCGAGGTGAACTGGATCTTCGGCTCCGGCCACGCGCCGCTGATCGTCGTGATCGTCATCTCCGTCCTGGTCGGGATCGTCCTCACATACATGGCCGAACGGCTCTCGCGACGGCGCAAGAGCTGAGCGCGGGTCCCTTCCGGGACCGTCAGTGCAGGACGACTTTCAGGACCAGGATCCCGATCCCCATCGTCAGCCCAACCGTGACGTCGACGAGCAGCTCGCGCAGGGTCGAGTGCATGCGCAGCCCGGCGATCAGCTCGAAGATGACGAGCGAGACGATCACGCTCCAGATCGCGATCGTCACCCCGGTGCTCTCGGAGAGCCCGGCCGCCCAGGCGACCAGCAGGATCAGCAGCGGCACGTAGGTGCCGCGCAGCAGGACCCGTTCGGCGACGAGAGCCCGCAGCAGCGCAAGGCCGGCAACGGTCTCGCCTCCCTCCAGGCGGCGTCCGAGCACCGCCGCGTATGAGTGCGCGAGCCACGACAGCAGGGTCGCGACGATCATCGCGGCGACCGTCGCGGTATACGTCTCGTGCACTCCGCTCTCTGTCGCGAGCAGGGCACCGACGATGATCGCGCCGTAGACCATCCCGCCCGGGTTCTGCTCCGGGACGATCAACCCGGCCGCCGACTCGGCCCACGCGCGCAGGCCCTCGTGCTTCGCCGGTTGTTGGGGTGCGGCGCCGATCGGCGGATTATCGCGCCGGCGCTGGCGGCGGTGCAGCCGCGGGCGTGTGCGGCCGCGCGCGGCGCGTTAGCCTTCCCGGCCATGACGGGGCAAGCAGGAGGTCTCAGGTTGCGACAGGCTGTGATCGCGGCGGCCGAGCTCGAGCCCGTGGCCCTCGAGCTCCAGCGCACGCTCGGCCTTCCCGAGCCGTTCCGGGACCCGAACGTCGCCGAGTTCGGCCTGCACAACGCGGTCTTCGCGATCGGCGACTGCTTCCTGGAGATCATCAGCCCCACCGGCCCCGGCACCGCAGCCGGCCGCTGGCTCCAGAGGCACGGCGGCGACGGCGGCTACATGGCGATCTTCGACCTCGAGGATCTCGACGGCGCGCGTGAGCGCGCCGGTGCGCTCGGCGTGCGCGTCGTCTGGCAGATCGACCTGCCCGACATCTCCGGGACCCACCTGCATCCAGCGGACATGCGCGGCGCGATCGTCTCGCTCGACCGCTCGAGCCCATACGGAAGCTGGCGGTGGGGCGGGCCCGACTGGACCGGCCGCATCGGCCCGGCCGGGGCTCCCGGTCGCCTGACCGGGATCACCGTCGCCGTCGCCGACCCAGCCGCGAGCGCCTCGCGATGGGGCGAGGTGCTCGGCAGGCACCCCGAGGCCGAAGACCCGGTGCTCGCGCTCGACGGCGGCAGGATCGCGTTCGAGCAGGCGCCCGGCGCCGCCGGCGAGGGGATCAGCGAGATCACCGTCGAGCGGGACGAGGGACTGCCCGCAGGCGCGGACAGCGCGAGCGTCGGCGGGGTGCGCATCCGCTGCTCGCCGCCGGCAACCGGGCACGGGTAGCGCCGTGCCCGAGCCGATCGAGACGCTCGGCGCTCACGACCCGCTCGAGCCGGGCCGGCAACAGCCGGCGCTGCGCTATGTGCTGCTCGACGTGTTCACCGACACCCCGCTGCAGGGCAACCCGCTCGCGGTCTTCACCGACGCTCGCATGGTCCCAGCGGGGCAGATGCAGGCGATCGCACGCGAGCTGAACATCTCCGAGAGCGTGTTCGCCCTGCCGGCCGAGCGCGGCGGCGACATGCGCGTCAGGATCTTCACGCCCGCTTGCGAGCTCCCGTTCGCGGGCCACCCCGTTCTCGGCGCCGGCGTGCTCATCGGCCAGGCGCTCGCGCTCGAGGAGCTCACGCTGGAGACCGGGGCGGGGGACGTCCAGGTCGCAGTAGAGGGAGCGAACGGCAGCGCCCCCTCGGGCACGATGAGCCAGCCGCTGCCCACCTGGAGCACCTACGAGCACCGCCCCGAGCTGCTCGCGGCGCTCGGGGCCCGAGCAGGCGGCATGCCCGTCGAGAGATACGTGAACGGCCCCACGCACGTTTACGTGGAGCTCTCCGATGAGCATGAGGTTGCCCGGCTCAGGCCCGACCTGCGTGCGCTCACCGAGCTCGGCGAGATATGCGTCAGCTGCTTCGCCGGCGCTGGGAAGGCATGGCGGACACGGATGTTCGCGCCCGCGCTCGGGGTGGCGGAGGACCCCGCGACAGGCTCGGCCGCGGGGCCGCTCGCCGTTCACCTCGCACGGCACGGGCGGACGAGGTTCGGGGAGTGGATCGAGATACGCCAGGGCCGGGAGATCGGCCGGCCTTCGCTCCTGCGCGCCCGCGCGCTCGGAGGGGCCGATCGCCTGGAGCGGGTCGAGGTCGCCGGCTCCGCGGTGATCATCGCCCGCGCGGACCTGTATCCCGGTGAGTGGCCCCAGGAGTGATAAACAGGGTGACCCGCCCGAGGACAACCGAGGAGGCAGGATCCGATGGCTCGCTACACCGCAAGCGTGCAGACGCAGAAAGGGCCACAGGAGGTCTTTGACTATCTGAGCGACTTCTCCAACGCCAGGGAGTGGGACCCCGGCGTGCTGGAGGCCGAGCGCCTCGGCGGTGGCCCGGTCTCCGACGGGACGGAGTTCCGGCTCGTCGCGAAGTTCCTCGGGCGCAGCAACACGCTGGTCTACCGCGTCGTCGAGCTCGACCCGCCGAGCGCGGTGAGCTTCCGCGGGGAGAACCAGAGCGTCGTCTCGCTCGACAGGATCACCTTCCAGCCACACGGGACCGGCACCACCGTCACGTACGACGCGGACCTCAAACTCAAGGGGCCGCTGAAGCTCGCCGACCCCCTGCTCGCGATCGCGTTCAAGAGGGTGGGCGACCAGGCTCTCGGCGGGCTGCGCCGGCAGCTCGCGGCGTAGGGCGCCCGCGGCATGTCGGGCGAGCGGCCACTGCGAATCCTGCTGCTCGAGCATGAACCACAGGCGCCGGCCGGGCTGTTCGGCGACTGGGCCGGCGCGAGGGGCCACCGGGTGCGCACGCTGCGGGTGCCCGAAATCCAGCGGTGGCCAGCGGTGGATGAGGCCGACGTCGTCGTGAGCCTCGGCTCGGACTCTTCGGTGCACTCATCCTCGGACCCCTGGATCGCGCGGGAGCTCGCTTTCCTACGCGCCGCGCACGACGCCGGGGTGCCGGTTTTCGGGATCTGCTTCGGGGCGCAGGCGCTCGCGAGCGCGCTCGGCGGGACGGTCTCCCGCGCTCCCGCGCTGAGCCCTCAGTGGACGAACGTCCGCTCGCCCGAGCCCGAGCTGATCCCGCCCGGCCCATGGTTCCGCTGGCACGAAGATGTCTTCACCATCCCACCCGGTGCGCGCGATCTCGGCAGCGAGGCAGGTGTCGCGCTCGCGTTCGCGGCGGGACCGAGCGTCGGTGTGCAGTTCCACCCCGAGGTCACGGGCGAGATCGCGAAGGGGTGGATCGAGGGAGCCCGCCGAGAGCTGGCGGCGAGCTCCATCGACGAGCAGGATCTGCGCCGTGAGATCGACAGCAGGGCGGCGGGGGCGCCCGAGCGGGCGAGCGACCTGTTCGACCGGATCGCGCGCCTGTGGGACCCGCGCCCGGCCTAGCGCCGGGTGTATCGTCACGGGCGATGGCCGATCGAGACATCGACGTCGTCGTGTTCGGCGCCACCGGCGTCACGGGACGCCGGGTCGCCGCCTACCTCGCAGAGCGCGCCGGCGAGAGCGAGTTGAGATGGGCCGCCGCGGGCCGTGACCGCGCGAGGCTGGGCGATGCCCTCGCTGAGGTGGGGGTCAGCGCGCCCGAGACGATCGTCGCCGACGTGTCCGACCCCGCCTCGCTGCAGGCGATGGCATCGCGCGCCCGTGTTGTGCTCGACCTCGTGGGCCCGTACACGCTGTACGGACGCCCGGTGATCGATGCGTGCATCTCCTGCGGAGCGCACTACGCGGACCTCACGGGCGAGATGACGTTCGTCCGCGAGATCATCGAGGAGTGCAACGGCCCGGCCACCGCCGCGGGCGTGAAGATCGTCCAGGTGTGCGGCTTCGAGGCGCTGCCGCCGGACATGCTCGTCCTGATGGCGACCGAGGCCGCGCGGGAGCGCTGGGGCGAGGGGCTCGCAAGCATCGACCTCGAGGTGCAGGTCACGCCGCCCGGCGGCATGCCGAGATCCTCCGACGGCATGTCGGGCGGGACCTTCCAGAGCCTCGCGGCGGTCGCGGGCTCGAAGGACGCCGGCAGGATCACCGATCCCGCGATCCTGATCAACGACGCAGGGGTCGCGGCGGCGGTGCGCAGGGTCAGCCCGATCGGGCTCGCTCCCCGCAGCGGCGAGGACGGGGCGGTCATCGCGCCGATGGCGCCCGCCCCGTTCATCAACCCCGCCGTCATCCACCGCACCGCGGCCCTCGCCGCCAGCGCCTCCGGGAGGCCGGCCGAACCGTTCCGCTACCGCGAGGGCATGTCCCTCACCGGCGCGGCCGCGACCCTCCCCGTGCGCTGGGCGATCGCGGGAGCCCTCTCGGGCGTCCAGATGGGGCTGCGCGGCGTCGCCCGCGCAAGACCTGCGATAAGAGCTCCGCTGGCGGGCGCGCTCGCGCGCGTCGGCCCGTCCTCGGGCTTCGGCCCGTCCCCCGACCGCCTCGAGGGCTGGCACTGGCGGATGAGCGTGCACGCGCTCACGCCCGGCGCCAACGAGATCAGGGCCCACGTGCATGCGGACGGACACCCCGGCTACCTGGCGACCGCGCGCATGCTCGGCGAGGCGGGGATCCTGCTCGCGGCGGCGGGGGAGACACCCGCCGGAGCGGGCTGCCTCACGCCGGCCGCGGCCCTCGGCACCGCGAGCGCCGAGCGCTTCGAGCGAGCGCGGGTGCGCTTCTCCGTCGAGGACTGAGCGGGCTGCGGTTCAGCCCGCGTCGGTGAGCGCCACCACCAGCGTCGGCTCTGAGATCGCGATGTGATCCTCCGCCGGCACCACAGCGGTGCCGATCGCGAAGAACTCGATCACGTGGGAGCCCCAGCCGTGGCTGCGCTCGACGATCCGCGCGCCCACGATCCCGCGTGCCTGCAGTTCCTGCGCCTCGTCCTGCATCCGCTCCTGTGCGAGCTCGCGGGCCTCATACAGCGCCTGCGTGAAGTTCGGCATCTCCTGGTTGCGCCCGATCTGTTTCCACGCCTGGCGCATGCTCTGGTGGGCTACGTGGTAGACGCAGTTGCCCATCACCAGGCCCACCGGCCGGTAGCCGGTGCGCAGCATCGTCGAGAAGTCCTGGCCCGAGAGGTCGCTGGTGAACGGTCGTCCGGTGGGGGCCCTGTGGAGCTTGCCCTCGACATGCCTGACGGCGGTGCCGATCGCCACGAACTCCGCGAGGTCGGCACCCCACTCGTAGCGGCCGATCTCCAGGCGCACGCCGACGACGCCGTCCGCGCCGAGCTGGTCGGCCTCCTCCTCCATGCGGGTCATCGCGAGCTCGCGGGCGTGGTACATCGCCTGCGTCAGGACGCCCATCTCCTGGCTCTGGTTCCACATCGACTGCTGGAAGCCGATGTGGTAGATCGAGCTGCCGAGCACCAGGCCGAGGGGCTCGAAGCCGGCCTGGCGCACAAGCAGGTGCTCGTTGGCTGAGAGGTCGCTCGTGAAGAAGCCCGCCTGCGCCGCCTTCTTCATCCGCTCCATCCGCGCGCGGCCGGCCTCCGGGACATCCGCGAGCGAGCCCGCCTGGTAGGCCGCAGCCGAGGGCCCGTCGGCCGGCTCCTGCGAGAGCGCGGCCTGCTGCGGTGCCTGCTCCGGATCCTGTTCCCCGTCGCGTTTATTCAGAAAGCCCATGTGCCCTGCCTCTCGATGGTCGGTCGGTCATTTCTCTCAGATCAGAAGCCGGCCGAGCGCCAGCCTCGCGTCCTGGCTGCGCTGCGCCTCCGCGGCGAGCGCCCTGCTGAGCATCTCCACCCACTCCTGCACGCCGACGGTCTCATGTTTGAGCACGATCCCGCCCGACACCCGCGCCCAGCTCGCATGCAGGGAACCGCCGGTGCTCTCCAGTTCCAGCCGCTCGGACGGCAGCACCACCTCGATCCTCCTGACCCTCTTCGGGCCGCGAAGCCCGGACCGACGGCGCTCGATGCGGGTCTGTGCCGGGATGGCTCCCTCGAGCTTCACCGCGAGCACCTCGGCGAACTGCCCGAGGTCCTCGGAGTCCACCCGCAGCGAGGCGGCGAGAAGGTCGACGTCGACCTCTGATCGATCGGCGGTGGACACCGGTTTGCACAGTACCGCGCCGGCCGCCGACCCTGCTGTCGGCGTCGGATTGTGCAAGGCTCCCGGCCATGCGCGATGCAGTGATCTGCGAACCGCTGCGGACGGCCGTGGGGGGTTTTGGTGGTGTGTTTCGCGACGTTCCCGTGACGGTGCTCGCGGCGAGCGTGATCAGCGAGATCATGAGCCGCACGTCGCTGCCGGCGGACGCGGTCGAGGACGTGATCCTCGGACAGGGCTACGCGAACGGCGAGGCGCCAGCCCTCGGCAGGGTCGCCGCGCTCGACGCGGGCCTGGGGATCGAGGTTCCGGGGCTGCAGGTCGACAGGCGATGCGGTTCGGGGCTGCAGGCGATAACGCTCGCGTGCATGCAGGTGCAGACCGGGGTATGCGACCTCGTGCTCGCAGGCGGCGCGGAGAGCATGAGCCAGGCCGAGTTCTACGCGACGGGAATGCGCTGGGGCGTGAAGGGTGGCGGCGTGACCCTCGCCGACAGGCTCGCCCGCGGGCGGGTCACCGCGGGCGGTGTCAACCACCCGGTGCCCGGCGGGATGATCGAAACCGCCGAGAACCTTCGCCGGCAGTACTCGATCAGCCGCGCCGAGCAGGACGAGTTCGCCCTGCGCTCACACCACCTGGCGGTCCATGCGCAGCAGGACGGCACGTTCGCCCAGGAGATCGTCCCCGTGCCCGTCGCGGCCAGGGGAGCAGAGCGGACAATCGAGCTCGACGAGCATCCGCGGGCGGACACCACACTCGAGCGACTCGCGGCGCTGCGGCCGATCATGGGACGCACGGACCCCGAGGCGACGGTGACCGCCGGCAACGCCAGCGGCCAGAACGACGGTGCGGCCGTGTGCATCATCACGCACCCCGACAGGGCCCGCGAGCTCGGGCTCGAGCCCATCGCGCGCCTGGTCTCCTGGGCGGTGGCGGGTGTCGCGCCGGAGACGATGGGCATCGGGCCGGTGCCCTCGAGCGCCAGGGCGCTCCAGCGTGCCGGGCTGAGCATGGACGACATGGACCTGATCGAGCTGAACGAGGCGTTCGCGTCGCAGGCACTGGCGGTGCTCCGTGAGTGGGAGCTGCCCGACGGCCTGAAGCGGGTCAACGTCCACGGCTCCGGGATCTCGCTCGGACACCCGATCGGCGCGACGGGAGGGCGGATCATGACCACGCTCCTGCGCGAGCTCAGTCGCAGGGGCGCGCGCTACGGGCTGGAGACGATGTGCATCGGCGGGGGTCAGGGGATGGCCGCGGTCTTCGAGAACGCCGCGCCGCGCGGCGGTTGACATTCGGATCCGGCGGTTCCGCGCCCGGTCCACGGGGGGTCTGGGACGGGGCGCGGAACACCGTCGCTTTCAGCGCCGGCTGCCGGCTTGGGGATGCAGGACCGGAGTGCGAGGACGGGCGACTCCGTCTCCTTGCAGGCGCTGAGAGCCCCTCGCACATACCCCTTCCCCAAACCGCGCCGCTCCTAACCGCCGAATCGCGGCGCCCAGCCCACCGACGCTCCAGACCTCGCGCGACCAGAACGGGCGTGTGGCCAAACACCTACTCCACTGTCGGAGCTATACCGATGGCTCGGCGCCCGCACCGGTGAAGGGTGAGTCGGTGACACGCACCCGAGACGGGAGGGCCCGATGCCGCTGACCGACGCGCCGACCCGCGCAGGATCGATACCCGACGGCGAGTGGTCGGTCGAGACCGCGCGCTCGAGCGTCGAGTTCACGCTCAAGCATTTCCTGTTCGCGAAGGTCCACGGCCGCTTCAGCGACTTCAAGGGGCGGATCTCGAACGGAGACGTGCCCGCCGCGTCGGGCACCGTCGTGGCGGCCTCGATAGAGACGGACGATTCGGTCCGCGATCAGCACCTGCGCGAGTCCCCCGACTTCTTCGATGTCGCCAGCCATCCCGAGATCCGCTTCACCTCCACCGGGATCGAGGACCCCGGCGAGGGGCAGATCGTGATCAACGGCACGCTGCAGATGCGCGGCCGCTCGAACGAGATCCAGCTCCGCGGCACCGCCGCCCCGTTCGCCTCGCCGGCCGGCGAGCCCGAGCGGATCCAGTTGAGGCTCCGCGCGGAGATCGACAGGGCCGACTTCGGGCTCACCTGGAACCAGAAGCTCGACACCGGCGGCGCGCTGCTCGGCAACCGTGTGAAGATCGAACTGGAGCTCGTTGCGGCCCGCGACGGCGCTCGCTAGCCCCGAGGGGCCCGGCACACGCGCGCCGTCTCTTATAGAACACCTACGAACCGACACACCTGCGCTTAGCCTTCTACGCGCATGATGGTCCCGAGCAACACCCTCGACAGGAAGGTCAGACCAACATGCACATATCCAACCGCCTGAAGGCGACGATCGTAGCCGGTGCGCTCGCGGTCGGCGGCTCGGCAGTCGGCATCGCCGCTGCCGCTGCGGCCCCGTCGAGCACCAGCACGAGCACCACGCCGTCCACCACCACGACGACGCCGAGCACGACGCTCACGACGCCGGGCACGACGCAGAGCGCTCCGTCAACGGGGACCGGCAAGACACCGTGCCCGAACATGGGCTCCGGGAGCAAGTCCGGCGCCTACAACGGCCCCGGTCCCGGGTCCGCGTCGGGTGCATCGTACGGCCCTCCGGCCGGGGGCGTGACAGCCTCATAGCCGGCGAGCGCCTGGGCCCGCAGATGTCCCAGCGGGCCCAGGCCGGCCGCCGCACCGGAGCGCTCGCGGCCGCGCTCGCGGTGCTCGCGCTGGCGGGCTGCGGCTCCTCCGCGTCCTCCACCGCCCTCGTCTCGATCGGCGCAGGCCTGAAGGGACCCTCGACCCTGCGTGCGTCCGTCTATGCGCACGGCCCGATCAACACAGCCGCGTTCACGATCGACCCGAGCGGGCGCCTGTGGGTGAGCGCCGCCGGCCTGGAAGAACACACGCACGACGGCGTCTACCTGATCTCCGCCGCCGGCGCCCCCGCGATCAGGGTCATCTCGGGCCTTGACGATCCCCTCGGGCTGGCGTGGCACGACGGCAGGCTGTATGTGGCATCCGTCGGGCGCGTCGACGAGTACTCCGCGTTCAACGGCCGAACGTTCGCCCAGCACACGCAGATCCTGCGCGGACCGCTGCAGGGCGGTGAGAACAACGGGCTCGTGATGGCACCCGACGGACGCTTCGTCATGGGCATCACCGCCTCATGTGACCACTGCAGCCCGCGGTCACAATGGTCGGGGTCGGTCGTCTCGTTCCTGCCCGACGGCAGCGACCTTCGCGTGTACGCGTCAAGGGTGCGTGCACCCGTCGGACTCGAGTACTTCCCCGGCACCGACGACCTGTTCGCCACGATCAACCAGCGCGACGACCTCGGCGTGCGCACGCCGGGGGACTGGCTCGCCCAGATATCCGAAGGCCAGGACTGGGGTTTCCCCTACTGCTGGGGCCAGGGCGGCAGCGTTTGCGACGGTGTCCCGCACCCCGTCGCCGTCCTCGACAAACACGCCGCCGTCGGAAGCGTCGCGATCGCGACGGGCCAGCTCGGCGCGTCGGTAGGGACCGCCGCGCTGGTGACCGAGTGGCAGTCGGCGAAGGTCCAGCGCGTCGCGCTGACGCGGACCGCGACGGGCTACACGGGTCTCGTCAGCCCCTTCGTCACGGGAATCGCGCATCCGCTCGCAGCGGTGCTGGCCCCCGACGGCTCGCTCCTGCTCGGAGACTGGCAGACGGGCACGATCTACAGCATCAGCAAGGGCTGAGGAGCGAACGGGGCAGGCGGCGGGCGCCGCGCGCCCGCCGCCTGCCCCATCACCGGGCCCGCCCCGACAGCGGCCCGGTGAGAGGGAGACTCAGTAGCCGAACAGCGTTTGCCCGCCCTGGCCGGCGGAGCCTTCTTCCTGGCCCGAGGATTCTTCGCCGCCCTGCGCTTCGCGCGAGCGGGCGGTGGATTCTTCTTCGCTTCCGCGGCGGGGTGTGAGCGTCCTGGTTTCCGCTTCGGTCCCCGCGGAGCCGCCCGCTTCGGAGGGCGACTGGGTCGCGCCACCCGACTGCGTTTCGCCGCCGGAGGGCGTTTCGCCACCTGGCTGGGACTGGGTCTGCGTCCCGGATGCGGAGGAGACGCCTTCGCCGGCCTCGATCTTGCGGATCACCTGGGCGACGGTGTCGGAGGAGATCGCGAAGCCGACACCTGTGCTGCCCGGCTGTGAGCCTTCGGTGCGCGCGGCGTCGCTCGCGATCTGCGAGTTCACACCTACGACGTCGCCTTCCGCGTTGATCAGCGGGCCGCCCGAGTTGCCCGGGTTCAGCGCGGCGTCGGTCTGGATCGCGCCGGTGATCTTCGCGCCGTCCGGCGCCTGTATTTCACGGCCGAGAGCCGAGACGATCCCGCGCGTGAGGGTCTCGTCCAGGCCGTAGGGGTTGCCGATCGCGTACACGGAATCGCCAACCTGAACCGAGCTGGACCTCGCCAGCGTCAGCGGTTTCAGGCCGAGCCCCGATGGGTCCACCTGGATCAGGGCGAGGTCGCTGTTGGCTTCTTCCCCGACCAGCTTCGCCGTGCGCGTTGCGCCGCCCGAGCCGTCGGCGCTGACGGTCAGCGACTCGGTGCCGGCGACGACATGGTCGTTGGTGAGGATCAGGCCCTTTTCGTTCAGGACGATTCCGGTGCCGAGGTCCTCGCCGTCGGCGGTGGTGTTCTTGATCAGCACGACTCCTGTGGAGTCGCGCTTGTAGATTTCGCTCGCCGTGAGGGCGGTCGAGGTGGTGGAGGACGCGTTCTGGCGTCTCCCTGCGGTTGTTGCGGCGACGGGGGCGGCGGACGCGGACGTACGCGCGCTGCGGGACGAGCCCACGAGCAGCAGGGCGCCGCACGCGGCCAGGGCTCCTACCACGGCCGCAAATAGCATTGGGGCGAACATACGTCTCACGATTGACCTCCGGGTCTCTGCTGGGGTGAAGACCCATCATGAGACGGCTCGCTGTGGCGCCGATAACGTCTTTAGAAAGCGCACCTAACGGGCTGCACAAGCCCCGATAACCGCATTTATGGGCCGGTTGGGGGTCAGGCGGCAGCTGCGGCCAGGCCCGCCTCGCCGGCGGCGAGTTCGGCGACGCTCTCCTGGAAGGCGCCGAGCAGATGCGATGAAGCGGGTGAGAGCTGGCCCGGCTGATGCAGGATGAAGAACCGGCGCATGAACGTGATGCCCTCCACAGGGACGATCTCAAGCAGGTCCGCCGGGGTCAGCGTGAGCCGGGACATGACGGTCGGCAGGCCGAGCTCGTGCGCCTCGTCCTTCGCCGCCTGCGTCGAGCCGACCTCGCACGCGGCGAGGGGAGGGCCGAGCCCCGCAGCCGCGAGCTCCTCGTCGATGACCCGGCGCGTGTGGGCGTCCGGGTCGCGCAGCACCAGCGGCGTCGAGAGCAGCTCGGCGGGGGTCACCGACGATCTGCGCGCCCACGGGTGCCCCAAGGGCACGGCGATCACGATCTCGTCGTCGATGAGCGGGATCGCGGTGGCGCCGGGGACCCTCTCGCCGGCGGCGCCGGCGGCGGCGCCGATGTCGGCGCGGCCATCCTGCACCATCTGCTTGACCAGCCGCGAGTTGGCTATCACGACCTCGACGGCGGCGCTCGTCTCGCGCCGCATCAGGACGAGCGCCCTCGGGAGAAGGAGCTCCGCGGCGGTGTGGCTGATCGCCAGGTGCACCGTCTCGCAGCTGCCGCGCATCTGCGAGATGAGACCGTCGAGCTCATCGGCCTCGGCGAGCAGCCGCCGCGCGTGCGTGTAGATCCGTGCGCCGTCTGCGGTCATGCTCACGCCCCGCGGGGAACGCTCGAGCAGCCGGGCGCCGACGAGATCCTCGAGCGCCTTCAGCCGCTTGGAGACGGCGGGCTGGCTGAGGTGCAGCCGCTGCGCCGCGCGCCCGATGCCGCCGAGGTCGACGGCGGCGCAGAACGCCTGCAGCTCCGAGAGCTGCGGGCTGCGGGCTGGGTGGGCACGCCCCGAGGCACTGGCCATAGCCACAGGTTATGGCCATCGGGCGCACAGAGAATGGCTTTTTTCCGCAGAGACGAGGGGATTATCCGCAGTTCCGCCAAGCTGGGCATGAGGGCAGGGGAGCAACCGGGCAAACAGTTAAGGACGGGTGAGAGAACCATGCAGCACTCACAGCTACCGGATCCCGCGACCGAATACAGGGACCAGCACGAGTTCGATCAGCAGGTCAACAGCAAAGGCAAGCTGGTGCTCGAGTGGGCGGCCGGTATCGCGATCTTCGCGGCCCTCATGATGTCCGTCGTGGCGCTCGTCAAGAGCAGCCAGAAGGTCGAAGTCCCGGCCTCGGCGTCAACCCCGGTCCTCAAACAGTCCCCTGCCGCCGCCGCTGCCCTCGCGGCCCCCACGGCGCCCGCGGAGACCGTCTCGCTGAAGGTGATCCCGGAAGGCAAGAAGGGACCCGAAGGCGAAAAGCACGATGAGTTCACGGTCACCAACTTCACCGTGAAAGTCGGCCAGCCGCTGAAGCTGGTGATCGACAACACGGACACGACGGACCACAGCATCACCTCGCCCGTCGCGGACATCAACGTGGCTGTGACGCCGGGCGTGCACACCTACACGATCGTCGTCACGAAAGCCGGGAAGTTCCCGTGGGCCTGCGTGATCCCGTGTGACACGTGGGCGATGCAGCACCCCGGCTACATGGCCGGCTTCATCACCGCCACAGCCTCCTAGCCCGGATCTTGCAGTAGCGGGTTAACGGTCCGCGCCCCGGGTGTTCCGGGGCGCGGGGATGTCCGGCTGGGCTTGGAGAATCGGGGTTGTCGAAGTCCTGTTCCCGAGCTCAGGAGGAT
>Ga0182013_10000879_pt1 | contig 41658 bp, 32 predicted proteins | sample 612S2MmetaG_FD_120487 | JGI IMG/M metagenome (GOLD analysis project Ga0182013, IMG submission 120487) | Permafrost microbial communities from Stordalen Mire, Sweden - 612S2M metaG | ecosystem: Environmental > Terrestrial > Soil > Wetlands > Permafrost | place: Sweden: Stordalen | collected... | reverse complement strand
ATTGCTTCTATGGCAGAATTTACCATTTCCATAGATACTACAAAGCCAATTGCCAGGGCAATAATAGCCCATTCAATGGCACTCAGCCCACAGTAAATGCCCGAAAAAGTAACAACCGCAATGGCTAAAAGATGAATACGCATATTCGGCTCATCGCGTAAAGCAATAAGCATTCCCTTTATTGCGTAGCCAAAACTTTTAAATAGCTTAATCATAGAATTGATTGTATTGCCTGTTCCAAAAGTGATTCATCGGGTGCAAAATTGGTAAAACCGCTGAACTTATTAGCTTTTTTTAAAGCCGTAGCCATATTGAACCCTTCTTGTTCCATCGAAAAAGCAATGCCTTGTTGTATTAATTGCTGCGCCAAATGAGCCTGCTCTGTTTGCCCGGGTGTGGGTATAAAAATGGCTTTTTTGTCCAGATGATCCAGGTCCATAACGGTGCTGTAACCCGGTCGGGCTATAATAATTTCGCCCTGTTGAATAATGTGGTTAAGCTTTTCGCTGCCCAGATAATTGGCTTCTGTCAGATTGCCTGATACGGTTATTTTCTCCGGCCCATCCATTTTGCCTGCTATTAAAAAAGCGGGTAAGTTTAATGCTATCAACTGCGCGCGCAACATATCCACCAGTATTTGGCGCTGTGGTTCCGGGCCGGAGGCTACTACCACCACCTTATATGTAATCTCATCCGCCAGTTTTTTAAGGCGGGAGAGGGAACCTATAAAGCGGGTGTTAGCGGGCAATACCGGTGGCACCATATCTCCCAGCAGCTGAGCATCCGCAGCGGGTATCCAGCAAGCATTAAACCGGTTTATTTGCCTGCGGTTAAAGTGGTTTACCATAGGCTCAATCCATTTAAAACTTTCGGGCATCAGAATATGAGGCTGATGGGTAATAAAAACTGAAGTTATACCCGGTGAATAACAGCCATACCGGTTATCGGATATCAGCACATCAATCCTTTCCTTTTTAACCAGTTGGTTTATTTGGGTGTGCTCGTGGTTAATTGTTTTAATAAAGTGGGGTAGTTGCCGGGCCATAGTAAATACCATAGCACTATCAGTTAATGCGGTTGGGTAGCGGGGATAGTAGCCCGGTAAAGCATCATGTTTTAACCCGGGGAATTCGTTTTTCAGAAGTTCGGCTGAGCTGCCGCTGCCGGTAATAATTACTTCAGCATTTCGTTTTAACAAGGCATTGATAACAGGAATGCAGCGGGTGGCGTGGCCCAGGCCCCAATCAAGCGGGGCGACTAAAATTCTGCGTTTGCGTTCCAATTAGAAGGATTATTTTTACCGGTAAAAGTTGAAAGTAGTATGCCAAAGCAAAGTAAACATATTGCGCGCATAGTGTTAATAGCCCTAACGGCATTTGTTCTTTTAACCACCCTCCCCTCGTGTAAAGCCACTAAGTGCGACTGCCCAAACTTTGGGGGGCACCATTTAAGCCATAATACCTGAAAAGCTGTTTAAAATACAGTTTAACACAAAGCACACAAAGGTTAATACAAAGAGCACTATAAAATATATTCTTTGTGGCCTTTGTATTGGCATTTTCCTTCGTGTTCTTTGTGTTAAATGGCATTTGGATTTAATTTTAAACAGCTTCTTAGTGGGCTTTGCATTTTATTTTCTTTGTGTGCTTTGTGTTAAACTGTATTTCTCTCTTTAATTTTTAAATAGGCTCTAAGTTATTTTGCGTATGTACAAGGCATATGTTGTAGTACACAAAAAAAATATTGCATTTGCCCTTGACAAAAGTATTTTCGCCCATTAATTTGTAAGTAAACTTAACAGCCTTGAAGCCATTGACACACCTGCGTCCCGGACAACGTGCATTTATTGTAGACATGCGAAACAGCCATCTTTGCGCTAAACTTTTTGAATTAGGCGTTTTTCCTGGCGACCTGGTCGAAATAAAGGAAAACTCGGGCGATAATCAATCAATAGTTGTCAGCATTAACAACCACACCTATAACATTGTTAAAGGCGCCGCCGAAACCATTATGACCAATGTGGTGAGTTTTGATATTTGTTTGAATTAGAGGCGGCCCCTTCCGTCCCCGAAGGGGAAACTAAAGCCGAAAGGCAAAAACAACAGCTTTATTTTTTTAAGGGAGTAACAACTATCCAGTGCGATATTGTATTGCATTTGCCTTAGTTTCCCCTTCGGGGACGGAAGGGGCTGCATTTTTAATTTCCGAAACTTAACTAGTTTCTTATTTTCGCATCACTCAAAAAAAGAAACTAATGAACTTTCCAGACGATTTAAAATACAGCAAAGAGCACGAGTGGGTGCGTGTAGAAGGAACTACCGGTTACGTGGGCATATCTGATTTCGCGCAAAAAGAGCTGGGCGATATCGTTTATGTAGAGGTTGAAAGCGTTGGCGAAAGCTTTGCTAAAGACGCGGTGTTTGGTACGGTTGAGGCGGTTAAAACCGTTTCAGACCTTTTTATGCCGGTGGGGGGCAAGGTGCTTGAAAAAAACACGGCACTGAACGATAACCCCGAGGCAGTGAATACCGACCCTTACGGCAAAGGATGGATGATAAAAATTGAATTTTCCAATGTGGCCGAACTTGAAGGCCTGATGGATGCTGATGCTTACAAAGCACACGTAGGAGCTTAATTAAGTTACAGCCTGTATAAAGGTAAAACCAATGCAAGCAAATTCGTATTTAAAATATAACTGGCCGTCCATTTTATGGGCGGCTTTTATTTTATACCTGTGCATGATGCCTGCGCGCCATCTGCCGCATATTGATATTCCGAACTTTGATAAGGCGGTTCATTTTACTTTTTACTTTACCCTTTCAATACTGATGAACCGGGGCTGGATAAAACAGCAGTCGTTTAATTCATTACATAAAAATACGCTGCTGAAAATATTTTTGATATGCTGCGCTTATGGATTTACCATTGAAATTATGCAGGAAACATTAACCACCGACCGGCATTTTGAGTGGTTGGATGAGGCCGCAAATGCCTGTGGAGCGGCGGTTGGGAGTTTGGTATGGGTGTTTTACAGAGGTAACAAAAAATAAACAGCCATTTTTCGCACGGAGACACGGAGTTAACAGCCGGGGAATACAGTTTAACAGCCTTTTTATATTCCTATGTATTTTTCTCCGTGCCTCCGTGCGAAACAATTTGTATTGCTGGTTAAAATACTTAAATAACTTAGTGCCTGTGGCCAAGTTCAGTTAATTTCAGGTTTATAATGAAAAAAATCCTTCTTCTTATTGCTTTGCAGTTTTCGCTTTTGGTGCTTGTTAAAGCACAGCCGGGGCGCGATGAAACACTGGCTAACAGCTATATGCAGGAGGGGGAATTTGATAAGGCTGCGGAGTTGTTTCAATCGCTGTGGGAGAAGAGTAATTACGATTTAAAATTTTACACGCCGTTATATCAGTGCCTGCTATCGCTTAAAAAATACGACGACCTGGAAAAGGCAGTTAAACGTGAAATCAAAAAATACAGTGGCAACTCGCAATTCGTAATAGACCTGGGTTATTTGTATTCGCAGGTACCTGATGCAGTAAAGAGTAAAGAGCAGTATGATTTGGCGCTAAAAGACCTTAAACCTTATGAGCCCGCCGTGCGTAACCTGGCTAATAGTTACGAAGGCTACCGGTTGTATGATTATGTAATTGCCACTTACGAAAAAGGCAGCAAAGCGGTTAAAAACGAGTCGTATTACAGCATGGAGCTGGCCAATGCTTATATGAATAAAGGCGATGCCGTAAATGCGGTAAAATACTTTTTGCTGAACATTGAAATGAACCCGCAAAACGAGCAGATAGTTAAAAACACGGTTCAAACCAATAAGGATGAGGCGAAGCTGCTGGAACAGTTAGAAACACAATTGTATGGTAAAGTGCAGAAGAACAACAGCATTGATGAGTATATTGACCTGCTTACCTGGGTGTATATTCAGAATAAGGATTTTGAGGGGGCACTTGCCCAGATGAAAGCGCTTGATAAGCGGAAAGGCGAAAACGGCACCCGTGTAATAAATATTGCACGCATGGCGCAAACTGAGGGCGATTATACCAGCGCTATTAACGGGTTTGAATATGTGGTGAACAAAGGCAAAAACGGAGACCTTTATTTTCAGGCACGCACCGAACTGCTTAACTGCCGCAAAGAAAAGGTTTCGAAAGACCTGAATTATACGCAGGCAGATTTGTTAGGATTGAAAAGCGATTACCTGTCTTTTATAAATGATAACGACCGTAATTTCCGTACCGCGCAGAGTATGAAGGACCTGGCCGATTTGGAAGGCTTTTACCTGCACGATATTCAAGGTGGTATTGACCTTTGCAACGAAATTTTGAAAATGCCGGGTGTGGTAAATAAGCTGAAGAACCAAACCAAGCTTTCGCTGGGCGATTTTTACCTGATAAGTGGCGATGTTTGGGAGTCTACCCTGCTGTATTCGCAGGTTGATAAGGATGAGAAAGACTCGCCCTTGGGTGAGGATGCCCGTTTCCGCAACGCCAGGCTGGCCTATTACAAAGGCGATTTTGACTGGGCGCAAACGCAGTTAGAGGTACTGAAAGCTGCCACTTCAGAGCTTATTAGTAATGATGCTATTAAGTTATCGGTTTTTATTATTGATAACCTGGGGCTTGACACCGTTGCTACACCCATGCAAATGTATGCCCGCGCCGAATTACTGGAGTTTCAGAACCGCGATAGTGATGCAGTGGTTACTTTAGATTCTATTACCAAACTATATCCCGGCCATGCCCTTACCGACGACATTGAATACACCAAGGCCGGAATGGATGTAAGGCATAAGGAATTTGACAAGGCTATACCGCTGCTTGAAGACATTATTAAAAATTACAAGGACGACCTGAAAGGTGATGATGCCACTTTTTTACTGGCCGAAATAAACGAGCAACAATTGCATAACAAGGATAAGGCCATGGAGCTTTATAAAAGCATTATTACCGATTTTAGTAATTCGCTTTTAGTGATAGAGGCAAGGAAGAGGTACCGGTTGCTGAGGGGGGATAAGATTGCGGAGTAGCATATTAATTGACTATAAAAAATACTTATGCGGAAACTAATTCTGATGGTGGGGTTGTTTTTATCGGCGTGTAATTCGCACCCTGATATAACCAGGGTTCAAAAGGGAATGACATCTGAACAGGTTACTGCTATTATGGGCAAGCCTACAAATAAGCAGGACCTTGATGGAATAATTTGGCTGCGGTACGGCGATAACCAGGTTGTGGTTTTAGAAAACGGGATTGTAGTGAATGTAGTATCAGATGCAATGGCTGTGGATGATTCTATCAAGAAGTTGCTGGATACTAACTAAATAGAGGATGATGAGATTCTGGGGTAGGATGATTGGGAATGTTTTTTTTAATTTGCAGGTATCATGGGTTCGGAGAAGGCGGCATATTTTTTAAATTTAAGAATCGAAACTTTTCGCTGTTTTGGTGACGTACAAAGGCTTGACTTATCTGATAGTAAAGGGAGTTGGCGTAAATGGACTTTAATTTTAGGGGATAACGGAACAGGGAAAACTTCTCTTCTAAAAGTATTAGCTGCTTTTGAGATAGAAACTGGTTTTAAGTCTAATGAATTTAGTCCTCGCGGTTTTAGGGAGCGTATTCAATTCTCAGGTATTGAAAGAATAGGCCATTCACAAACTGAGGTGGGCATATATGATATTAAAGGCAGTTTATTTAAGCATGAGTTAGAAATATTTTTAGATGGCAGCGAAGTCACTGTTTATAGAATAGAGTCTGAACCTGATCTCAGTAATTTAAAATGCTACGGTTATGGTGCAAATCGCTTTATATCTTTCAATACTCTGTCAGAAAGTAAAACTGAAAATTCCGAAACACTTTTTGACGATGATGCAAAATTAATCAATGCTGAAGAATGGTTATTACAATTAGATTATGCGGCAAGTAAAGAATCTGAAGTCCAACAATTAGCCGCAAAAAAAAGAGAGCAGGTTAAAGATATTTTGCTGGACTTATTGCCAGACATTTATGAAATAAGATTTACAACTCCAACAAAAGAAAGCCTAAAATCTACGGTTGAATTTCTCACTCCTTACGGTTGGGTAACAATCCATCAGCTAAGCTTAGGTTACAAAACAATGGTAGCCTGGGTGGTAGATTTAGCGGCTAGAATGTTTGAACGATACCCCGATAGTGAAAACCCATTGGCTGAACCGGCTATAGTTTTAGTTGATGAAATTGATTTGCATTTACATCCAAAATGGCAACGTAAGATTTTTGATTATTTAGATGAGCGTTTTCCTAAAACTCAATTTATTGTTACGGCGCATAGCCCGTTGGTAGTGCAGTCGGCTCCAAAAGATGCAAATATTGTTTTACTGAAGAGAGAAGGCGACCATGTTGTAATTGACCAGAATATAGAATCGGTCAGAACCTGGCGATTGGATCAGATAATGAGCAGCGATTTGTTTGGCGAAAGCGGACGAAATCCTGAGGTTGAAAAGCAATTGAACGAAAGAACCGTACTTTTGCAAAAAAGCAAGTTAACACCTGAGGAAACGGCCCGATTACAGGAGTTAAATAAACTTGCCCATCGCCTTCCTACGGCCGAACGCAAAGAGGATATAGAGGCTATGGAAATTATCAGAAAAGCTGCCGAAATAGTTAAGAACAAGTAAGCCAGGGCAGATGATTCAACTTCACCAAAAGTTAGCGGCACCAGCGCCCAATAAACTTACCACCGATGGTAAAGCTGAATCGGATTTGCTGAAAGCAAATTATGATGCTGGTGAACGGGATTTCAAGTTTAAGGCAGACATTTATGGTCATCCACAGGTTAAGGACTCATTATTGACACTGCAAAATGGTAAATGTTGTTTTTGTGAAGCGCAAATAAACCATGTTAGTTATGGTGATGTTGAACATTTTCGTCCTAAGGGGGGATGGATTCAGGATTCAGAGCCATTAAACACCCCGGGATATTATTGGCTTGCTTATGATTGGGAAAACTTGTTTCTATCCTGTCAGCTTTGCAATCAAAGGTTTAAGAAGAATTATTTTCCCCTTGAAAATAATGTCAACCGGGCAAAATCTCATCATGATAATATCAGCAGTGAAGCACCACTATTTATTCATTTGACAAATGAAAACCCGGAGGACTTTATATGCTTTAAAGATGAAATACCGGTAGCAATTAATGGCAATCTCAGGGGAGATACTGCTATAAAACATACAGGCATTGATAGAGGGGCTTTGAATGAAAACAGAAGAACCAATCTTAATCCAATCCGGGATTTATATGAGTTAGCAAAAGGAATTCCTGAAACTAATCCGGATTTGCAGCAAAAAGCATGGAATAAAGTCAAAAAGTATTTTGACGAAAGTAAACTTGATAGCACGGAATATGCCTCCATGTTAAGGTCGTTTTTTAAGGCTAATCCTTTGCCATAAAAATTCAAGATATGAATAAAATACTCATACGGGATGTAGGGTTTGCGCTTGAATCAAATAACCTTCTCTCGTTTTTAGACAAGCAAACTTCAGAGATAATTCACCTGCCAGAAGATAATAGTTATTATGATGATGAAACCGCAGAGCTTGTTGAAAATATGCATTTTGATCAGGAACGTTACATTAGAATTGAACCGCTTGATTCACGCTCCTCTTTCGGTGTTATGCAATCTTTTGCAGAAAATCAGCCTGAAGGATTTTTTAAAAAACAGTTATTTTTTGCATTGAACGGCCGACATCCTTTTGGAAGATTTAAAGGAGTGGTGCATAGCAATGAAGATTTGCGGCAGCAATGGTTTAAGCATAAAGACGAAGTATATGAGGCCGAAGCATTAAGCTGGTTAACTGAAAATGGGATAGATTTTGAAAAACCCAGTAAAGGGGAAAGCTAATAACCTGAATTTATTTCCCCTTTTTAGCAACGTATTTCAACAGCAATTCTTCAGCGGTTAATACCTCAATTTTTGAAAAGTAGAAGCCGTCTTTGTCCTCAGTAACTATGCATTGGCATTTTGCATGCAAGGCAGAATAATATTGCATGCCATCCTCAAAGTCTTTAACGGCCTTATCGTTTGCTGCTGATTTAACAACAGATTCATCCATACTGGTAATCCGTAGCTTTTCGCAAAGCAGGCCTATCTTCTTCCTTGCCAAAACGCTGCCATTTTTCTTCTCAGCAAAATAAAATGCTATTGCCAGGCATAGTGGAGATGTGTAAACATCAAAATCAATATTGTCAGTTAAACTTAAAACCCTCGCACACTCTGTAAAACGGGGGTATTCGTTACAGAGAACGGTTACAAGAATGTTGGCATCCAGAAAAATTTTCATTTAGTCTTTTTGCCGTAATACTCCTTTTTTAATTCTTTATTGGTACGGGGGTTACGCTGGTATTCAACCTCGCCTTCGCTTACCATATGTACCCACTCGCTAACCGGTAATTCATCCAGAGACTTATAAGACGAATTAGTAACTTTATTTAATAAAAATTCCGTTAGCCTTGATAAGCTTATATTATTATTCTCCGCATATTTTTTCGCTTTTTCAATCACAGACTGATCAAAGCTGAGAGTTATTTTGGCATCCATTTTAAAAAGTTATACGACAAAAATAAAAAAGTTATACGACAAAACGAAATTAATGTAAAACCACCATTTGCGGATAAATATGCGATGTATCCGGTCTCTGCAAACACACCGCGGCATCTTTAGCCAATAAATGCCCTTTAAACCTTTGTTAAACTCAGTAAGTCATAGTGTTTTCAACATTTTTATGTAGTTTTGCACTATTAAACTTAGAAATTATGCATGCACAGTATAGCAGTATTTTTCAGCCGGAGCATTTGATATTGATATTGGTGTTGGTAGTATTTTTGTTTGGAGGTAAAAAAATACCTGAGTTAATGCGCGGAATGGGTGAAGGAGTAAGAGAGTTTAACGCTGCCAAGAGCAACATAAAGCAGGAGATTGAACAAGGTATGAGAGAGAAGCAGGTTACTGCTCCGCCTGCGCCAGCCAAAGAAACGGTAACTGAAGAAAAGAAAGCCTAACCGTACCACTGAACAGCTATGAATTTCCTGGTCAATTTTAATTTAAATTGAGGTGGCGGAGTTGTCCTATTTAACCATATGGCAGGTTCAGTCAGAACTAATTGCAGGCAAGCTCAGTTGCGAAAGCCTTGTTAATGACTATTTAGCAAAGATAGAAGCCAGCAAACACCTCAACGCATTTCTGGAAGTATTTACCGAAGGCGCCTTACAAAGAGCCCGTTTGCTTGATAAAAAACTTAAAAATGGCGAACCAACCGGCAAGCTGTTCGGCGTAGTAATAGCCATAAAAGACAATATTTGCTTCAAAGGGCATAAGGTTTCGGCCGGCTCAAAAATTTTAGAAGGATTTACTTCACTTTTCGATTCAACGGTGGTTGAAAGGCTGTTGGCTGATGATGCTATCATTATTGGCCGCACCAACTGCGATGAATTCGCCATGGGTTCAAGTAACGAAAACTCGGCTTATGGCAATGTGTTGAATGCTGCGGATAATACCCGCGTTCCGGGAGGCTCATCAGGCGGTTCTGCCGTCGCAGTTCAGGCTGGCTTGTGCCAGGTTTCACTGGGTTCAGATACCGGTGGTTCCATTCGTCAACCTGCTTCTTTTTGTGGTGTGGTTGGGTTAAAACCTACCTATGGGCGCGTTTCGCGATACGGTTTAATTGCCTATGCTTCTTCTTTTGACCAGATTGGCCCTTTTACCCATTCGGTGGAAGATGCCGCTTTGATTATGGAAGTTATTTCCGGTAAAGACAACTACGACTCAACCTCTTCTTCTCAAAAAGTAGGTACCTATTCCTCTTCACTTGATTTTGAGAAGAAAGCTAAGATTGCCATTTTTCCTACCACATTGGCCAGTGAAGGTTTACATCCCGAAGTAAAAGAAGCAGTTGAGGGTTTGATTGCCGATTTGAAAACCGAAGGCCACACCATTGGCGAAATTGATTTTGCATTTTTAGATCACCTGATAGCAACTTACTACGTGCTTTCTACCGCCGAGGCATCTTCTAACCTTGCGCGTTTTGATGGTGTACACTACGGATACCGGAGCAAAGAGGCGCATGAAATGGAAGAGGTTTATAAAAAATCGCGGACTGAGGGTTTTGGCAAGGAAGTTAAGAACCGTATCATATTAGGCACTTTTGTATTAAGCTCAGGCTATTATGATGCTTACTATAGCCGGGCACAAAAAGTAAGAAGGATACTGACCGATAAAATAAGGGCCATTTTTAAGGAATACGATTTTATTATTATGCCAACAAGTCCCACGGTAGCCTTTAAATTTGGCGAAAAGACCGATAACCCGGTGGAGATGTACCTGGCAGATATTTATACGGTACTGGCCAACCTGACCGGCATACCGGCTATCTCTTTACCGCTGTCGGAAGACAAACAGGGCCTTCCCATTGGTGTGCAGGTATTGGCCGATAAGTTCCATGAAACAGATTTACTTGCATTTTCAGAGAAATTGATGCAACTTTCATCGGTATAACAAAATAGAAATAGACACTCAACATATCATCCTTAACAAATAGAACCTCAAAACAGCCAGCCTATAGCGCCTTTCTACAGTTGAATAACGAAAGAAATCTATTTTAGCGCAAAACAGTTTTGTCAGGATGATAGCGTACTTAAGCGGAAAAATTACATTTAAAAGTCCAACTCATATTTTCCTGGAAACAGGGGGTATAGGGTATATGGTAAAAATCAGCCTGAACACCTTTGAAAAGATTCAGCACCTGGATAATTGCCGCCTGCAAACCTCGCTGATTGTTAAAAATGAAAACCAGTCGGTTTCCGGTTTTGAGCTCTATGGTTTTTTCGAAGAACAGGAAAAAGACCTTTTTGAAAAGCTAATATCTGTTTCGGGTGTTGGGGCATCTACTGCGCGGGTAATGCTTTCATCTTTTAAGCCCGACGAAATCAGGATCGCTATTTTGGGCGAAAACGAAGGTTTAATACAAAGTATTAAGGGAATTGGCCCTAAATCGGCCAAAAGAATCATCCTGGAGCTGAAAGACAAAGTAGGCAAGATGAGCACCGGGGCACTTTTGGTTTCAACACCAAACAATACAATGAAAGAGGAAGCGTTATCTGCTCTCGTTGCCTTGGGATTCAACAAACAAGCGGCTGAAAAGGTGATAGGCAAATTGCAGGGCAGCGGGGAAACCCGCAATGTGGAAGGCTTGATAAAAGAAGCATTGAAATTATTGTGATTTATACTATTCCGGGGCCAGACTCAAGAACCTGGCCCCGGGGTAATAACAAAAATTTGTACAACTTTTAGTTAGGAGTGAAAGGGACAAAAAAGATATTCGGTTGGGTTATTGCGGTTACCTGCATGGGTTTGCTGTTAGCAGCTTATGCCGAAAGCGTTCGTACGCCTTTCCGTTACCTGTTGCCCGAGCCGACAGCACCTGTGGCACCGGCAGATTCCCCGCCACCGGTACAGATGAAATACCCCATGACCGACAGGCAGGGCGATTTTGTTACCGACCAGCAAACCGACCCTTTTTATTTGAAAGACCCACCGGTAATAGTAGAAAGCGTTGAATATGATCCTGAAACCGGCATGTATGTTGTTTCGGAAAAAGTGGGCGGCATAGATGTAAGGCCGCCGATGTACCTGAGCTTTGAGGATTACATGAAGTATACCGAGGAGAAGGAAATGAAGGACTACTGGAAAGAGCGGGCCAACGCCGTTAACCTGGTAGAAGAAAAAAGCCTGGTGCCACCGGTACAAATAAAAAACCAGGTTGTTGACCGCTTATTTGGCGGCAGCAAAATTGAAATAAAACCGCAGGGAAATGTTGAAATGACCCTGGGCGCCAACATTCAAAAAACAGCCAACCCGAATATTCCTATCCGTAACCGCCAAACTGGCGGTTTCAATTTCGACATGAATATTAACATGAACGTGATTGGTAAAATTGGCGATAAACTACAACTGGGCATTAAGTACAACACCCAATCGGGTTTTGCTTTCGATAATACCGTAAAAATTGGTTACACCGGCGGTAAAGATGATATCATTAAAGATATTGAAGCGGGTAACGTAACCCTGCCCCTGCCCACAAGGCTTATTACCGGTAGCCAATCATTATTTGGTTTAAAAACAGTATTGCAGTTTGGCCGTTTAACGTGGACCAGTGTTGTATCACAGCAACAATCAAAAAAGCAAAGTATTACACTGCAAAATGGCGCCCAGCAGCAAACCTTCTCGGTAAATTCAGACCAATACGAGGCAGACAAGAACTTCTTCCTATCGCAGTTTTTCTATAACCAGTACGATGGCGCGCTTGCCCAATTGCCCAAAGTTAATTCGGTGGTTAACATTACCCGGATTGAGGTTTGGGTAACTAACCGTACCAACGCTACTACCAACGTGCGCAACATAGTAGGTTTAATGGATTTGGGCGAAGCAACACCATTTTCAAACCAGATACAATCTACTTCGGGTGGGAATGGACTGCCGCGCAATACGGTGAACAGTATTTATAACCACCTTACCTCGGTGCCATCTAACCGTTTGGATGGTAATATTGTGGCCGTGTTGCAGGGCCCCGGTTATAATCTGCAACAAGGCCAGGATTTTGAAAAAACTTATGCCCGCAAGCTGAACCCTAACGAGTTTACTTTCAATCCTCAACTGGGTTATATCTCCATTAATTCGCAGTTGAATCCTAACGACATATTAGGCGTAGCTTTTCAATATGAATATAACGGTACCGTATACCAGGTGGGTGAATTTGGCGACCAGTTGCCACCCGATTCAGGTTCGGTGGCCAAAGACCTTATTCTGAAATTATTGAAGGGAACAGCACCACGCACTAACCTGCCTATCTGGAAGCTGATGATGAAGAACATCTATTCGTTAGGTGCTTTTGGTATCAGCCCAAAAAATTTCTTCCTGGATGTTTATTACAACGACCCTGCCACCGGTTTAAAGCGTTACATACCGCAAGGCTGCCTGGAAGGAAAGCCGCTGTTACATGAATTGAACCTAGATAACCTGGATATGAATAATGACCCGCTACCGCCCACCGGAGACGGGTTATTTGACTTTTTGCCCGGTATTGACATTTTACCGCAAAACGGTAAACTGATATTTACCTGTAAGGAGCCTTTTGGAAAGTACCTGCAGGCAAAAATGGAGCAGTGTGGTGATTACGCAGACACAGGGGTTTACCTGTACCAGCAATTATACGATTCAACCAAATACGAAGCGCAGCAGTTTCCGCAGTTTAACCGGTTTGTTATTAAGGGTACCTATATGGGTACTAACGGCAGCCAGATATCATTGGGTGCAGGTAATATTCCGCGGGGTTCGGTTGTTGTTACAGCAGGCGGGGTTAAGTTGATAGAAAACCAGGATTACACCGTTGATTATAACCTGGGCCGCGTAACCATTACCAACCAGTCTATATTAAATAGCGGGCAACAGATAAAAATTGACTACGAAAACAACAACCAGTTTGCCACACAAACGCAATCGATGTATGCTACTCGTTTCGATTATAAAGCGAGCGACAAATTATTAATTGGAGGAACCTTTGAACAGTTGGCAGAGCGGCCTTTTACACAAAAAGTGAATATGGGGGATGAGCCTATCAAGAACGACATTTTTGGTAATGATTTTACTTATAAAACAAATCTGCCATGGCTTACAACGGCTTTAAGCAAGTTGTACAATACCAAGGAAATGTCAACCCTCTCGGCTTATGGCGAGTGGGCCTACTTAAAACCGGGCCACTCCAAAGCGATTAATGATGCTAACAAGCAGGGCCAGATTTATATTGATGATTTTGAGGGCACCAGCTCGGGTTATGATTTAAAAACACCACCCATTGCCTGGAAACTGGCCTCTACCCCACGCAACTCGATTGGGGCAAACGGACAGGTTCAGTTTAAAGAAGGTAGTTTTGTGAGCGATGAAAGATATGGATACAACCGGGCCTTATTTTCGTGGTACCAAATTGATAACTCGTTTTACACCCAGCAAACTGCGCCGGCAGTGGTTTTTAACAATACCAATCCGTATAACGACATTACTAATAACTATGTGCGTTTAGTGCCTTATCAGGAAGTTTACCCAAATGCCACACCGGGCACTTTGGATGTCAACCTCTATACCTTTGACCTTGCCTATTTTCCATCGCAAAGGGGACCTTATAACTATGAAAGTAAAGCTCAGGGGGCACCAGGTATTTCTGCGGGAATTAATAGCGATGGAAGCTTGAAAAGCCCTGCAACCAGGTGGGGCGGTATTATGCGCGCCATGGACAATACCGATTTTGAAGCCACTAACGTACAGTATATTGATTTTTGGTTAATGGATCCTTTTCAGGAAACACATGCCACCAGCCAGGGAGGATATTTATATATAGACCTGGGCAATATCTCCGAGGATATATTGCAGGATTCGCGCCAGGCATTTGAAAACGGGTTGGGTTACGACACTAGCGCTAATTCTTCAACAACTGATAATACATTTTGGGGGGTAGTGCCTAAGCTGGTGCCACTGGTTAACGCTTTTGACAATGACCCCACCTTACGGCCCCTGCAGGACGTTGGTTTGGATGGTATGTCGGATAATGAAGAAAGAATTCGCAAGGCAACATTCCTGGCCAATATAAATGCTTATGTTACCAACCAGGCCGTGCTTACGCAGTTGAATAATGACCCCAGCAGCGATGATTATTACTATTTCCAGGATCCGAATTATTTTGCCAATGAACCGAGCATTATAAACAGGTATAAATATTTCCAGGGAACTGAAGGTAACTCTCCTGTGCAAACCAATAGTATTATTACCACGGCATCTACCAGTTTGCCGGATAAGGAAGATGTTAATAATGACAATACCATGAATGAGGATGAGGAATATTTTCAATATGTCGTCCACATGGTGCCAGGTATGAATGTAGGAACCAATCCATATATCATTACCGAAGAAGATGGAACCAATGACCCCAACATTGTGGCCGATGGAACGGGTACCAAATCGCGCTGGCTCGAATTCAGGGTGCCTATTAATTCTTACAGCAGCCGGGTAGGTTCTATCAGCGATTTTACATCCATACAGTTTATGCGGATGTTCCTGACAGGATTTGCCGACTCATCTATCATCTTCCGCTTTGGTACCCTGCAGCTTACCCGTAACCAATGGAGGACCTATGACCTTTCGTTAGATGATGGTTGCGATAATGTTAACCCCCACCCCAGTACGCAAGCATTCTTTACCGTTGGTTCAGTAGGCCTTGAAAATAACGGCAGCAAGGTGCCCGTAAACTACGTATTGCCACCGGGCATAGTTAGGCAGGAGGTTTTAGGTGCGCAAACCAACCAGTATGTGCAGCAGGATGAGCAATCGCTGGATGTTCAGGTTTGCGACCTGCAGGATTGTCAGCGCCAGGCGGTGTTTAAAAACATTACCCTCGACCTTAGAAATTACAAAAGGCTTGAAATGTATGTGCATGCCAACCGGATATTAAACGAACCGGTGGTGAAGGACAGCGAGGTAACCGCCTTTATCCGTATAGGGTCTGACTTTGTCGATAATTATTACGAATACGAAGTGCCGTTGAAAATAACCGCTGACGGAATATATAACAACGCCAGTACCAGCGACCAGTACCTGGTTTGGCCGGCCAACAACTCCATGACCATTAATTTGCAGGATTTTGTAACCCTGAAAGAAAAGCGAAATGCCACTAACGGATTCCCGCTGGATGCGCCTTTTACTTCCTTAGATGCCGTGGGCAACCTGATAACCATTAAAGGAAACCCCAATATTGGCGGGGTGAAAACGGTAATGCTGGGTATTCACAACCCGCATAAAGGTGCACCCTTTAACCCTTTACCGGGCAACAAGGATGATGGACAACCCAAATGCGTGGAAGTGTGGTTTGACGAGTTGCGGCTGGATGGTTTTAATGAACAAGGCGGTGCTGCGGCTTTAGCGAACGCTACCGTTAAGATGGCCGACCTGGGTACCGTCAGCGTGGCTGGTAATATGCATACCTCTGGCTTTGGACAGGTTGACCAAACGATGGACCAATTAACCAAAGACAATTTATACAGCTACAATGTTACCACTCAGATTGAGGCTGGAAAGGTTTTGCCCGCAGCACTGGGTATCCGTATTCCTTTTTATGCCAACTACGCGGAGTCGTTCAGTACGCCGGAGTACGATCCTTATCAGTTTGATATTAAGAGTAAAGTCCAGTTTGGTATTATCCGTTCAGCCTATGGCTTAGACTCACTGCATCAATACCAACAGGAGGTAAGAACCATTAATACCACCAAGGGCTTTAACTTTACTAACGTCCGGATTGTGCCTAAAACCAAATCGAAGCGGCCGCATATTTACGACCCGGGCAACTTTAACTTTACCTATTCGCAAAACGACATATCGTACAGCGATCCGTTTACTGCACTTAACTCGGTAAAAACCTGGGTGGGCATAATCAACTGGAGTTTTGCGCCCCAGGTAAAAGACTTTGCACCGTTTAAGAAACTCATCAAATCAAAATCGAAATGGTTTGACCTGGTACGGGACCTGAGCTTTAATCCATACCCCTCTACCATGGCGGTAACTTCTAACTGGAACCGGGTAATGAATACCATTCAGTTGCGCTCATTAGGTGATGTGGATTTTCCGATACCTACAGAATATGCCAAAACCTTTGTATGGAACAGAAGCTATACCTTTAAGTATAACCCGTTTAAATCGCTTAGCATAGAATACGGTGCAAAAGACCTGGCTGTTATTGATGAGCCGCAAGGATTGGTGAACACCTCCGAAGAGCGGCAGCAGGTTTGGGACAAGGTACTGGATGGGGGGCGAAACACCAATTATAACCAAAACCTGGCAGTTAATTATATAGTGCCCCTGGCTAAAATTCCTGCCCTTGATTTTATTACGGCCAATGCCGGTTATACCGCAACGTATAGCTGGACAGCCCTGCCATTACAGTTAAAAGGCCCTAATGCCCAACACGATAATGCCGATTCAAATTCGCTGGTGCCAAGCACCCTGGGCAATATTATTAATAACACCCAGAATGACCATGCCAAGGTAGATTTTAACTTCAGAAAGCTATATGACAAGAATGAGTTCCTGAAGGTGTACGATTCGCCGAACCCTAACCTGGGCGATAAAAAAGAGAATGATAAAAAACGTGAGGCCATCAAAAACGCGCGCAAGAAAATAAAGGATGAAATTGCAAAACTGATTGAAAAAGGAGAAAAACTGAAAGGTGACCTGCAAATAGTTAAGAACGATCAAACGATGGACGAAGCCAAACAGACCACCGAAATTATCAGGCTTAAAAAGGAGATAAAATTGAATAAGAAGGCCATCAGGGCCAAACGGAAAGAGTTGCGCACTAAACAGTACCCTTCCGATCCGTTTATATCATTTGTGATGCGGCCTTTACTATCGCTTAAAAAAATAGGCATAGATTATAAAGAGAATAAGGCTACCACGTTACCCGGCTTTGAGGGTTACTCGCGTGTTTTAGGTAACGATTATAGCACTACAAACCAAAATGGCCTTCCTATGGCACAAAATGCACCGGGTTATGCTTTTGTATTTGGCTCCCAGCCTGGCGATATGTTTATTAAGGGAGTAAACACCCAGCAAAGGTTAAACTGGCTAAACCGCGCGGCCGCTAATAACTGGATAAGTAGTGATACGTTGCTGAACCAGCAGTTTACCCAAAACCGGGAAGACCGGATAGATGCAACCGCCAGCTTTGAACCGTGGACAGATTTTAAAATAGACCTTACTTTATTCAGAGATTACTCCGACAACTATTCAGAGTACTATAAATATATTGATACTACTATTAACGGCAACCTGACGGGCTCGTACCAGCACCTTGACCCGGTTCAATCTGGTGCTTATAGTATTTCGTACCTGCCTATTAAAACCCTGTTCAGTAAAATTTCGAATATCGGGTATTCGGCTATATATAATAATTTTGTTAACGACAGGGCCGTTATTTCCCAGCGGCTGGGTGCGCGAAATCCGAACAGTACTAAAGGTTTGCAGTATTATAATCCATCCGATTCGCTTGCCTCGTCAGGCTTTGCAGATGGGTATGGGCCGCTCTCGCAGGACGTGTTGATACCTGCCTTCCTGGCTGCCTATGAAAAGAAAAGCCCCAACGCCGAAACGCTCAATCCTTTCAATTCTGTACCTATGCCTAACTGGCGCTTGTCGTATAACGGCTTAACCAAGTTTAAGTGGGCGCAAAAGTATTTCACCAACTTTACTGTTACCAGTGGTTATTCTTCAACACTTACGGTTAGTAATTATTCTACCAACTTAAATTATTCGGCAGATGCCAGTGGCAAAAACGCCTCTGCCCGGGATTCGCTGAGTAATAATTTTTACTCACTTTATACCATGCCTAGTATTACAATCAATGAATCTCTTTCGCCGCTTATAGGTATTGATGGAACAACGAAGAAAAACATCACTTTTAAAGTTGACTTTAAAATGAGCCGAACGCTGACCATGAGTTTTGCCGATTTTCAGATGATTCAGATTAATTCGAAATCGTTAACGGTAGGTGCGGGTTATAAAATTAAAGGGCTAAAGCTGCCGTTTAAATTACCAAACGGCAAAAAAATAAGGTTAGATAACGACCTTAGTTTCAGGTTCGACTTTAGCTGGCGCGATGATATTACAGTTAATAACCAGATTGACCAGGGGCCGGCTGAAATAACCCAGGGGGCAACTACTTATACCATTCAGCCATCGGTAGATTATATAGTAAGTAAGCGCTTAACTGTACGCCTCTTTTACGATGAAAGCAAGACCATTCCTAAAATTTCATCTACGTATCCTACAACCAATATTAAAAGCGGCATAACCTTCCGTTTCTCGCTGGCCGAGTAACGGGTAATTATACAAATGCAGATTAAGCTGCATAGAAACAATATCGGTGGTTTATTAACGTTTATTGATGGTTTTAATAATTTAGCAGTATGAGTTTTTATTTCAGGCGTATAACTTTTCTTTTTGGGCTGATACTGGCTTTTCAGCATTCATTTTCGCAAGCGCAGCAGATTGGCACCTGGAAAGTGTATTTGCCTTATGGAAGTTCATTGGGAGCCTGCGATGCGGGCGATAAGGTATATGATGCGGCAAGCAAAAGCATTTTCTCGTACGAAAAAAGCACGGGCGTTATTCAAACGTACGATCAGTCTTCAGGACTGAGCGATATTGGAATCAGGTCTATTAGTTACGACCCCAACACACAGTTTCTGGCTGTTGCTTACTTAAACAGCAACCTGGATTTTATTCAAAATGGCACTAATGTTTATAATATACCTGACATTAAAAACCAGGCTATTACGGGCGCTATAGCTATTTATTCTGTTTCGTTTTTAAACGGAAATGCGTATGTATGTTCTGATTTGGGCATCTCGGTAGTTAACCTTAATCAAATGCAGATAACCAGCACCTATGTTATTGGCACCAGCGGAAACCAGATATCGGTTTATGCCGCAAGTTTTGACAGCGTAAATATTTATGCTGCCACTGCCGAAGGGGTAATGTTTGCTCCCCGCAATGCAGCTAACCTGCAGGATTATAATTCGTGGACTTTATTTGGCCCGGCGCAAAGCCTGCCGGCAAGAACGGCTACCTACGTGCAGGCGTATAATGGTAAAGTTTATGCCGTTATTCCTTCGGGCAACGGCAGTGATACTCTCTACCAGTATAACAACAATAGTTGGTCAGCAGTTTATGCTGCTGCTGCCGATACTTTCACAAACCTTTCGGTTTCCGGTGGGAATCTTTATTTTACTTATTGGATCAGCGTATCTGGTGCAGGAGGCTCTTTAGGGAAAATAGATGCTTTGGGAAACCTGACAGTAAATCCAACCCAAGGGCATTCCAAACCTATTGGTTGGTTTGAGAGCAACGGAACTTCGTGGGAACCTGATTATTGGGTTGGATTATTTGTGCGTGCTTCGTGGGGGAGCGAAACTATAATTCCTGACGGGCCGAAAAGCGCCAGTGTATTTGCTTTGGATTGTAAAAATAACATATTGAACGTTGGGCCGGGTAGCGTAAATGATTCGTGGAACTATCAGTATAACCTGGATGGTTTTTTTACTTATGCCAATGGAAGTTGGACAAACCGTAACCAGTATACAGATCCTTCGCTTGATACCTTTTTCGATATTATATCAACCGCATCAATTCCCGATAGAGGTAAAACGTATTTCGGCTCTTATTATTCCGGATTGATTGAGGAGGACAACAGCACAGGCAACCTGGCTTATTATACTCAGTATAGTGCAGCCAACGGTTCAGGTGGATTATTGCAAAACGGCGCCGGTGACCCTGCCAGGACAAAGGTTACCTGTTTACTAGCGGATTCCAGTGATAACCTCTGGATTGGAAACGGCGGAGCCCCTTCGCTGATTAAAGTAATACGGCCGGATGGAACGTGGCGGAAGTTTACTGTCAATTTGCCGGTACCAATTTTATATCTGAAAGGAATGGTAATGGACCAGCAGGGCCAGCTTTGGGCCTCAACTTTTCAATCAAATGGCGTGCTGGTATTTAATGATAACGGCAATATGGACAGCATCGCCAATTTTCAGTTTAAATTTTTACAAAGCGGTGTAGGCCAGGGTAATCTTCCAAGCGTCAATGTTTTTGCCATGGCAGTAGACCATACTGGTAATGTGTGGGTAGGAACTGATGCCGGTATTGGTATTTTCTATTGCCCCGGAAGCGTTTTTAATGGCGGCTGCGACGCCACGCAACCGACTGTAACACTAAATGGTTATGTAGGTTATCTGTTTGGCATGCAAACCGTGCGCGCGCTGGCGGTTGATGCCGCCAACAGAATGTGGGTAGGCACAACCGAAGGGGTATGGTTGATATCAAACGACGGGCAAACTACATATCAGAATTTTACTACGGCTAACAGCCCGCTGCCTAATAACCAGATAACCGATATTTCAATTAACGACGCTACCGGCGAAGTGTTTATAGGTACCCTGGGTGGCCTGGTAAGTTACCAGGGCGATGCCATAGGCCCTTCTTGTACCGATTGCAATAGTGCGCTGGTTTATCCTAACCCGGTCAGGCCTGATTATACAGGGCCAATAGCTATTAAAGGGCTTACTGATAATGCATACGTAAAAATTACCGATGCCAGTGGGCTTTTAGTATTTCAGGGTACGGCCAATGGTACCCAAATGATATGGAACGGGCAAGGCTATGATGGGGCGCGCGCAAAGAGCGGCGTTTATCTTGTTTTTAGCGGTACTACTGCCGGTAAAGAAAAGAGGGTAGCCAAAATCCTTATTACCAACTAGCGGTATTGTACCACCTCGTTGCTTAATCTGAAACGGCAGTTTATTTCTACAAATGCTGCCCAACTAAAATGATTATTATTGATAAGTAGTTTGCCGGCGATAATTTAATGCGGCAACATCATTGTATGTATCATAAAACCAAAGGGATTGTACTTCATACTATCAAGTATTCGGAAACGAGTGTTATTGCTAAAATATATACTGAAAAGCTGGGGCTGGTATCATATATAGTTAAAGGCGTCCGTTCGGCAAAAAGCACTTCTAAAGCCGCCCTGCTACAGCCCCTCACTTTGCTGGAAATGGAAGTAATGCACCGCGAAAACAAGCAACTTCAGTATATCAAAGAATTCAGGCGCGATTATGTGTACCGCTCTATTCCTTTTGATACGCTTAAATCCACGGTGGCTATTTTTTTGCTGGAGTTAATATCAAAATCAATAAGGGAGCATGAACAGAACAGTGAAATGTTTGAATTTATTTACGAATCGCTTTGTGTTTTAGACAAATCTGAAAGCCTGAACCCGGATTTTCACTTGCTTTTTTTGGTACATTTTTCGCGCCACCTGGGCTTTGTTCCACATGGAAATTTTTCGGAAAAGAACGCTTTTTTTGAAATGACCGAAGGGATGTTTATTGCGCAGCAAAGCGAAATAAATGTAATGAGCAAAGCAGAAAGCAGGATACTTAATGAGCTGTTGCTGGCTAATCCGTTTTCATCTGCCACCCTGCAAATAAGCAGGCAGGAACGAAAGCAGATGTTGGGTAACCTGGTGCGCTATTACCAGCTGCATCTTGAAAACTTTTCTTTAAAATCGCCGGAGATATTGGAGGCGATTTTGGATTAACAGATTCGATTTTGCCGGAATGGAATAACTTTATATTTGTTTAATGCGTTCAGAAAAAATTAATGGCGGGCTATATCACTGGGAGGTTGGCCTTTCGCTGCTGATTTTGATATTTATTCTTCTAATCAATCACCTGTTTGGCTTTTTTGGCCATTACGGATATGATGATTTATATTACGCAGCAATATCGCAGCAGGTTTTGGCACACACTTTTTCTCTTGGTAATGACCATTATAATTACCGGTGGGTAGTTATTTTTTTAACGGCCATTGCGTATAGGCTTTTTGGCATTAACGACCATGCATCGGCAGTTATGCCTATACTTTTTACTATGCTAACAGCATACCTGGTGGCAAAATGCGTGGTTGACAAGTGGCAGGCCTGCCTGGCTGTTTTTCTTTTCGGCTTGTATTCGTGGACACTTTTTTATGCCGATAAAATAATGCCTGATATATATGTGGCGTTTTTCTTTTTTGCTGCCATTTACATGATATACAAACAGCAAAGCGGAACTAACAAAAGCCTGCTATATGGATTCCTGGTGGCCCTTTCGTTACTGTTGGCATTTCTGTCGAAAGAAACAATCCTGCTTACTGCACCCATCTTTTTTTATCTGTTTATGGCCGACCTGTTGCAGGGAAGAAATCAGAAATTCTGGATAGCCGCCATCTTATCAGAATTTTTGTTGCTGGCCTTGTATTTTGTTTTTATCAGAATAGAAACCGGTTCTTTTTTTCAGCGTTTTTATGCCATTAACAACGAAAGCTATTTTAACCCATGTAGTTACGACCTGCTACCCATATCAGAAACTATCAGGCGCGTGGGCTGGGGCCTGTGGTTGGTGTTTATAAGAAGCGGGTTGTTTTTACTTATCATTTTTGCGGCTGCCGCAATAATCAAAAGACCATTAAAGGGCATGATTAAAATATCATCCCCCAATGATTTTTTTCCTGCCGTAATGATATTAGGGCTGCTTTGCGCAAACTTTATGAGCACCTCGCCATTGCACTATGTGCCCATGTGCGATGACCCGAGGCATTACCTGTTTTTAATTCCGGTGGCAGCTGTTGTTGCTTCAAAGGGGGGGCTGCTGTTTTTTGACAACCCTAAACCCTTCTTTTGGCTGCCGGTTTTATTGCTAATTGTTTTGGTAATTGCATATAACCAGCATTTTGAAAATCCGTGGCTTACTTATTTTCCTGTCTTTATAATAACAACAGCATCTGTGCTTGCATCTTTTGCAGGGATTAACTTTATGCTTGTTGGCTGCATCGCTTTATTTGCAGTTTTATTTGCGCAGCCGGTGCAATCATTTCTGTATGCACGCCAGGCAGGTTATCGGTTTCAAAAACAGCTGGTAAAAAATAATCTTTTAAACCTGAAAGAGGATGCCTGGGTAATTACCAATGAAGTAGAAAGAAACTATGGTAATTACTATCTCGCTTTCGATACATCCCATATTGTTTTTAAGAGTTTTAATGACATTAAAACCCAGCCTGTTCCACAGGACAAAAAAGTATATCTTTTGCTGGATGGTTTTAGTAATATGATGAGCGGAAAGGGATGGGAAGATTTACCAAATTATGCAAAGCAGACGAAATTCTATCAATTGATAGACAGCAAAGGCGGTGCGGAATTGTACAGGATAAAACCTGAAGACCTGAAATAAAATTACTGTACCCCTATTTTAAGCCAGACTTTAGTGGCTTTGGTAACCTTGTCCTCCATCCTGCAAAATATGGCACCTTTAGGCCTTTCAAAGCGCGGGATAAAAGCTGCGGAACTTAAAGCAGTGCTTGACTCAACGTCATGATTTTGGATAGGCTTGTGAATAATGTAAACTTTAGAAAGCAGATAATTTCTATAAAGGCCACGGGCCTCTAAGCCTGTTGTAAGCATGCATAAAATAAAAATGAATACAAGGGCTTTCACACCCCTAATTTACGATAATTCCGCCACATCAGTTTAAGGTCGTGCGAAACGGAATAGTGCCGGGCATAAAGCAGGTCCACTTTTGAAAGGGTATCTTCATTCAGATGTAAGCTATTGAAACCAGTTGCGGTATTGATAACGCCGGGCTTAACAAAAGGCAAGTGCCCGGTGCCGGATTGCGCATATCCTACCCAGGTTTTTTTACCCAGCGCCACGGTTACCCAGTTAGAAACAAATTTGCCGAAATTCCTGACCACAAAAAGATTAACAGGCAGCAACACTATAAAAATCAGGCTGCTGATAACATCGAACAAGCGTTTTTTTCTTTGATTAGCAGCTCTTGCAAGGCTTAGGTTATGGTTGACGGAGTAAAGGTCGCCGGCAGTGTTCTTAGAATTACTTCCAATAAAGGCCTCGCTACCAGGGTTCAGAATTTTGTAATCAATTTTATTGCCGCAAAGGCCGATGTTGCTGATGATTTGACGAAAGGTGAGGTCGCGCGAGCAGAATATGATTTCGTTGATTCCGTAAACAGATGCCAGTTGTGCCAGGTCGTTTTGATTACTTACAAAACTTACTACCTCGCTTTCGGCGCCTGCCAGCAACAGAAGTTTTTCAGCACGTAAACACTCCTCTTCTTTGCCTACAAGCAAGGCTTTTTTATCATCGGTGCTTTCGATGGATAGCGACTGGTATTTGATAAGGTGATAGGAAGTTCTGGTTATTAGCATTTCGGCTGCGGTCCAGATAGCGCCCAGGATAATAATGGCCCGGGAAAACCGCCACTCGTTAGGCAGAAACGCGTAAACTGCGGCAATAGCCAGGGTGCCAAAAAAGATACCCCTGAAAATGTTTGATATGCGGAAAGGTTTATCGTAACCCCCGTTTAAAAAAGTAGAAAGTATCCAGATAAGGATATACGTAGGCACCACAATAAACATAAATTGCCCCGGATAATAGTTGTCGGTGTATTTAATCATATCCTCCCAATAACGGGTGATGAGATAAATACCGCCAAAGCTCAGCAACGCATCAATAATAAACAGGTAGGAAGAAGAGAAAAGGTTGGCCATTACCGTTAAAAGCCCCCTGAAAAAAATGGCGAGGTTGATAAAAAGGGAAAACAAGCCCGATTGGTTACCACTGAAATGCTTACGGGCAAATATGATCATGGCATTATAAAATACCTTTACGTAGTTTAAACTACCCTTGCGCGTACTTTCGCCTTTGTAATGTATGATAGTAGTGCCGGCAAAATAATAATTCTTATAGCCGGCTTTAATAATACGGTACGAGAGGTCGATATCCTCGCCATACATAAAAAAAGACTCATCCAGCAAACCGGTTTTATCCAGTGCTTCCTTGCGTATAAACATAAAGGCACCCGATAATATTTCCACTTCGTTGGTTTCGTGTTCAGGCAAAAAACCCAGGTGGTACTGGTTAAATGTTTTTGATTTCGGGAAGATTTTCGAAAAGCCAAATGTTTTATAAAAAGCTACTGATGGCGTTGGCAGGCCTCTTTTCGATTCGGGAAGAAAATTTCCTTTTCCGTCTATCATTCTTACGCCCAGGGCACCGGCAGTTTCATGGTCATCCATAAATGCCAGGCATTTATCAAAAGTATCTTCAGCAACTACGGTATCGGGGTTTAATAACAATACGTATTGGCCGGTAGCCTTTTCAATGGCCAGGTTATTGCCTTTCGAAAAACCGAGGTTAATTTCACTGGCAATTAGTTTTACCCAGGGGAACATTTCCTGTACCATGTTGCACGAGCCATCTGATGAAGCATTATCAACCACAAACACCTCAGTATCCAGGTGTTCAATGGCGCGTTTCAGGGAATTAAGGCATTGCCCTAAAAAGTGCTTTACGTTATAGTTGACAATAACAATGGAAAGTTTCACGCGCTAAATTTAGCTAAATGACGGTGCCTGCCAAGATACAAAGTAACAAAAACCTTAACCTGAGCTTTTTACCAGGTAGTTTTCGTAAGGCAGGCGGGTGGCAATAGAGCGGGCAAGCGTCATTTCATCGGTGTATTCCAGTTCGCCCCCGAAAGATATGCCCCGGGCTATAGAGGTAATTTGTACGTTGAGGCCCCTGAGTTTTTTGCTGATGTAAAAAATGGTTGTATCGCCTTCAATAGTAGGGCTTAGTGCCATAATTACTTCTTTCACTTCGCCGCCCTCTGCCCTTTGAATCAATGAGGTAATATTCAGTTTTTCAGGGCCTATGCCATCTATTGGGGATATAATGCCACCAAGCACATGGTAAGAACCTCTGTAAACGTTGGTATTTTCAATGGCAATAACGTCGCGGATGGTTTCCACCAGGCAAACGGTGGTATGATCGCGGTGCAGGTTGGCACAAATATCGCACAGGTCGTTATCTGAAACATTGTGGCAGGTTTTGCAAAACTTAACCTCAGCCCGCATCCTTATTACTGCCTCTCCGAAATTCTTTACTTTGCCGGTATCCTGTTTAAGCAAGTGTAAAACCAGCCTGAGGGCGGTTTTTTCGCCAATGCCGGGTAGTTTTGTAAACTCGGCAACGGCATCTGCAATAAGTTTGGACGAGTACTTCATATCGCTGCTAAAATAAGTGTAATTATTATATTGCAGCCCAATGAGCGCAAAACTTTCTATCGTAATTCCTGCCTACAACGAAGGCAGAACCATACACCGGATTTTAGATAAAGTACGTGACGTAGTATTGATTGCAGGTGTTGAAAAAGAAGTGATTATTGTTAACGATTGTTCAACCGATAACACTGCTGAAGCAGTTGAAAACTACCGGAGCAACAACAGCGGCTTAAACATTCAGTTTTTTGCCCAGCCTGTAAATATGGGAAAAGGGGCTGCCCTGCACCGTGGCATTAAAGAGGCTACCGGCGATTATATAGTGATACAGGACGCCGACCTTGAGTACGACCCCAGTGAGTACAATATACTGCTGAAACCGATTTTAGACGGCTTTGCCGATGTTGTTTACGGTTCGCGCTTTGCAGGTGGAAGGCCCCATCGGATACTCTTTTTTTGGCACACCATAGGCAATAACCTGCTAACGTTCCTGTCAAACCTGTTTACCAATCTTAATTTATCGGACATGGAAACCTGTTACAAGCTTTTCCGCGCTGATATTGTAAAATCGCTTGACCTGAAAGAAAACCGTTTTGGATTTGAACCTGAAGTTACAGCTAAAATGAGCCGGTACCCCAATGTGCGTATTTATGAAGTGGGCATCAGCTATTATGGAAGAACCTATGCTGAGGGGAAGAAAATTGGGTGGCGTGATGGGTTTAGGGCTATCTGGTGTATTTTGAAATATAATTTATTTTAACCAATAAGCTGTTTAAGCGGTAAACTGATACCCCAGCGCAAAAAAACCGCTCAAAATCAAATTTACTACTGCAAAAAGTAAATAAACCAGCCATCCCAATCTATATTTTGAGGCCCATGCCGCTATCATCATAATTAGCGGAAAACACACCAGAATATACCTGGGCATGCAAATAAGGTTTACGCGGCCGTTTGACAATGGCGCTACAATCAAAAGTACAATCCAGACGAAAAGATAAAAAGGAATATACCTGATAAGCAGAACCATGAGAGCCAGCCAGAACAGGGTGTAAAATGAATTAAACCTGATGTAATTATCATCTGTGGTTTTCAGGCCGGCTATTAATACTTTCCAGGGCTTTGCATATTCAGTATGCCAGCCAATTTGCTTGGCGTGCACGTAAAACAAAAAGTCCCCGGTTGTAAAATAGCAATAGGCAAAAAAGCTTATTGTTCCCAGCGGGATTAAAACCAGTAAAATGCTTTTAGCCCTGAATTGAATCCCATACCGGTAGATATAAGAAATAAAAAGCGGAAGTAATATCAATATGCCAAAGGGCCGGGTGAGCGTAAGAAAAAATCCACTGATTCCGCATAACAGGTAATTGTCAGTTTCGAAAAAATAAACACACATCACCGAAAAGCAAAGGAACGCCGATTCGGAAAAGACACCTGATAGGAGGTAACTGCCGGGAAAGAAATATAACAGTCCCACCGCCAGCATAGCGATACGTTTACTTTGATAAAGCTTAATGCATAGCATGTATAAGAAGAAGGAACCTGTTAATAATAATAAGTTCGAAACGATAAGGCCCGCTATAAACGGGTCGTGCACCACAACGGCCACAATTCTCATTGCCCATGGATAGAACGGAAAAAAGCCGTAATTGGATTGACCCCACATCATAGGCTCTTTGATATAGCCGTTTGTTGCAACATTAAGGTACCAACCCGAGTCCCAGCAGCCGAAACAATTTATCAGTTCATTTTTGAAATAATGGAAGTTGCCTCCTTTTACTGAATACGAGATGTACTTGTGAAGGGCAATAAAGAAACTGGCCAGTATCAACAACCTGCTGACTATAAACAGGCCGCAGATTTTTATAATGGTTAAAAAATCAGGCTTCTTCATAAAAGTATGGGGCGAATAAAGATGAAATAACTGGTTTGCCAAAGTGGAAGCCTTAAAGTCCAATCAAAGCATGTAAGCATCAATTTGCAAGCTATCAATTACTACGGGACTGGATGACATGTTGAATCCATATACCTTTAATTTATCGCCGAGCCTTGCCTGCTTTGGAACCTGAGTATAAAATGAGATTTTTCCTCCTGTATAACAAGGGTAAATCCATATACCGCAGTTTTCTGCTGGTTGTATTTTGTTTTGAATACGAATACTTACGTCCTTATAGGTTGAATTATTGCTGAAGTTAACACATATGGATGCATGGCCATATAGTGAACCGCTGGGCGGCAGATTGCAATCGTTGAAAGTTACTTTTACCCAATCAAGTGGGCTTAAATGGCATTCTGCTAAAGTTTTTTCGAATGCCGGAGTGTAAACAATTTTATTGTTGAGCAGAAAACCGAAATGGCTGCTTCCGCAGGTGTTTTTGACATAACTTGAATTGAGGGAGTCTTCAAAAGTATTTAAAAATATTGCGTGTCCGAAGACAGGATTTTCGGGCTGCTTTTCGCCACTATCGTAGGTAATTACGTCATTAAGGTTTATATGCGTTTTAAAAAATGTTTGTTTATAGTAAGTTTGGTTGCTGTCCTCGCTCCATAAAATATTTTTTGACACCTGATACGTCATCATTATTTGTTGCGCCGAAAAAAAGACAATAGCCAGTAACCATATTCCGGCAACGGTTTTATTTTTCAAAACGACCAAAGTAAATGTTGCCATGGGAACCGATAAAAGGGCATAAGTTTCAATCATAGGTCTGCTGCCGAGGCCGTTTATATAAGTCCAGCACCACCAGCAATATATAATGTAAATATGTAATGGTAAGAAAGTTAAAGTTGCCAGCACCGTTTTGCCTTTTTGAAACAGCATTATCCCCAGGCCGACAATGGCAAAAACCATAATGGGTGTATAGGGTAACCATCCGTTTTTAAATCCAAATAACCCATCGTGAATTTTAGAATGTTTAAAGTCGAATTTTTCCTGGCCGTAACTGTAATATAACCAATGCCCGCTCGTACTTTTCCAATACAGGAGCTGGGGCAAGGCACAAACAGAAAACAGAATAATGGCAACATAAAAGCTTTTGGTTCTAAACAAAGTATTGATACGTTCTTTAATCCCGTACAGGCTGGTTATACCATATAATAAAGGGATAAGCAAGCAAATAATTTCGTTGGGCCGCACTAAAGTAATCATGCCTGCGCTCAGGCCAATCAGGGTGGCGTACTTTACAGCGTAGTTTTTGTAAAACCTGATAGTAGCATATAGCAGCAACGTATATAAGGTGAACAAATACGGATGGGACATGCCGGTATTATAAACAACAAAATGATATAGGTTTGTGCAGGCCGCTATGGTAAATATGGTAATGGCAATTACTTTATCGTTACCCTGAAAAAATGAGTTTAATATAAGAGCCAGTAAACAAATGCCGCTAAACGCAAAAAGCAAATTCCATAGCTGCACTATAAATATGTAAGTTTTACTAAACCCGCTATCCGGTTGATTTAAAGCTTTGGACAGTACGTGCGCAATGAAAAATGCCGGCGATTCAAGAATTGCAATACCACAGGTGTATTTTATTATGGGGGTACTATCGTGGAAATAAACTTCCCCAACGTCCGTAACCGCTTTTGTTGAATCTCTTTGAATGCCTGCGGCTTTGTCCCGCTCAAAAATGGTTTGCTTCAAATCTTTCAAGTCATGCTGAAGAAATGTTGCAGGTAAATACATATAGTAGCCGGTACAATCTCCCCCACCCATGACGTTGTCGGGTTTCCATGGCTTATAGGAAAAGAAGGATACCAGCCATATGGCTAATATTAAAAGCAACGTCAGCTTTGTAAATCTTTTCATCAATACGAGCTTTTAATGCGCCTCTAACCAATTAACCCCCACCCCAATCTCCGCCTCAATAGGCACACGCGTTTTAATGGCTTTAACCATTTGTTCGTAAACAATGGGTTTAAGTATCTCTACCTCACTTTTAAGCGCATCAAATACCAACTCATCATGTACCTGAAGCGTCATTTTTGATTTCAGATTGTGGTGTTTAAATTCTTTGTGTATGCCAATCATGGCCAGTTTTATCAAATCTGCTGCACTGCCTTGCACCGGTGAGTTGATGGCATTTCGTTCAGCAAAACCACGCACGGTAAAATTTTTTGAGTTGATATCTTTTAAGTAGCGCTTGCGGCCCATAATAGTTTGCACATATCCGTGTTGCCGGGCAAACTGGATATTGTGATTCATGTATTGTTTGATTTTCGGGAACTGCAGGAAGTAGTTTTCAATAATGGTTTTTGCTTCGGCCCTTGATACGCCAATGTTTTCTGCTAAACCAAAGGCCCCCTGCCCATAGATGATACCAAAGTTTACGCTTTTGGCTTTATAACGCATCTCTTTGGTTACTGCATCTACTTCTACCCCATATACCTTGGCGGCTGTGGCTGTATGGATGTCAAGCTTCTTTTCGAAAGCTTCTAACATGTTTTCATCGCCACTTAGTTCGGCCACAATGCGCAATTCGATTTGCGAGTAATCGGCAGAGACAAGAATATGGTCTTCATCGCGGGCAATAAAAGCTTTGCGCACCTCCTGGCCCCGCTCGCTACGGATAGGAATGTTTTGCAGGTTCGGGTTGTCTGAACTAAGCCTGCCGGTAGCCGCAACGGCTTGCCTGAATGTGGTATGCACCCTGCCCGTTTTTTTATTAATAAGCAGGGGTAGCGAGTCTACATAAGTGGATTTTAGCTTAGTGATTTGCCGGTAATCAAGAATTTGCACGGCAATAGGATGATGCTTGCTCAGTGATTGCAGGGCATCCTCGTTGGTTGAAAGCTGGCCGGTAGCTGTTTTCTTTCCTTCAAACGGTAATTTAAGATGGCCATAAAGTATATCAGCCATTTGCTTGGGCGAATCAACATTAAACTCAGTGCCGGCTAATGAATAAATTTCATCGCGCACCTTCAACATATCCTTTTCAAGCACACCGGAGAACTGATGCAAAAAGCCCTCATCAATTTTAACTCCCTCATACTCCATATTTGCCAACACCTCAATCAAAGGATGTTCAATATCGTTCAGCACTTTGTCAACCTCCTGATGGGTTACCATCGGGGCAATTTTTTGTTTTAGCTGTAGTGTAATATCAGCATCCTCGGCAGCGTATTCTGAAATTTTTTCAATAGGCACATCGCGCATGGTGCCCTGGTTCTTTCCTTTTTTACCAATGAGGTCTTCTATTGGCACCGGGGTATAGCCTAAATAGGTTTCGCTCAAATAATCCATACCGTGTTTCAGGTCAGGCTCAACCAGGTAATGGGCCAGCATGGTATCGTAAATAGGCAGCCTTACATGAACATCGTACCGTTTAAAAACCAGCAGGTCAAATTTTAAATTCTGTGCAATTTTTAAATGCGTTTTGCTTTCCAGCAAATGCTTAAAGTGCCGGGCAATCTTTTTCGTTTCTTCATGGTCTGGCGGGCAAGGAACATAATACGCTTCACCTTCAGTTACACTAAAGCTCATGCCCACCATATCCAGGCTGAAATAATCGAGCGAAGTTGTTTCGGTGTCAAAACAAAACTCCTCATGTTCTTCTAATTTTTTCACCAGCGCCTTAATGGCCTCTTCTCCTTCAACCACATGATATTTGTGTGCGGTGTTTAAAATATTACGGCCCCGGGCAATATTTTCTTCCGCAACTGGTGAGTCGGAACTGGCAAACAAATCCTGTTGTGTACCTGAAGAAGAAGGCGCAGAATTATTAGCAGGTGTATGCGAATGTGCATTAGCCGCTGGTTGATTTGCAGTATAATCCAGCCCGAATATTCTTTTGCCTAAAGTGCGGAATTCAAGCTCAGCAAAAATGGCGGTGAGCTTTTCTTTATCCGGTTGTTCCACCTTCAAATCATCATCATCAACTGAAATAGGCACATTTAAGTTAATGGTGGCCAGGCGTTTGCTCATTAAGCCCTGCTCGGCAAACTGCTTTACATTTTCGCCCACCTTGCCTTTAATTTTATCGGCATTGGCAATTACGTTTTCAACCGAGCCAAATTCCTTAATCAGTTTTTTGGCGGTTACTTCGCCTACTTTGGGTATACCCGGTATATTATCAACTGCATCGCCCATTAAACCCAGTATATCAATAACCTGCAGGGGTGATTCAACCTCCCAGTTTCTTTTTATTTCTTCAACGCCCAGTATTTCAACCTCGCCGCCGCTTCGGGCAGGTTTATAGATGTAAATGTTTTTTTCTACCAGCTGTGCATAGTCCTTATCGGGGGTTACCATATAAACGATATGGCCCTCGGCGGCTTTCTTTTTGGCTATGGTGCCAATAATATCATCGGCCTCGTAACCTTCAAACTCAAGGATAGGAATATGCCAGGCACGGATAATATCTTTGATATAAGGCACGGCAAAAATGATGTCTTCAGGTGTTTCCTGCCGGTTGGCCTTGTAATCGGCAAACTCAGCTTCGCGGTCGGCGGAGCCTCCTAAATCAAACACAACGGATAGGTGAGAAGGCTTTTCTTTTTGAATCAACTCTAATAACGTTGTTGTAAAGCCACTGATAGCCGAAACATTTTGCCCCTTGGAATTTATAAGCGGGTTGCGGCTAAATGCAAAGTACGACCGAAATATCAAAGCGTAAGCATCCAGCAAAAAAAGTTTATTGTCTGTCCAGTCGGTGTGTCCCATAGTAAACGATTTAAGTCTTTAGCGAAAGCTAAATAAGGACGGCAAATTAAAACTCTTTATCGAAACCCAACTCATCCATTATGGGTCCCAGTTCGGCGTAAATTTCCTGTTTAGTGTAACCGTATTGCTCTAAGGAGTACTCGTGGTGGCTTTTATACTGGCGGTTGCGCACCTCTTCTTTCGAAAGCTTATCCAGGAATTTCTGACTGGGCGTCCAGCTAAAATGTTCGTATATTTTTTTTACTGTGCCCTGTGGGTTAGCCAGCAGGTCGTCATATTTAACCACTATAAATTGCGAAGCAGGCAGGGTTTGTTTCATTTCCTGCGAGTATTTAAAGTAGTCTATGCCCAATTGAGCCCAGGCTCTTTTGGCGGGGTCATTTTCGGCCATTGGGGGCGAATAGAGCTTATACATGGAGCTAAACATGCTGGCGAAGGAAGGGACCGCATCATAGGGGTGACGGGCAATGTAGATGATTTTGGCATCCGGAAAACGCTGCACCAGGGTTTTAAAGCGGCCGGTGCTCATTACGTTTTTAGCCAGGTAAGTTTTGGATGGGTCGTTGGCATGCATAAAGCGCTTAATGGAGCTTTCGTAAAAATCCATTACGTTCTTCTTCACATCCTCTGTTTCGCGGTCCAGAAATTTAGTGTCATCGGTTAAATGGAAGTAGGGGAAGGGGATATAAACGCCTACGCTCATCATCATTTGTGCAAACACCATTTCGTCTTCTTCGGTTTTGTTAAACCCCAGGGCATGGATATCATCCCAGCCGCCCCAGAACCTTTCGTCCATTTTATCCATGGTGCGGGTAATTGTTCCGCGTAATATGTTCCGGTCAACCCACCTGATTACATTATAAAGCCTGGCAAACGAGGTGGTCATTTGAAATGTGTGCGAAAACTTGGTGAAGGCAAACCGTTCGTTATCCAACGCTATTAAACGATGCAGGTAGGTGGTGCCGCTGCGGGGGTTAGAGATAATGAATACCGGCTGTTTGATTTCTTTTTTATGAAAACCGGGGTAAAAAATCTCATCAATTAAACGAAATATGAGGTGTATGAACTGGTTAAGCAAGTACAGAAAAACGAACACCACCGAAACAAGCCATATCCTGAGCCTGAAATGCTTATAGGTTTGGCGGATAATATTGCCCAAAACCCTATAATTGACATAATAAAACTTCGCACTGAAATATTTCATAATACCCTTCCGGGCTGCAAAAGAATGTTTTTTGGTTTATATTATCCAATTGATTTCGGTTAAGCAGTTAATTTCGCTCTTGAAATGAAGACGATTACCAACAGACAAATATTTTTAAACCACGTTGCCCAAACCAGCCCCGCGCCCTTAATGCTTGAAATTGAACGTGCTGCGGGTGTAAAATTATTCGGCGCCGATGGGAAAGAATACATAGACCTGATAGCCGGTATTTCAGTAAGCAATGTGGGCCACTGCCATCCGAAGGTGGTACAAGCGGTGCAGCAACAGGCTGTGAAGTATATGCACCTGATGGTTTACGGCGAGTTTGTTGAAAGCCCCCAGGTTAAATACGCCGAAAGGCTGACAGATTTATTACCCCCGCATCTGAACAACGTATATTTCACTAATTCAGGCACAGAGGCAACAGAGGGGGCATTAAAGCTTGCCAAGCGGGTTACGGGGCGCACCCAGCTTATATCATTCAAAAACGGCTACCACGGCAGCACACAGGGTGCATTGAGTATGATGGGCGATGAGACTTTTAAAAGAAGTTTCAGGCCTTTGCTGCCCGATACCATGCAGTTAACCTATGGAAACGAAGTTGAGTTAGGTAACATAACCAACAAAACAGCTGGTGTAATTATTGAAACTGTTCAGGCGGAATCGGGGATAACGGTCCCTTCCAAAAGCTTTATGCATCAGCTGCGGGAGGTTTGCAATAAAACAGGAGCCTTGCTGATTTTGGATGAGGCACAAACCGGTTTAGGGCGGACTGGTAAACTATTTGGCTTTGAGCATTACGGCATAGTGCCTGATATTTTGTTGCTGGCTAAGGCATTAGGTGGTGGAATGCCTTTAGGGGCCTTTATTGCCGCTAAAGAGGTGATGAATACGCTTACTGAAAACCCGGTGCTGGGCCATATTACCACTTTCGGGGGGCATCCGGTTTGCTGTGCAGCCGGGTTGGCGGCCTTTGAAGTTTTGACTGCGGGAAAACTGATAAATCAGGTTGAACCTAAAGGGCAATTATTTGAATCGTTGCTTAATCATCCCAAAATAAAATCGAAACACCGGATAGGATTAATGATGGCGCTGGAGTTTGAAAACTTTGAGCTGAACAAAAGAATAATTGACCGGTGTATTGAAAACGGTGTATTAACCGATTGGTTTTTGTTTGCACCACAATGTATGCGGATAGCGCCGCCGTTTATTATTACGGAGGAGGAGATTAAGCTTGCGTGTGGGGTTATTTTGGAGGCGATAGGGAATTAACGCGTCATCAAAAAAACCTTGCAAACCCCAAAAGTAAATCGAACTTTGCGGTAGTTCAACTTAAAGCCGACTTACTTTACTGACTCTAAAAATGACACATGCCTAACACACAGGAATGGTTTAAATCAGGCTTCGGAAAAATAGTTGCCTATTTTTTGCAGGGCCTGTTACTGATTGCGCCATCGTTGGTTACGTTATGGGCTATTTATTATTTCTTCGATTTTTTTGATTCGCGTATCAATGATTTGTTTGAACGGGTGTTTCATTTCCACTTCCCGGGCTTTGGCCTTGTTATTGTATTTTTATTAATAACGCTGATAGGGTTTATTGGGTCCATGGTTATAGTACAGCCTATACTAAGGATATTGGACCTGATTCTTGAAAAAACACCTTTGGTGAAGGACATCTATTCGGCACTAAAAGATTTTTTCGGGGCTTTTATCAGTAACAAAAAGAAGTTCAACAAGCCAGCCATGTTTGAAATGGGCAAAGGCAGCGGGGTTTTTAAGCTGGGCTTTATTACACAGAACGATCTGAACGACCTGCACATCAAAGACAAGATTGCAATTTATACACCTCTTTCGTATAACCTTTCCGGTATTCTGTATTTGGTGAACGCCGACCAGGTTCAGCCGCTTGAAAACGTTAGCAGCAGTTTGGTATTAAAGTTTATTGTAAGCGGCGGGGTTACTGAAATTGATGAAGAAGCGCACCACCACTACCATCACACGGCACCGGGTAAGCCGACCCGGGGGCCAGTGTAGGTTGCTTTATCATTTATTTACCGGTAAGGATGAACCCCAGGCAATTTAGAGAGGCTGATAAACATCGTTATTATAGAATTCATGAGTCAATTGCTAACGAACTGACTGCTATTGCCAGAAAACAACACTGAGTTTAAATTGCTGATTAAGGTTATTCACCGGAAATACTTACCGCATGTAATGTTTTTTCTGCCATATGGTAATGAACTATTCTTTGCGCGGTTGCCTTGAATTTGCCAACATCTTTTGGATATGGAGCGCAAACTTTTATCTTTATAATTCTTTACTAAAGCAATGCCTGTATTTTAATATCCGGCACTTTATGGCGAAAAAAAACAATGATAAATCAAGTCCAAACTCACCATTATTTGGAAAATACAAGTGGGAGGGATTGATATTTTTCTTTGCGTTTTTTTTGTACGTCAATTGTATCCCCAATGGATATAATATGGATGATGAACTGGTAACCATTAATCACAGGCTTACCTCAAAAGGCATTTCGGCAATACCTGAAATTTTTACATCTACCTATTATAAAGATGCTATGGGGTACGCTTATGAGTACAGGCCAGTGGTTCTTACCTCATTTGCAATAGAACATGAAGTGTTTGGCGATAAACCGTTTGTAAGCCATTTTATTAATGTAATGCTGTATGGCTTGTGTTGTATTTTGCTGTTCAGGGTTTTGTTGCGTATTATGCCGGGGGGCAATGTGCTTGTACCCGTGGCAATAACATTACTTTTCGCAGCCCACCCCGCCCATACTGAAATAGTATGCAGTATAAAAAACAGGGATGAAATACTTGGCTTTATTTTTAGTTTATTGGCTTGTTTAACTGCTTTTAAAGTGGTTAACAATTTTAAATGGATATGGCTTTTACCGCTGCTGTTTACTATTGCCCTAATGAGCAAATTATCAGTGTTGCCTTTTGTTCTGATTATTCCAATGACAATAATATTATTTACAAATGCTGAATTTGCCAAAGTAATGGCTGTTACATTTTTACTGGCGCTCTCATCTTTTTTTGTTTTAACCAATCCTCCTTCAGAAAAGTTATTCATAACTGCAGGCTTTTTGATTGCCGCGGTAGTTATGTTTATTGTTTTCAGAATAGAATATGTGCTTCCATTATTAAAGTTTCCCAAATATTGGAAAGCCCCCGATATTCTCAAATCAGGGGCCAAAGCTGAAAGCGTTGAACAGACTAACTTTAACAGCTTCATTTCATCTGTAAAAATTGATTCGGGGTATTTTCACTTTCGCTCAATGGCGGTTGTGCTTACAGGTGCCATCTTTATTTTATCCGGATTATTTAGTGCATTTGCCCCACTAATTGTTATCGGATTTGGAATACTCCTGGCGGTAATAGCTTTTGGCAGAGAGAAAAATGTATGGTGGTCTGTAATCCTCATCTATATTGCTGCCGTTTCAATACTTGTCAGGTACCACTGCGTAAACAATCAATATGGGGATTTGCTTTTAATATCTATATTTTATCAAATATTATATGGTTCCCGAAAATTGTTTTTGCCATTGTTGTTTATATTTCTGATTTCTCTTTTTGTTATACCTTTTGGCAATGTAATAGGAGTTATGATAGCATTAATTACTGCCCGCTGGATGTGGACACGCTTAATAACTTTTACGGTTTTGGCATTTACGGTTCATGACTTTTATGTAACTCTTTCAACCTCAGGATTTGTATGGGAACCGTTTCTTTTTTATTCTCTGTCCTGGTATTTATTCTCTGTAATGTTAATTGCATGTGTATTAATAAAAAGGGGTTCTAAACAGATCCTTTTAACTTTTCAGGCTTTAACAATAGCTTTGTTTATTTACATGTATATGTTTCACAATGTATTAATTAATGAACAGAATAACTTTAAGCAAAACGTTGTAAATGTAGCCGGCCGCTTTAATACCAATATCATAACCGGAAAACAAGACCGGCCGTTAAATTTTGTTGAACAGCCCCTGACATGGCGTGATCCCTGGACGTTACGTGCCGGAACGTCGGCAGAAGTCCTTGGCCTGTATTTGTACAAAGTGGTTTTCCCATATCCTATGGCATTTTATTATGGTTATAAATTTATTTCGCCACAAAACATCAGCCAGCCGGTTCCTTTAATTAGCATCTGTTTATATGCGTTGCTTTTAGCGTTGGCATTATATTGCCTGCGGAGACATAAATTAATTTCTTTCGGATTATTCATTTATCTTATTTCTATTGCATCGGTATCGGGCTATCTTTTCCCAATACCGGGACAGTTGGGGGAAAGGTTTTTGTTTATTCCCTCCGTAGGCTGGTGCATTGTATTTGTAGTTACATCAGGCTTGCTTTTTGGGGAAAAACTACCGGCAAGGAATTTTTCATTTCGGCACCTGCCTGTAGGATATAAGTACGGTTTTTTAGCTTTATTAATTATGTATTCAGGGCTTACCTTTTCCAGAAATTTTGATTGGAAAGATAATGTTACTTTGATGAAACATGATATTGATTATGTGCAAAATTCCTCGCAGGCAAATAACCTGCTTGCGCTTAGTATGATGAAAAAATCTTATGAACTTCCTGACCCGGCCAGCCAAAACGCATATAGAATTGAAGCCCTTGGGCATTTTAAAAAGGCACTGGAAATTTATCCGCGCTTTTACAATGTGGCATATGATATAGGAAGGGTTTATAGTATTTTGGGCCCACCTGACAGTACTTTAGCATATTTTAATCTGGCATTGGCCCTTGATTCTTCGAATACAAACCCGTCCTTATTTATAGCCGAAACATTAATAGGCCAGGGCAAATTTGCGGAAGCCGTACCTTATTTACAATATGTTATACGGAAGCGGCCAGCCGATTATGAAGCTTACGATAAACTGAGTTTTGTGTATTTTAAATTGGGAGATAATACACAGTCGATAACAACCAGTAAATCTGCAATTGCAGCCGTTCCGGGACAGGCTGCGCCATATGTTAACGTTGCACGTGTGTATATTTCGCTCAATGAAACAGATAGTGCCAGGAGCTACCTTCAAAAAGCTATGCAGCTAAACCCTAACGACCAGGGTGCCAGAAATATGTTAATGCAGTTGGACAGGCATTAAGTGTTTTATATTAAAATGACCATTATGTCCCGGCTATATTGTATGGTCTTTTTCTGAGTAGAGTTGCCAGTTTATTGAAGGGGATAATAAAAAAAATGCACATTGGAAAGGCGATAGCGCTTATGCCTATGCCTAAAATAACTGCAATACCTATATGCATAAGCAGCAACCCAATTCCAAAAACTATTCTTATGCTTTTGTTTAATGCTGCTGCCATGCAAAACGTTTCAAGCGCCAGTGAAACAGACAGCATTATTGGTAATAGTATTTTGTGTTTTACCAGTTGCCCTGAAATGGCCAGGGCGTGCTCAATAAAGCTGAAAGAGCCGGTATCAGAGTATAAAAACGCGTAGTTTTTCATAACCTGAATTGAAAATAGCTGACCGGCATTTACCCATCCCAAACCAGAAGCCGATAACTTGGCAAGACCAGCCAGGGTATAGGCAGCAGCAATTGCCTGAACCGAATATTGCACACGCCAATATGCCAGGGCAAAATCTGCTTTCAAATACTTTATAAAATACGCCAGCAATTGGGCAAACCAAATTACGCTGTAAACTGTAGCCCGTGCAAACAAGCCGTTAGACTCGTGAAATGACATTACAATGCACGAAATGAAGAACAAGACAAAAAGTGTTGAAACCATTTTTATTTCCAGCAGGTACAGGATAATTTCCATTATAAGCAACGCAGATAGAAATATTTTGCCAACGGGGGTAAATAATATCCTGAAAGTATATAGCTCGCATATTCCTGTGGGATAGGGGCAAACATCTTTGCAATCTCCTATCATCATAAACATCATAAACACCCAGAAGAAAGAGTAAGATAGTTTCGTTAAAAACCAGGGTAAATCATTGCCTCCCGCAAGCTTTACTTTTTCACTGAACCTGGTATAAAATTTCGTCATTTTGCTGTAATGTGTTATTTAACATGAAGTAGGATACCCTGTGTATTGCAACGCCGTGGGTAACGGTGGATGTGAGCGCATGTGGTACAATTTGCAGCCACATTTCCCTGCCCACCTCATGCAATCCTTGTTTTGTTTCTGCTTTCTGGTACCCCATTCTTTCTTCGATATTATGATAATTGTGGGTAATGGCATCTGTATTGTAAGCAAAAAACTTTTTCACCGGCAGGCAATTGCCGGTTGAATCACTTAAATAAAATGTTACTGCCAGGTTCGGAAATGAATTATACATTGTTTCCCTTGAAAAAGGGTGAACTTCGCCAACTGTAATGGACATAAGCACATAGCAAATTGCCAACAATAAATGCCTTAAAAAGAATTGCATAGAAATACTTCTTCAATACATGGGGGAACCTGAATAATACTTAAATATAGGTTATTGGCAAATAATAAGGAAGTAAATGATGAGAAGACCCAACAGTATCTGGCGCACCCTCAAAATCGGCCTGACAATGAGGATCAAACATTCATCCTTGAGTAAGGAATTTCATTTTGCACCCCAAACCATGCAATTTTATTGCATGGTATTTTAGTTGAAACTGGGCCTTGTACAAACTTAATTTCATTTCTCAGTTTTTTTTATTATTTTTCCTTCGGAGGTTTTTCGATAGAAAACAAATCATGTCTGGGAATAGATCAAAGTCAGTTCAGGTTGTCATTACTATTGCTTTGTTATTACTTCCGGTAATTAATCATTTCTGGCCATTTGGCTTTTTTTTTGAAGGCACTCTTGTAAAAGATAGGGAATGGTTTCCGGTTTTCTCCTTTATTGCGTATATCTTTTTCAAGATTTTCTTTCCTAGTAAAACTGTCAAAATAACTTGCCCCATTAAGGATAGATTCGATAGTTGAGTTCAGGGATTGTAGGATGATGTCGGATTCTTTTTGGGTCGATGTCCCCTTTTTCAACCTTTATTCCTGTT
>Ga0182013_10000877_pt1 | contig 41693 bp, 42 predicted proteins | sample 612S2MmetaG_FD_120487 | JGI IMG/M metagenome (GOLD analysis project Ga0182013, IMG submission 120487) | Permafrost microbial communities from Stordalen Mire, Sweden - 612S2M metaG | ecosystem: Environmental > Terrestrial > Soil > Wetlands > Permafrost | place: Sweden: Stordalen | collected... | reverse complement strand
ATCGGTGCCCGGTCCGATTCTGGAGATTGGGAACACCAACAGCCGCTACCGGTTCAGCCTCGGCGCGCGGCGGTTCGTCAACGAGTGGAACGCCCAGGGGCCGGCGCATCATTGTGCCGTCGGGGTGGGCCACATCGCCCACAAGATTGAAAAACTCGGGCTGATGCTGGGGATGGAGACGGTGTGCACTCCCAGAGCGGCCTTTTGATGGGGGTATTGATGGCCTTGTACTGGCACTTCAAACACATGTTATTGGCAAATTGACCATTCTCACGTCCGTTGAAAATCATGGGATGTCGCTTATGAAGGAAAACATCATGGCTGGAACTATTGCCACAAGGTTGATTTGGCTTCGATAGGGAACGGGCCCTGATGTGTGGGCAATGGATCAAATAAATGGAAAAAGAAGTCATAATCGAGCGAGCAGGAGACGAGGCTTCGAATGGCAGCGATGCTGAAGCAAAACTTTGCATCTGGCTGGTGGATGATGATCCCTGTTACTGTGAACTTCTGACGTGTTTGCTAAATGCCGACCCGCGCGTGGATTGCTTGCGTAGCTTTTCCTCCGCCTCGTCGTTGCTGGCAGTGCTCCGGCAGAAAACTCCGCCGGATGCCATTTTGATGGATGTGCATATGCCGGTAATGAATGGTATCGAGGCCATCCGTCCGATCAAGCACCTGTCGCCTTCCACCATGGTGTTGATGCTCACCACCTTTCTTGATCATGAAAGCAAGGAACAGGCGCTGGTGTCGGGGGCGGTGGATTTTCTATTGAAACGCAATTCGTCCGCTCAAATAATTGCCGCCATTCTTGCAGCATCAGTTCGATCCAGTTCAGCTTGCCGCGCGAATCTCCAATCACTTCGATAAACTGATTGAGCGAAATTCTGCTGTGGGTAGCAGAAAACCCGTCGCAACCGAAATAAGCAGTCCTCTCGGGGCCGAGGATATTTTTCGCTTGAGCAGCGGAACGGCACTGAACCGGATTGTGAATTTGAACTGATCCACCAAGTCGGCCAGACACACACATTCTCCGAAAGGACCCGCGCCTCAAGAGGCAGGACTTACGAGTAAAGCCAACCGACGTTCTTAGCAGGAACCCTTTGGCAGGCTGACTGGTGTTGTCGAAAAGCCAACAATCGATATTAACTTCCTTTTACGCGCATGGTTGTTGACCAATTTCGGCACTACCAATGAGAATGCCGACGCCGACCCAACCGGCAAAGGAATGACCATCACGCAGGACTATCTCGCGGGCACCAATCCGAACAACTCGAACAGTGTTTTGAAAATCACCGCCGAGAGCTTTGCAGCCGATGGTACCAGTGCCACGCTCACCTGGGACAGTGTGCCGACGCGTTACTATTACCTTCAAAAAACGAGCAGCTTGAGCTCGCCATCATGGGTGGACAGCGGCGTGGGACTCGTTTCTCCCTCTGGCACCACCACCACGACGGCCGGTTTCGCTGACACCAGTGAGCCGATGAGGTTCTACCGTGTCCAAGCGGTTCGTCCGCTGACACCGTGAGACTCTAATCAGTGACGAGTTCAGTTTCGCGCTCGGGAATGACTTGGACGGGTTGGACATGGTGGTGTTAGGGGGTGGAAAGTCGTGAAACTTCTTCAAGCGCCGCCGCGTTGAAATAGTCGCATTCATCAACATTCAATGGCCTCGCGCGTGATTAAGCTGATTCGTTGAATTTCTTGAAAAACAATCGATCCAATGAAATATCGTTAAACTGAAGATTGGTGAGGAGGTGAAAAAATATTAACCAGTAAATGAGCTGAATCCCGACCACGTCAAATTTTTCGATCAAGGTGCGCACGCCGCAATATTTTGCAATCACTTTTTGAGAAGGCTTATTCTGGTCCAAAAACAGCGACTGGATTCCAGACATGGACAATGGCGGCGCCGGGATGTCACCTCTGCAAAATATGCTTATGCAATGCGGAGGCAAATGCATCCAGATTTTGCCGGCCTGGCCCGCGGATTGGACCGCTGATTTCAAACTCCACGCCCCGTATCAAACCACGGTGGAGGGACATGTTGAGCAAGGGAAATTGAGCAATCTTACAGTCATCTCCGCTGACAGAACTAAAGACGTCGTTGTTGTCCAACCGAAAGCAATGAGGTGGACCCCAAAAACTGGACCACAGGTTAAGATGGACTTTCATTGGTCTGCTGGAGAAGAGAAAGCAGACGATGAAAGCAAAACGCAAACGGCATAGTGCGGCCTTCAAGGCCAATGTGGGAATCGAAGCCATGGTGGGGCTTAAGACGGTCTCGCAGTTGGCGAGAGAGTATGAGGTGCATCCGACGCAGGTGACGCAATGGCGCGCGACGATCCGGGACCACCTGCCCGAGTTGTTCGAGCCCGGTCAACCGGGGACGGAGGACCAGGAGCAGTTGATTGCGCGATTGCACCAGAAGATTGGTCAACTAACGGTGGATGTGGACTGGCTTAAAAGAAAGTCCAAACAGCTGGGGTTGTAACATGCCTGCAAAAACTGATCAATCCGGATTCCCAAGTCAGCGTGCGCCTGGGCGCATCTCAATTTTTGGAGGGGGCGAGATGGCGATTGTGAGGAAAGAGCAGATGCCAGCGACCATTGCGCCAGAACGTTTCCAGGCATGGGAGAGCTTCGTCGCCTTGTTGACTCCAGTATTGGCCTGGCCGCTTGAAGCGGCATTGGGTTTGCCGGCAGGTGGACTCGATGGCTCCGCTGCCAATGGGCTCGCCCCGTCGTCGGCCCGCGCGGTAATCCATCCGGTCTTCATGCTCGTGAAAATAATTGACTTCTTTTTGCACCGTTTCCGCCGCTGCTCCCGCTGGCAGTTCCGCCAAAATCTCTTCCAGTTGCTCCACGACTTTGATGGCTGATTGGTTTTTGAGTTGTTGTACCAGGGGCCGCAACCAACCCTTGAGCCTGGCTTGGTCTTCGCCAAACAAAACTCTCCCCACCGCCGCTAAATGTTGCACCGCGTGTTAAAAATCCAAACGCTGCCGGGCGTCCTTGAAGCGGTCGTCGGCCAGACGCCAAATCCACACCGCGCCATCGCCGATCACAAGCACACCGGCCGCCTGGCCTAAACCTCGCCGCAAGGCTTCGGCGTGCAACTGCTCGCGCAGGCCATCAAAGCCCTCGCGCGTCGCCACAAAGCCCCGCTCGCTAATGACCGGTCGCCCGCCCGCCGTCTGGCCGGGTGATCCAGCCGAAAACAAGTCCCGGTATAAACCCAATGCCATCGTTCCGGTTCCTGACCCGCCTGACGTAGGCCTTGAGTTTTCCCCCAATATCATCCCGCTCCCGGATGTTCCAAGCATCCAATTGGATGATCATTTGATATGGCTCCAGCACCAACTCCGGCTGCACGGGCTTTTTACCCACGCCACAGGATTGTTCGTCTTGTTGGCGGCGCAATTGACGCGCCCGTTCCCCCCTGTCGCCGCGCTTCCCGGTCCAACGTCGCCCGTGGCAGCTTCACTCCCGTCAGATGTTCCAGCGCCGCGCCGGCTTCGCTCACCGGCATTTTGCTCGCCAGCAGTGCCGCCATCTCCTGCACCCGTGGCGAGTAGCCCGCCGTCTCCTCCAAGCCCAACGCGGTGTCCGCCGGAAAACGCCACTTGCGGCACCGTTTGCAATAACCCCGGCTGCGCCCGATGGTGGTCGTTCCAAACCTACACTCAAAGCTCCGTCGGTGACCGCCCGTAAGACGGCTCAGTGGTTGCTGGCACACCGGGCAGACGGGCGGGGTCAGATCGGCCTTCTGCTGCGCCGCCTTTTCCGCGGCCACGCGCAGAGGTTCCCGGCTCTGTTGCTCGATCTGAACCTCGAGATCACCCAGGTTTTGATCGCTGGCGACCAGAAAATCGCACACGTCTTGTTCCAAAGTCTCGGCCAGGCGCGCGGCCGTGACCCCCAACGACTCCGTTGGTTCGGAGCGATGCCCCACACAGCTATAAGAGCAGGTTGCATTCATGCCCTCCTTCTAACTGATCGCCCCACTCTTTACCCGCTCAAAAACTGAGGTGAGTCCCATCAGATCCTGATTGCCCTCAGATTGGCATGCTACGGTATGATTTCGGGCGCCTTCCCTCCGGAGCACGAAGTGAGGGCGACAGGAATGTTACCTGTCGCCCTCACATCAGACTCTCCAAAAACATCAAAATGCGCCCAATAACGCAAATTTCGTTACACAAGTGTTCTAATGTTGTCGAGGAACGGTATGACAACGGGCATTACACCAGTCTTATCACGAATGTAAATAATTGATAAATAACAGCTTAGGATGTGGAGCCGACAGGGATCGAACCTGCGACCCCCACAATGCCATTGTCCCGATGTAGAAGGTTTTCATTGGGCTTTTGAAGCGCTTTTATTCTGTTGCCGTTTGTTGCCGCACCAGGCGGCTTGTTGCCAACAGCGGACGCCGTCCTTTTGGACAAGGCAAAATCAAATGTATCGTGTAGATAATTCTTCCTTCAGGGCGTTCTCCATTTCTCTGCCCTTGGCTACCTTATCATTACCACCCCTTTTATCATATTCGCGCTGTGCAGTTTGCAAGCACCATGTCAGTTTGGTGTCGGTTAAATCCGATGTTATGTTTGGTAATGCTGCTGATATATCTTGGGCGGTTGGCTGCGGTTTTTTGCAAAGTTCGCAGGTTGCAAGCATGGTAACGTAATAACGCAAGTCGTATTTCTGGTCGTCTGATAAAGCGGTTGCCCTAACAAATTCATCGCATTTCCGGTCAATAAGAATTGCTGCCCTGAAAAATTTGAGCCCATTGTCTTCGTTAAATATCGCCGGATAATGCTTCTCATCCCCAAGGAGGGAATCTGGTCTCGCTCTGGCATCGGATGGAAACTGAAGATACGCTGCAATAACTGCTTGGCCAAGGGCTGTGATGCTAACAATATTTTTGATTGGCTTCCGCAATTGGCGATATTTTCCCTTGCGCCGATCATAGAATAACCCAGCGGCAAGAAATTCATCTTCGATTCCAAACTGGAGAGGCTCCGTTGCTTTAAGAGAGATTTGGCTGACGCTCGTTTGCGAATTGGTTGCCTTGATGATTGCTGTTTTAGACTTATCATTTGGCGCGACAATCACTTTTACTAACAAATGGCGAGATGCTAAAGAAGCATTCGCTCTCGCCTTAAAAATTTCATATGATGTCTGCAATCCGTTCACAACTTCTGGATTTTTAATCGCCACCTTATCCCCGGTCACTGAGCAGGCATCCGCAAGAATCGTAACGCCGTTATTCAACCACCAAAAATCCTCTGTCCATTCGGAGTTGTTTAAGGTTTCACGTATCTGCTTATTAACTTTATTGCTGCCCTGATAGTCCCTAACATTTGGTTCCATCATCCATGTCCGTAACTCTCCGTGTCCGTTATCCAGGAATTTGGCATAATTAGCCACGGTGCTAAGGCACACTACAGAATTATCGGAGGTGCTGAAATCCTTCACTTTTTCCAAAGTAATTGTTTTTTCTGGATTTGCTCGTTGAGATTCCATTAATTGCTTGCATCCCCACGGCTTGAAACTAACCGTCGCCATTGTAAGCTTGCTCTTGATATATTTTGATAATTCCTCCACCCGAAGCAAAACATTTGAAGAAGGCGGATGGTCACTTCTGGAAGCGTAATGCAGATTTACAATAAGCACATGAGAATGCTGTAGCATTTCAGTATATTTCGTGCGAAAGCGCATCATGTGTTCTTTTGCAGTCTGGCGAATATTTTTTTTCCCGCTCAAATCTTCCCAGTCCATGAGATAATGACAAAATTTTTCGAGTTTATCAATCTTCCCCTCGTCGAATCCTGGGGTCATCGTGGATTGAATAATATCGAGCTCTGCACTGAGCGACGCCCTTGGAACAAATGCGTCCGAATGGACAAGAGCGCGATCAATGAAAAAGAAGAAACCATCAACGCCGCCGTCTCCTCCGCCACCAGCAATGCCGGATTGAATCTCCGCATCTGACAAGTCTGCATCTTTCAACACCAATTCTGCCGAGAAAACCTCGAAGGCGTCAGAATCTTTCGCATCGGGGAGCCGCATTGTCTTCCACGTTTTAAAAGCATTATCTAGTGATTCGCGGTCTAATTTACTCATAAGGCAAAACTCACGGCTCCCGTAATTTTGAAGCTTGCGAATCATGCCGCACCCTATCTTGGCGCGTCAACCGCATTCGGCAGGTAAAGATTGAAAATTAGAACGCTCCCCGTTTGCTGCGACGTTAGGCGGCTTGTTGCCATAGGGGCAGGTCGGCGAAGAGTGCGTCGGTTTCTTCCAAGACGGTAAGCCGGTTTTCACCAACGATCTCGGTGACGAATGGGAGACCGGCGAGTGGCTCTTGGATAGCAGGTCGAGACCAGGCGCGCATGGCTACGCTGAGTTGCAAACGGACGCCGGGCCACTCTTTCACCAGTTCGCGTTCATCAATGCCTTTAATGGCCATCTTGGCGAAGTCTTCGTAGGCGATCTTGAGCAGTTCAGCCAGATTCACTTCGTTGGGATCCTCGCCCAACAGATGCCCATCCAGGACAAGTTCCGTCGCGTCCCGTTTCTCGTACAGCATCCCTTCGAGTTTTCGATCAATACTACCATCGCAGATGATGGAATACACGTTTACATCGAACAAAGACGTGAGGCGATGGATGCGCTTAATGGCTTGCAGGAATTTGTCCCAAGCCCACGAATAAGCGAGCATGATCACGTTGCGGCACAGGTTCCAACTGTGGCCCTCACTCATGCACTCGACGCCGGCGAGCATCACTGGAATGCCCCCTGCGATGCCGCGCTTGAACTGGGCCGAGGCAGCGCCGCGTTTGGCCGGGCTGATGCGGCTGTCCATGACGATATGCCTGATGCCAGCTTCGGTGAGAAGGGAACTGATGGCATCCAACGAATCGTGAAAAGCACTGAACACGACGACCTGTTCGCGCCGTTCAAGTATCTGTTGGATGAGAGCCAACGCGCTGGCTACTTTCGGAATGTAAGGATGGTCGCTGCGCGGTTTACCTTTCGTTTTGTCCTTATCGGAGTTGGGCCGATCAAGCAGCGAGCTGGACGGATTGGCGGCGCAAATGCGCAGGGCTTGGAGCTTGGCGCCGGTGGCAGGTCGGCCGTTCTTGTCGCGGTACTTGGCGTCCAAATGGAACTTATAGGCAGCTGCCTGATGGATACCCATCGGGACGCGGACGACGTGTTTGATTTGTTTCACCACATCTTCACCGCAATCTTCAAACCGGCGCCGGCAGATGATGGGCGCGATCAATTTCCACAGGAGATGGATGTTGCAAACTTGCGGTGTGCGTTTGACATAGCGGCCTTCATCGCGAGCCTTCGCGCTGAGGTTGCGCTCAGTGACACAAAAGTCATTGGCGAAGGCTTCCTGATCCGCCTCGGCATAAGGGAATCTGGGCTGCGCGAGGTGATGTCCCCCCGTCGCATAATGCGCGAGGTAGAACAAATCCGGTAGCCGGTTCTTGATCGGCGTCGCGGTCATAGGCAGCCGGAACTTCGCGTTCATTTGGCGGGTGCCGGTGCCAACAAAGGTATTCGCGCCCTTGATCTTTACCGCTTCATCGGCAACGAGAACGCTGAACGTATCGCAGGCAAGGTCAGCCAACGACGGGGAGTAAACGCATTTGATATTGCGATTCATTTTCGGGTGGTAGCGATGGCCGTCTACGTTATCAGCAAAGAGGGTGTACCGGATGGCTACGAACTGGGCGATCACGCCGGTCTGCTGTTCCTCGCTCAGGTCAGAAAGAGTGAGTCGTTGCGCGCGTAGGCTGGCGGGGCAAAATTGTTTCAGTAGATGGTATGCACTGTCGAGTTCGTCCCGGCGATATTCGTTGGCGTTCTTGCGGAGCTTGAACCATTGACTCGTCAGTTTTGATTGGATGTCATCGGGCGTGATACCCAGGAGCGCGTACTGTTCGCGGTAACGCACGACTCTCTCGCTGAGAAATTGTTCCGCACCTGCCATGGTGAGATGGAGTTGGTGCATGAGGCTGCGCGGATTGGCGCGGTCAAGTGGTGGGAAGGGTTCGACCCCATTGCGGGAAAGTTCCGTGTAGGTGGTCAAATAATAACCAGGTGCGATGATGCGCCGGCCGGTGATGGGGTCGAGAGCAGACAGGCGCAAGAACTTCGCCTTGCTGTCGATGACGGTGGGCGCAAGACCGAAGTGAAGCAAACCCTCGCTAATAATTTGATTGTGCAGATCACCACTGGCCACCAGCAGCACCGGTTCAGCGGGACACATGGGGCGGACTGCCGCGCCGTTCGGGTTCCGAAGCAAGCCCACCTTAAGGATGGGCCAGATGTAGGCGAGCAAACCTTTGCCGAGGCCGGTGTCGAGCCCGGCAATCGCGCCATCATGCAGCGCCATGCGGGCGAAATCTTCACGCTGGAATGGTTTTAGTATCATGGGGTGGAGGGATTATTTTATACACAAAGGGATTCGATTTCTTTTAGAAGCAGGAGTTTTTGTTGATAGCCGACCGGATTAACGCGGGCGACATCGGGCACATCGGGAATGGTGAAATGCTCGACCAGTTCATGCAGGGTGAAGTCAATGGGGCAAGGCGGGTCTTCACCCCCCACGGTGGGCGGTGCAGGAGGACAGCCCCGTTTCGGACGGTCATCGGGTTTGGACACGCTGATTTTGACACTGGCCACGCGCAAGCGCCCTTCCATGAAGACGCGCTCGATGCCGCGGTCGTCGGTGATGAAGAAGGCAAGTTCCTGTCCATCCCATTCCACTTCATCATATCCGCCCGAGAGCGTATATTTTTCCCCGCTGCGTTTGACCTGAACGGTAGTGGAACGAATCGCGTAAATCCGGTCCGGACTAAAGACCGGCGCGCCTTCCAACAAGACAGTCTTGGTGCAAGTGATGTTGTCTTGTTCGTCCAAGTAACCCAGGCGCATGATCGGCGAGAGTGGATAAAGTGGAGCGCGGATTTTATGGTACTGTTCAACGGCATTGTGAATGGCCGATTGCAAGGCGGGATCCACGCGCCACGTCGTTCCAAAGGCGGCGCGTTCCAGGTGTCGCCGCTGCTCGCGTTTCATGACGAGCTGCATGGGATGTTTGCCGCCGAGTTCAAAGAGCGAATCGGCTTCTGCTTTGGTGACTCGGTTGCTGGCGGTATCGAATAACGACAAGTCAGTGCGGATGGTGCCATCGCCCCAGAGCGTGAGATTGTATTGCGGACGGTCCTTGCGGATGAGGCGTTCCGATTCAGCCGCCACGGCGAGCCATTTCTCAGTCGTGACATCAGTATGGCCATGATTTTTTATTTCAGCGCCTTCGCGGGTATTCAGACGTTCCTTATGCAAACGCGCACAGACCAGTTCGGCTTCTTGAAGGGTTGCGATGAGCGGCGGCGGACGGTAGAGAGTTGATCCAGTGGACGGCAAGCCAATGTCATGGTCCCGGGCGAAGTACAAGACGCCAGTCTGAAATTCGGATGGCGCTTTGCCAGAAGCCGGATCAGTGATATTCCCCTGAACGACCACATGCGCCCAGCAATGGATCGCCAGCGCTCCATGCGGAGCGTCCGGTCCCAGGATGAGCCGCTGGAGAGTGGACTCGTTGGCAATAATAAAGCCTTCGCCGAAACGACTGCAAAGGTCCAGGGCGAGGCAGAGCGTGGCGACCGTGCTGTCAATCGTGTCCTTGCCGGTGCGGCCGTCATGCGCCGCAAAGGCAGCGCGGACGGTCGGCAGCCCGCCTTCGGCGAGGCCCGCCAGATTGGCGCGATATAGATGAAGGTCCCACGGCGGGTTGAGAGTGAAACAATCGCCTTCGAATCCGACGGCGCGAAAGAGCGGGAGCAATTTGAAAACGTCGGCCGTGATGCGCTTGACGCCGGAGAAGTTGGTTTCGGGTTCGCCGGGGTCAATGTCGCAACCCAGGAGGTGGTTGGTGGAACCGCGGGCGACGGCTTGCAGAAGATGGCCCGCGCCGCAATTGAGGTCGATGATCACCGGGCGGAAATAGGGCAATGCCATCCCCAGGGCTTTTCCCCACGACTGCGGGGTGAAGTATTGGGCCTGCCCCTTGTCGCCGGCATTGCTGGCCGACTCCAGGAACTGCTGGTAGATGGCGGGATTAATATTAGTTTTTTGCATGGGTTTCAGGGTTGTTCTGCGAGTCCCGCCTTGTAAGCCGTTTCAATGGCCAATCGAACCTCCTCCAAAGTGGCGACTCCAATGTGCGGGCCTTTAGTGGCAATCTGTTCGCAGTGCCGGGCCAGCATCCCAAGATAGAAACTCTCGGTGAGACCCGGCGCCGCGGTGAAATCCTTTAATTCCACCGGCAATGCTTTGAGGTCGAGCATGGAATCAGCCAGACATTTAGGACGGGACGTGTATTCGTGTTTGCTCATGGTGATAGATTAATTTCTTTCACTGGCGAAAACTTCGGCCAGGGGTTTGCCGGGTTTGGGTTGCGGGACAGGGATGGGCGTGACGCGCCCGGCGGTCAGGTTGATAAAGTAACCTTGATGGACCAGTTCTCCGGTGCGGATGAACGTCCAGAGAAGTTGCAGCGCGAAGGTGGCCACGCTCTGATTGATGAACAAGTCCTGACGCTCCAACGCCGCGGCAAGGCTGCAACTGGGCGAGTTGTCTTCAATCGGCTTTCCGCGATTCAGTTGCGGGAATATTTCGAGGATGGTGCGCGGGCGCGTGGGGTTGTTGATGTTCCATTCGCGTTTGGGCGCGCCGAGCACAACCTGCCCGGTCTTGTCACTATTGCCTAGATCCAACCAGTAACCGCGACAAGCCCGATTGATAGCGCGCCGACTGGCGATGCTGTCCACGCAGCCGATGACGAAATTGGCGGGACCGCTGCTGCCATCGGACATAGACGGCACCGCTTTCCAGTCCATGCCGTAGTAACAATTGAGCCGGTGGACCAGCACGCGGGCCTTGTTCTGGCCGACATCGGACGGGCTGAACAATTGGCGGCCGACATTGGCTTCGGTGACGGTGTCCGGGTCGTAAGCGCGCAAGCCAATGCCGGGATGCCCGACGGCCTTTAGGGCAATGTGCATACGCGCCAGACCGCTCAACATTTGTGAGCCGTTGCCGCCGCAGCCAACCAGGTCGATGTCAAGCTTCCGGCCGACCAGCGAGTGATAAAGTTTGTGAGACATCATAGGTGAGCTTGTTCAAAGATAATTTTATTCGGTTCGGAAATCAGCGTTCCCCATTTGGTGATGATGACGGGCGTCTGCTCGATGCGCCAGGCACAGCCGCATTTGGGACATTGCCAATGGCCATCGGGCAATTCGCCGCCCATCGTGGTGGTGGAAAAGGAATACATCGGACCGTTGTGACCGCACCAGCAGGTGATCGTGAACAATTCGTCGAGAGCGTCAGTCTTCATGCCGGTCGCCTTTCAGGAATGAGTTTACGGTGTGCCCGGATTTGTAGGGCTGGAGATAATTTCGCGGAAAGACTCTGGCGGTTTGCATTTCCTGCCAGAGTCCCAGATGGTTGCCTTTGTGGCGGGTCAGCTTGTGGCCGTAATTGGAATGGGAAAAGGCGCTGTTGAAAAAGCCTGCTTCAAACTCATCCGTAAGACTGGGGCTGATGATCTTCGGCAAGACCGCGTTGCCTTTGCACATGGAACCGTTGAGGGCCACATTGTAGTACGGCGCGACGTAAACCTTACTATTGGCGAGCGGGCGTTTGTTCTCGGCCAGCGCATTGACCCGCAGACTGTAACCGCCCGCGCTAAAGATGAGTGGCGGGTGCATGACCAACTTGCCATTTAATGCTCTCAATCCCGTCTTGATTTCATCATCCTTTCCCTCCGGCCGAAACCAGATGCGACGCCGGCCCGCCGGACACCACCAGACCATTTGCGACATACTGATGGACAGGATGCGTTCAGGCAGCAGGCAGTTTTCAATTTTACGGCCCAGGCTCTCGGCGAGCTTTTCCACGCCGGCCAGAGTCACGGGCCGGCCTTCCTTGAGCGCCGGTTTGCCTTCGCGGACTTCCACGTCGTGGATCGTGGCGGCGGACACATTCCCGCTGCGTTCGGCGTAAAGCAGGATGGCCTGGCGCAGATCAAACGTGCGTTCGGCCTGCCCAAAAATTCCTTCGGCGATCATGGCAGTTCCTTTCCAATGGTGGTGATGAGGTTTTCAGTGAGTTGCATAAAATGAAGGTAGGTGCGGAGACGCTTGATGGCGCCGCGCATGGATTCCTTGTCCCAGAAACAAAACGCGGCGTTCATGTCCATCATCACTTCGCCGGTTTCGTACAGGGGTTGCATGGTGTCATCCCAGATTTGACCGAGGGGATCGCCATGTTCCCACTTGAGCACATAGGGGCAAATCTCCCAGCCGACGTGCTCCATGCGGTCCCACTTCGATGCTTCGGCCGGGATGCGTCCGAGCTCGGTCAGCAAATTACGCGTGGCGGCAATGATTTTCCGGTGCTTCGGTTTGGGCTGATAGCGGTTGAGTTCGGCCAAACTAAGCGGGCTGATCTTGCCGCTGCCAGCCCAACCGGGAATGGCTTCATCGAAGGACTTGCGAGTGTATATATTGTATTCCTCGTGAATCTTTTCATCAGCGGTGCCCGCCGGGTATTCAGCGCGCAGTTCTTCCATCAATTCTTTTTCATCACTCTCGCTGCGCCAATAGGTTCCCTGGCACCAATCGTAACCGGCGCGCGGCGTCAGGCCGCGGCAGGAACGATGCAGGCCGCGATCCAGTGCCAGCATGACGGTCTGACCCAGTTGCGGGCGGGCCGCCTCCAGGCTGCGCAGAGAAGTGCCGATGTCGAGGATGGTCGGGCACGACGAATCACTGGTCATCACCAGACAGAACGCGCCGAACTCGGTCACGGGAACTCGATTGCCGTCAGGCGTGCCAGAGAGGACGGCGTAGCAATCATTGCCCAGGGCTTCGCCATTGTCCGTGAAGGAGAGTGTCAGACGATGGATTGGATTTGGCCGGGCCTGATTGCACAGGGCGGCGAGCGCCGTCTCGCAGGATGAACCGAGTTTGCCGGTCCAGTGTTCGGATTTAAGCACGCCGAAATCCACCAGGTTTTCGGCGAAGCTGACCAGATTGACTGTGCCTGAAACTTTGCTGCCGCCCAAGACGAACCCAGGAACTTGACCGCTAATGTCCGGCAGACTCAGGGGTGTTAGCACATGGCCAATTAGTGAAGTGGGGGCAGGCAGGCACTGGGCAGGGAAAGGTGCCGGCCTTCCCGCGTGCTGGCTAATATTAATATGGCGTGGCTGCATGTGATGAATTCCTCATTGGTGACGGGCAGGAACGGTTTCTCGCTGGCGGCTTCGAGGCTGGCTGCGGCGGCAATTTGCCGCCGCAGCCACGCTTGGCTTTTATTGGTGCTTTTCACAATGTTTCACTGTGAATGGGAATTGAAGGGTGCCATTGCCAATACAACGGCAACCGCAAGGCAGGTGCCGGTAAGTGGCCATTTCCATTCCTCCTTCCAACTGGCCGTCCACGACCGTGCAAAACGGACGGTAAACCATTTGATAGGTCCGGTAGGAATGATTGAATGACGACGCCTGTTCTTCGAGCGTGGCCGGCATCTTGGGCAGGTTGAGCCGACGATCTGCCTCTCGGCCCTCCGAGAGGATGGTGTGATAATCCGCTTTCTTGATCGCCATATATATATTAGCCCTTGGTGCCGACTGACTGGACAAACGTATAGGTCTGTTCGTCGCCCTTCGTTGTGGGGCCGTCAATCGCCGCATTGGCGAGTTCGGGATGGCTGGTGGAGAGAATGTCGCGGACTTGCTCGATGTTCAGCGTTGGGCCGGGGTCGGGCAACTGCGTGCCTTTGTAGATGAATTTGCGGACCAGTTCGGTTGCTTGAAGTGCCATAGTATTATTTTTGATTTACGTTTTTTACGCGGTGGTTTAGAGGTCGAGGGAGGCGGTTTCAGGTTCAGCAGACGGTTCGGGAATGGCCGGGGTTTCCTCGACTTCTTCAATTGCTTCGGCGGCTGCCGGTTCAGGCCGGGATTGTGAGGGAAGCGCCCGCACCGCTGGCGTCTTGGGCTTGAGCTTAGACTCCCGGGCGTGTTTCTGCGCGGCCTCAACGTCATCAATGGTCTGGCGCAGGCCGGTGGCGGACTTCGTGAACCGGGTCAGCGTCGTGGCGAACTCGGCGGAATCCAACTCAGCCAGCGTGCCGACTATGGTGACCGGCACATTCAAGGCTTTCCTGTCCTCGCCGTGCTCGCCATCGAGGGTGAACAATTTGGGAATGACGTTGACGCGGAATGTGGTGTCGGTTTCCTTGGAGACAGTAATGACCAGGGTGTCTCCCTTCTTTAACAGGGGCGATAATTCAGTGAACATGATTTTATTTTTGTTTTGGGATTTGGATTGATTAAGCGGCTTTGGCCACAGGAACGGATTCTTGGGGTTTCGGAACGATTGCCACCGGGACGGCTGCTTTCGCAGGTTTCTTTTCAGCGGCAGGTTTTGCGACCGGCTTCGTTGTCGGCTGCTCGGCGGCCTTTGCAATCGGCATGGTGACGGCGAGCCAGTCTTTGTCCGTGACTTTCATGACCATTGGCGTACTGCCGGCAGATTCCTTGACGTGGATGATTACTTCATCATCGCTGGGCGCGTTCAGCGCTTCGATGAGCAGTTGGGTGTGGAAGTTGACCGTGGCATCCTTGCTGAGCGGGATGAGCAGCATTTCGGTGGCTTCACCGGGAATTTCCTTGCTGCCGCGGCCCGTAATGGTAAGGCTCTGGCCTTTGAAGATCAGTGTGCAAGTGGAACTGACGAGGTGAACACGCTTGATGGCGTTGAGCAGATCCACGCGACTGACCGAGATTCCCTTTTCCAGGTTCTTGGGAATGACCTTGGTGTAATCCGGGTAGGCGCCATCAATCAGTTTCGTGGTGACGATGGTTTCGTCGAACTTGAACTGCGCCGCGCTAACGGCGAGTTGCATCGTAATCGGAGGAGATGTTTTATCCGCCTTGACTGTGTCTGAGGACAGCAAGCGCAGCAGTTGCCTGACGGTAGCGGGTGGCAGGATGGCATCCATCTTCTTGTCGGGCGGCATTTCGAGCAACGCAGTCTCGCAGGCGAGGCGGCGGCCGTCGCAACCAACGACCGTGATGGAACCATCCAAACGCACCAAGGAACCGCAGAGCACGAACCGAGTGGCGTCCGTTCCCTGGCAGAACGCCGTATTGGCCAGGAGGCAATGCAGGGTGGCTTGGGGTAATTCGACTTCGATGGCATCCACGAGTTTGGCCAGGGGCGGGAACTGATCGGCTGGAAGGGTGCCAAGTTTGTACTTGGACTGCCCGCACTTGATGGTGACGTCCTCTTTGGCCGCTTCCAATTCGACCGGCTCGACACCGGTGAAACTGCTGACGATGTTATAAAGCAGGTTGGCCTTGACGGTGCAACTGCCGGGTAATTCGACATCCGCGCCGATGCTGGTGCGAATCGTGACATCCAGATCCGTGCCGGTGAGTTCCAGCTTCTTGCCCTTAACGGACAAGGAAACATTGGCGAGGATGGGATTGGTGGCTTTGGGTGAGATCGCGCCGCGAACAATGTTCAGGGCGGCGACCAGGTCTTGTCTGGGTAGGCTTATTTTCATTTCATTTTTGGTTTTTTTGAATTCTGACGAGGAAGGGAGTGGAGGTACAAAGAACACGCCCGGCGCAAGGGCGCCGGGCGTTCGCAGTGGAAACATCCCGTCACGGGCGGGAAATCAAATGGATTTCGTCAATTGTTGGGCAGCCGCTTGGCTTCGACAGCCTTCATGGCGTCGTTGTACGAAGGGCTGGTCTGTCTGAGAAAATCCGCTTTCCGCTTAATCCCCAAATGTTTTTGGATGAACGATTCTTCCGAGCCACCGGGGATTTGTTCGTAGGCATCGGGCGGTAGTGCGCCGTCCAAAACGACTTTCTCAAACATATTTTTGACATACTCCGGGGTGTGCCCGTCCCGCAGTGCCACTTCCTTCCAGGCTTCGAGCTTGGTCATAGTGCATTAATTCCTTGCCTCGTGTTGCGCCTGCCATTCACCAAGCTGGAGGCGGGCTTCGGCGAGTTCGGCGGAGTTGCGTCGCAACAACTCAGGCTCGTCCAACCGCGTGTCCTCGTCCTCCAGGTAAGCAATCCGCTTTTGCAGCGTGACGATTCGCTCCTCTGGATTGCCGGAGAGAGGTCGCCCCTTCAATTCTTCAAGCACGATTTCAAGCTCGGACGTCGGCGGGGGGAAGTCATCGTCCGGTCGGGCGGCGCCGTCATCGAATCGGTGTAGGTCAGTCATAGTGATGAGAATACCATATATATATGCGTCGCGAAACGGGAGATTTAGATGATTAAGCGGCTTGCAGGCTCATTTCCGCGTCCAGCATGGCGCCGCGGACATTGCCGCACGCCATCGTGGAAATGTTCGTGATCGCGGTTTTGTTCGTCAGGAATTTGCCGAGCAGTCCCGCGATTTCATGGTCCTTGGGCGCTTCCAACTCGTAAACTTTGAACCGGGTCTGAAACCGTTTCTTGAATTCATCCAGCGTGCAATTGCTGGTGCAGACGACGGCGCAGCCGGCTGGCAAATCGTCGAGGAGGGTGAGGAAGCGGATTTGGGCCACGGCCGGGATGGCGTCGGCCTCCTCGATCCAGATAAGACGGTAGGTGCCAAACATATCACGGTAGTGCAGGTTGTTGGCCAGTTCCTCGACGCACTCCTTGTCAACCTGGGTGCCGTTGTATTTCTTGGTGGACCATTTGGGGTCACAACCCAGCAGGTGCAGGAGATACTTGGCCAGCGCGCTCTTGCCGATGCCGGGCTCGCCGTTGAACAATATCTTGATCGGGGCGAGGTCGGCGGCCAGCGCATCATTGACCACGCGCTGGAGTTGGCGGGCGATCTTGGCGGCATCGCCGATGAAGTCTTCGGGGCGCAAGGGGACGTATTGGGAGGGAAGCATAGGAATTTTCGATTTTGGATTTACGATTTACGAATGATTAAGCGGCGACCGCCGCGGGTTGTTCCAGCGACCGGAGCCAGTTTTGGACGGTGATGTTGTCGGGTGAAAGGATGCGGGCGACATTGCCGGACTGCCATTGGCCGCTGGTCGGTTTTTCTTCCCATTTGGCGACCAAGCGACGCGCGGTGCGGAGTTTCATGACCATTCCTTTCCCGCGCTTGGTGGGTACGCCTTGGGCGTTGAGATATTTGGCGATGCTGTGATAGCCCATGCCGGTCTTGCGAAGCTGGAACATGACGAGAATCCATTTCTGTTCCTCGGGATGGTCCACGAGGCGGCGAATCTTCACGTCTTTGGGGGTGACTTCGCCGGTTTCCACGGAGGACCAGCCGTAAGACTCGGTGCCGCACAGTTCGCCTTTGTCGCGTTTGATTTCAAACTTGTCTTCAATGCGGCCCGTAATCAGCGCCCGCTCATACTCCGCCATGCCGGCGAGCACGGTGAACATGAGCCGGCCGCTGGCGCCCTGGGTGGAAAGACTGTCCCCGCCCAGGTCAACGATGTGCAGGATGACCCCGAGGGAATCGAACATCTTGACGGTGTTCAGCAAGTCAATTGCGCTGCGGCCCAGCCGGTCGAGTTTGGCCACGACCACATGCTTGATATCGCCCAGCAGAAGTCGGGCCCGGAGTTGGCGGCCCTTGGGCCGGTCCCAAATCGGGATGGTTCCGCTGGTGTCGTCATCGTAAAACTCGACCGGTGTGAGCACACAGCCAATGGGAAGAGTGGATTCCCATTTGAATTTGATATAGTCTTTGGCGCGGGATTCCTGCGCGGCGGTGGTCTGCTGGTTAGTGGACACCCGGCCATAAATAGCCGGTGTTAGCACACGGCCAATATTGGAAAGGGATGGTTGATTCATAGCATCGAGGATTGGCTGGCGCAGATTTGGGGCGTGAAACGAATTTCCATGAGGCCGGATTGGACACTGAGAATCTCCGCGTGACCACCCGGCTGGAAACCGACGCGCTCAAGCCATTTGCCTTTGAGACGAATGCCGGCATGGGCGCGCTTGCGCTCACCAAGCTGCTCCACTTTGATGCGGCGGGTCATATCACGCCTTTCCGGGCGAGGAAGCGGGCGCGCCAGCCAGGGACGGTGACACTGGTGACTGGCGCTGCCGCGAAATCCACCGCGACGACATTGGACACAATGGGTGCATTGAGCGCTTCGGTATTCTGGATCGCATCCGCGAGTTTTACGGGACTGGCCGCGACTATGTTCGCAGCCTGTTCATCAGCGGGAATGGGCGCTGCCTTTCCTAATACGATCAGGGCGGCGAAGGCGCGATTGACGTTATTGCGCCGGGCGTACCAGAGCCGTTGTTTGCGGTGCCAATGCCATTGATGATCGCGGCCAAGTTGCTGGGTGGCATGGAAGGCCGCGAGCGTCGCTTCATCGGGCTTGGTTGGGAAGCGGATTTCAAGCCCGTCCTTGGAATTGTTTTCGCTGAGGGTAGGGACGTGCGAGACAACACCGGGCGAGGGAATCGTGGATTTGTCGGGCTTTCGTTTGGGGACTATCTGCTCTGGTTTGAGTGGATTGTAACGGGCCATAGGTTTTTGAAGAGTTGAGGTTGTGGAAACTAAAACGCCCAGCGGTGCTTCATCCAAAACGGGAAGTCGATGTCATGCGAGCGCAATTGAAACGGGTAGATGGAATCGCTGCGCTTGGCGACCAGTCCTTCGTAAAACTCACAACCCCATTTGGCGTTCAGCCGCTGGAGTTCGCCCCACCATTTGTTCGCGTATTCTGCGGGAAAGACGGCTGATTTCTTCAAGGCGTTGGCATCTGGCGGGTCGGTCGGATAGTGGGTTTGCAAGCTCGGAACGTTCAGCCACGCCCGACGCGCCTGGTAAGTGGATGCGCGCCTGGCCGGCTCAGGCAGGACATCGAGGACGACGAGCGTGCCACGTCCGATTCCATGCCGGCGTTCCAGCGCCTCGCAATCGGCCCACTTGAAGGCTTCGCAATCGAGGGTGACACGGAGTTGTTCCAATGCGGGCTGAAACTCATGGGCGATGGAGAGTGGTTCCCCTCTGCGGTTGAACATTTCGCCGGTCGCAATGTGGATCAGCGCCCGCCACCCGTTGTATTTGGGTTCGTAAAGCCACTCGCCGTTCTTGGGCAGCGCCTTGTCCAGTGGACCGCCATTGACCGGGCGGGCGGGATAGGTGGGCGGGGTAATCATAGTTGTATAAGTTCCTCGTTCAAGCGGTCGCGATGCTCGGAAAGCTCGGCGATGGTTTTGTCCAGCTCGCTGATGGCTTTGCGTGTCTGACTGGCAGCTTCGGGCTTCCAGTTGTCTGCCGGCACGCCCAACGCGGCATACGTGGCCGTGTTGACCGTGACGGTTTCGCACGATACTTCCACGCATTGTTTGGGTGGCGTGAAACCATGATGTTCGAATGGACGGGAGACGGTCACTCCGATCGCGCGCTGGCAATGTTTGAATTCACAGAGGGCGAGCGGCCGGGTGCTGTCATATTGATATTGGTTCATGCGGCCTTTTTGATGGCGTCCATCAACGGGGCGTAACTCTTAAGGAGCAATGCTTCGTTCTCGCTGATTTCACCCACGCGCAGTTGCGCCTGGTATTCCTCGATGATGGTGTCATACAGGCCGGTTTTGGGCAGGCCGGGTTGGCCCATGATGAGGACCAGATCGTCCTGCATGACGTAGGTGAGTTTAATGTGACCACTGAGGATGGCCCATTCGACCGCATCCTGCCCGAACTTCTCTTCGGAGCAAAGGCAGACGAGGTTTTCGAGGTAGCGTTTCATCATTCCCATAGGATTAGTTGAGTTTAAAAGTTCCCGGTCGCGAGCGGCTTCAACGCGGCGGTCAAAGTGCTCCCAGTATTCGGCTTCGGTCTGTGGTTTGCGCATGGCGAAGGCGGCGCGGAAATCTTGGCCGTCCGCAAGGACCCGCGCCGCCAATTGACTATTTCTTGCGGCCCTTGGTTTTGATCATCGCGATGATGGGACAAGCCTGGTCGAGGGCGATGTTCTCCTCGTTGGTCAATTCCAGATGCCGGGCGGCGTGGAATTCGCTGTTGGGCCGGATGCAGGCTTTGACTTCCAGCGCCTCGGTGCAGCCGTACGACGCCAACAACTCCTGCAACTCGTCAATGAACGCCTGAGCGTTCTCCGTGGGCAGCTTGTCCCCGGCGATCTTGAAGTCAAACGCCTGGCTGAAGTACTTCGCCGTGCGCTGGGCGCCAATGACGGCCTGCACTGGCGCTTCGGTTTCCATTTTCGTCGAGTAACGATTCTGGAAGGTCACCAGCACTTCGCCCTTGGGTGAATTCACGGCAATGCTGCTTGGCACATCGTGTCGGCCATGATTGGTTTGGAAGTAATGCGGTGTGGTCATCAGGCGCAGTTCCGCCTTGTCGGTCTTGATTGCGCCTTCCAATGCGTCAAACTCCTGGACGCGCTGGATGAGCCGGGCGGCGATGATCGCGGCCTGGCCGTTGGCGTCGGGAAAGACCGGATAAGCGGTCGCGGTTTCGGCTTTCGCGGTGGCAATCTTGCCAAAGGAAAGTTTCTTGATGGCGGGTGGCTCGGGTTCGGGCGGAGGCAGAACACGCAATTCGGTTGCGGGTGTGACCGCAACTGCGGCGTTTGGTAGTGGCATGGGGTCCTTGGGTGCGGTTGTCCGATGAATTCGGACAACTGGGATTGCTCCGGTCTGGAGATCAACAGGACTTCAGTGGACCGTCAGAACGGGGGAATCAGTCGGGGGCAAAGCAGGAGTCGGACTCGTCACTCTATTGGACCAAAATAGAATCCGTCACTTAAATTCTGGGACGCGCAGGTTATTTATTTTCGTCAGCCGCCGCGTTCGCCTTTTTAATAACCTTATCGAGGTCAATTTTCAGAGCATTTGTAATCCGCAAAAGAGTTTCCAGAGTCGGATTCCTAACCTCGCGCTCAACGAATCTGATCATTGTGCGGGAAAGCCCCGCACGTTCCGCGAGCGCAGTCATTGAAATCTTACGTTTCTCGCGTTCCTCCCGGAGGATGCGAGCCACCTCCGAACACACTTGGTCAATATGGCTGGATGACACATCCAACAAATACTAAAGAATTGCATTGACAGAGGATGGCACTATAGTACCGTCCGATTACACAAGTGATGTTTTGACCGAAGCAGCAGGAAATTCAGCGGAACCGATTTATCGGCCGAGCTTATGATGAACGTTTCGAAAAAACAAATGAGAGAAAGACAAGATGACCTTTTGTCGGCCTTACTTGGAACCTGCTTTTTTTGGCTTCCTCTTTCGCGCCATCATTTTCTTTATTTCAGCTATTCTTTTTTTGTCCGGCTCTGGCATCCCATCCAGGAGACGATTTGGGCTGGTTTCCAGCACTTGACTGATGCGAACGAACGTGGCCACGGAAAACGGCGATTTCCCATTCTCAAGATAGTTGATCGTTTGCCAATGCACTCCCACAAGCTCCGCAAGACATTCTTGCGTGATACCGGCCCGCAAACGAGAGGTTTTCACGTTTTCACCGAGGACTCTCAAGATTTGGGCGTTTGTCACCCCCTATTTGAGAGCAGGTATGTTTGCTTGTTGACATCGAATGTACTCGATATAGAGTGCCGCCTTGCAAACAAGAAAAGGTGTAATTTGAAATCTAATTTAGCGTGGTTCGGGCCACCGGAAAATTCTCTATTTTTCTCCAATGAAGCCCGCACCCTGGCACGCACCCCGATCGGGTGCGGTCAGTTTCGTCCTTTCAAGGGGCTGGCAAGTCCCTCCGTGGGGGACGCGGCAGGCCGCACCTTCTTCTCGGCTGTATCAGCAATAAACATTGAAAGAAATTTTCATTGCGCCCGCAAATGTAGCGACTTTTAAAATGACCCGGCTATTCGATCAACACCGCCGCAGGAACGTCACAATTCCGGCCTCGACAAAGATGACGGCTGGCGTGATAAGCGTTCTGATTCAAATGAAAAACGGGCGTGAAGAAAATATTTTGGGATTTCCTGAAAGATCGGGTTGTTTGTCCTCGTAATAGTAGCGTCGGCGTGTGGCTTGATTCCCACCACATAATGCCGCTGGAAAGGTCGGTTCTCATTGAAAGAACTGTGAAAAACATTTTTCAACTTTTTGATGGGTTGGACAGCGGATGTCCCACCAGGTCGAGTTTAATGGACTGAGAAAAAATTGAAGTTAGCCAACCAACGAAAGGCAAATTGAATGCAAACTTTGAGAAACAATTGGGCCAAATATGCCGGGTTGACCACGCTCACGGGTCTGGCGGTGTTTGCGGTGTACACCTGCGTCTCGGCTTGGGGTCAGAGTGCGCCGGGCCTCAGCATAGCAGTCACTCCGACCAACCAAGTCTCGCTGACCGTGACTAATGGAACGATCAACGGCCAGTACCAGATTTATTTCACCGAGTTCCTTGATCCTGAATCTGTGAACTGGGTCTTACTTACAAATGGGGTCGTAGCACAGTCCAATTTTTCAGCCAATATGGGCGACTACGAACAGGGGTTTTTTAAGGCCGTGAACAACACGAATTTCATCGCGCCTTCCATCACGGTCATCATTCAAAGCCCCCTCAACGGAGCGACGGTTTACTAAATCAAAATTTATGAACCCCATCAAGCCGAAATTCCTCTTGGCGGTGCTCGTCGTGGCGCTCACCTTTCAAGCACAGGCACAAAGCAGCGGGCGATTCAGCCGGGGAACCGGCAGCGACCCCACATATCAATCCTTTGTCATTCCGTTGGACGGCGAGATGGGCGTAAGCAACGCGCCGTCACTGGCGTCAACTATCCCCGTTGCTTTTCCACCAGTTAATGCGCCACTTTACCATGTAAATTTTACTAACAGTGCCTATTCAATTCTGATCAGCAATGCGATTGTCGCGTTTGGAAGTCAATATGGCGGCAGTGCTTTATATGTTGGTCAAGATTATCATTTCGGCGCTTACGCGGGAAACCCAACTTTGACGAATGGCTGGGAAAACAGTGCTTTTGTAATCACAGCCGTCAATCGAACAAACGGAACGATTACCTCATACGGGTTCACGGTCCCGGCGGTTTACAACACCACAGTTTGGTCGAATTTCATTCAAGGCGGCACGATGACCAATCTTGTTCTTCCAGTTGCAGTTCCTGGTTTGACGACAACTTACGCTTTATCCAGTCAGCAAGGTTACGGAGACGACAATGTGGCAGGCGATCTCGTATTGACACACAAGGCGGATACCAATGCTCTTGGATACGAATACACCATCTGGGTTCGGGGATTTGCCGATTCAGTTAATCCAATGGTCTTGGGCACGTTTAGCACGAACACCTATGTCGAGTGGTCCCCGCTTTATACACTTGATTTCAGCCAGCGTCCGGCGACGCAATCCACGTTTGTAAGCCAGCCGCAATTCACCGGCCAGCCCATACCCCCGATTTATGAAGGCAAATCTCTGACGGAATTGCAAAGCGTGAAGGCGGTGGTGACCAATGCCGTGGCCGGCGCGGCAACCAATTACCTTGACGTGGACAACAGCCCGGAACTGCGGCAACACCCGATTCTCGACCAATTTGTCGCTGATATGGGCAGCAATGCGATGGCCCTGGCCAGTTACGTGCAGAACAAAATCCAACTCACCGACGCAATCGCTTACAACAGCAATACCAATGTCAGCGACACCTCCATCAATCTGGGCGGCGTCAATCGCGGCGCTTTGGGGGTTTATCTGGAAGGGCAAGGCTCACCCGTCGAGCAGTGTGCGCTTTTGATTTATTTATTGCGCCGATGCGGAGTGCCAGCCGCATATATTTATGGCCCACCCGATGGTGTGCAGATGCTGGACAGCAGCTTGAGCCAGTTGTTGCAAATGCAGATTCATGGGGCGGTCAATCGCTTCGGTACGCAATACACGACGAACACCTTGATCGGCGTCAATTATCCGTGGGTAGCGGCCTACATCGGCGGCCAGTGGGTGCATCTTTTTCCCTGGCTGAAAAATACCGAAGTGATTGAAGGGCTTAATCTGTATGATTACATGCCCACCAATTATACCAGTGGCAATCAATGGCTGAGACAATATCTGCATCTGGACCCGAATATTTTCTCCCTCAACACCAATTCTGATGTGCCAAGCGTTCTTTTCCCGGCATTCATCGAAAATGCGTTGCTCACGACCGACCCCAACGTTTCGATTGACGACCTCGGAGACACCATCGTCAACCGGAGCGTCCAATATTCGCGGTGGAGTGATTTTCCCACTCCGTTTGCCGTGACGAACGGCACGGTCAACACGGTTCACGACCTGACCAGCATCACCAATATTTTCCCCACCTGGACCAACATCTTCGACACTATCAGCGTCCAGCTCTTCAGCACGGGTGCTACTAATAAATCCATATTCACCGGCGACTTGCGTACTGCGGATTTGCATAACCGCAAGTTTTTGCTCCGCCATCAAACCAACGGCACCGGCTACACGGTCTATTTGTCCCTTGCCCCTTACCGAACAAACGCGACCAATTTGTTAGCGTTCACCAACGATGCCTCGCTCTTAAATCAGGAAACTCTTTCCACGAACCTGACCACCAACACCGACAACGCGCTGACCATCCAATTCATTCGTAAAAGCCACCGCACGTTCCCGGTCAACGGTGTCGCCAATCCCTATCTTGGCGTGGAAGAAACCCAAATCGTTACCAATGCCCTGCCCGTGGGCCTCGGCGACCTTTCCACCATTTGCATCAATTCGGGCCAAGTCAGCAAACAAATGCTGGCAATCTGGGCGCAGGAATATTGGAATATGCAGCAGGAAGTCGCGGTCAATCCCTCCATCACGAATACGCTGTCGCCCGACATCACCCAAGGGACGTTGCCTTACTTGATGGGAATGAGCTACTACGAACGCATCGGCAGGTTTGGGCAACAACTGGCCGGTCTTCATAAGGTGCATATCGGCACCTATGTTTCCATCGGGCTTTCCACGATTGCCGCCAAGCGGAACACCAACGGCACCCTTTTTTCTCCGTTGACGATCAATCATCCCAAAGTGGACATGCACGGTATCCAAATTGGCCTTTCTGCAAATGGCACCTTACGGCCGGACGAAGGGGCAGCCTACCTCACGGCAACCGACGATTGGTTCCGCCTTTTCCTATTGGAAGGTTCCGCCCAGGAACATCAGTGCATCAATGATTTTTACGGCAACAACGGCAGTATTTCCACTGTGCGGTTGCTCTTTCAGGCGCAGCAAGCCGGTCAGCCGGGAATGCTGGAATTGAACATTGGCAATTACCTGAATTATACCAATCTGGCCAGTTATGACGCCGGCACCTGGCAGCAAATCACCAACGCTTTTCATGCCTTGGTCAATTCCAACGAGACTGATGTTTTTGTCACCCAAAAGCCCATCACCAACTTGACTGCCAGCTTTCAAGGCATGGGCGCAATGATTTATGGCGGCGGAATTTATGCCGCACTAATCAGCGCCAACCAGTTGCCGCAAAATGGCGGCTACGGCGAGGAAATTCCGCCCAGCGAGCCTATCTACAATCCACCAGATTACAATAATAACACCCTTACTTTCAGCACCGATGACAACAGCGGCCCCTCAGTCACCTACGAAGACCCGACCGTTTCCGCTCCCGAACCTTTAGCCAGCGCCCCGCCGATTCTGAATGCCGCGACCACCTATACCGATCTTTCAACCGGAGCAACCCCAGTGGATGATTCTACCCAAGTAGCCGCATACAACCAAGCTGCGCTCATCTTGAGTCTGACGTCAGGAACTACCACCACGGATGCCTCCGTCTATGAAAATACGGTCAATGGCGGCAGCGGCTACGATTCGTCCGTCGGTCAGGATCACGCCCAATCGGGGAGTGTTCTGTTGGATCCGGTTAACTCTGTGACTGGCGAGTTCTATGTGGACGCCACCGATTTGGTGATGCCCGGCCCCATGCCTCTTATCATTCGGCGCAATTATTCCAGTCAGAACCTTGACTTGGGAGATTTGCCTTTCGGCAGTGGCTGGCGGATCGGCTTCCAACCTTATTTGCGCGTAATCACCAACAATTTGATCTGCGGCACGGAAATGGACGGCACGGTGGTCGAATACCGCCAATTAACGGGAACGAATATCTGGAAACCGACCGTGGCCGACAACCCACAACTGAACAACCACAGCTCCATCGGCACTGGTTCGATAGCGAACCCGTTCAATAATTTGCTTACTAATCAGGTCGTCGGCAGCGTCACAAATTTTTATCTCACCGGTGCGGACGGCAGTTTGCGCACCTTCCAATATACGAATTATCCCATCCCCGGCACGACCAATACTTTCACCCGAAACCGGCCGTATTTACAAACTTGGCGGGACGCCAGCGGCAACAGATACTCGTTCGCCTACCAGACCAACAATACCCTGCCGGATTACGGGCTATTGCATCGCGTCCAAAGCGCTAACGGCGATTTCGTGATTTTCTATTACGACACATCCGGGCACGTCATCGAATTGCTCACCGGCGATGGACGGGAGTTCGATTACCAGTATGACGCTTACGGCGATTTGACGACGGTGACGTTCCCCGATGATTCCCAAATCAATTACGTTTACCAGCATTCCTCAGTCGTCACCAACAGCGTGACTAACATTTATTCGACCCACCTGATCACCCAGGAACAAAAGCCCAATGGCCGGGTGGTGGCCAATACCTATGATAGTTTGCGGCGCGTTATCTTCCAGGCGTCAACGGTCGGCAGCAACTTGAATTTGGTGACAAACGGGACGTTCATTTACAGCAACAACGTCACGAGCCTTACCAATTCGATCATTACCGGAACCACATATATTAAGGATGTGTTTGGCCACACCAATATTTATCAATATGCCAATAACTTAATCACCAATATTGTTGATCCTTTGGGTCACACCGTGAGTCAGACTTGGTATTCCAACACCAATGACGCGGGCTATTACCCGCAGAGCCTCAAGCTGACGGTGGACAAGCGCGGGCTGACCAACAGTTTTCAGTATGACACGTTCGGCAATCTGACCAATAACACCGCCAGCGGCGATCTGACCGGCAATGGGGTAACCAGCAACGCCGTCACGTCCGCCACTTATAACACCTACAATCTGCCGGTCCTGATTATTGACCCCATCGGCAACCGGCAACAGTTTGTTTATAGCACCAATTATTTGTTTCTACCGCAGCAATTGATTCGACTGGCCGGGACCACGCCTGTCGTTACTAATTTCTTTGTTTATACTAACGCTACCAATGTCGTGATTTCCGGTGCGGCTTCCATCACGAACACCGCCTATGGTTTGTTAACCCGTAAAATCCGGGCGTATGGTACTCCTGATGCCGCCACCAATGATTTGTTTTATAGCGGTCAGGGTTTTATCACCAACTCCATTCAATATACCGGCACTGGCGACCCGGCCATCAGCAACACATTCTTTTACAATGAATTGGGCGAACTGGTTCAAAAGGCCGATGCCGCCGGACGCTTCACCACCTTCGATTACGACCCAATGGGCCGACCGGCTGGAAGGGAGACTTACGAGACCGGGCAAAGCGTTCCGATGGATTGGAATTATTCGTACTACAACGAAAATGGCGAACTCACTTGGACGGAAGGCGCTCGCTACAATCCGCAGGATTATGTCTGGCGTGATTATGACGGCGCGGGCAGGAAAACTCAGGAAATACACTGGTGCAGCCAGGCCAATGCTAACGGCAGTGGGGTTTCGGCGGCAACCGGAAACAACCTCTACGCCACAAGTTTTTACCAGTACGACTCTTTAGACAACCTCATCCAAGCGACCGACCCGCTCGGCAATTATGTGATGCAGGGATATGATTTCCTTGGCCAGTTGACCCAACAGACTTTCTACGGTTCCAACGGCGTGGCGCTGGCGACCAATTATTACGCTCACGAGCCGGGCGGGCTGGTTTCAGCCATCACCAACGCCTTGGGCGGTGTCACGACGAAACTCTACACGTCCACTGGCAAGCTCAAATTCCAGCAAAACCCGAATGGTTCCACCCAGTCGTGGAATTTTGATTTGACCGGACGGGTGGTCAAGGAAACGCTCGCCAACGGCAATTATAGACAGACGCTTTACAGCGACAGCCTCAATCGTATTACCAATTTTTTCAATAATGCAACTGCCGCTTTGTCCACAAACATCACTCAGTTGGATTTGCGCGGAAACGTCAAGCAAAGCATTGACGCTTACGGAAACACATGGACAAATTTGTATGACGGACTTGACCGGATCAAAATCGCCGCTGGCCCGGCTGCCACGAATGTAATGAATGTGGGCTTGATCCCTGGCACCAATTTCGTCACCAACGTTTTCCAACAGTTGACGACTTACATTTATGACAATTGCGGCAAGGTCTTAACTGTGTCCAATGTCTTGGGTGAAACCACCGTCACCACCAGCGATGCCATCGGGCGTCCCATTCAGGTTGCAGTGTATAATTCCGACGGTGTTACGCTGGCGCACGTTGTCAATACGTTCTACAGCGCCGACCATAATAGCGTGACCGTCACTAATGGCTCTGGCGCAAACGCCATCATCACGACTACGTACACAGACACTGCCGGGCGTCCTCTGCTCAGTATTGGCTACCCTACCAATGGCATTACGGAATTTTCGTGGTGGCAATACGACCCGGCTGGAAATTGCATCGCTCAGCAGCAGTGCTCCTCAAATGCCAGCGGCATCACTGTTTGGGCCACCAATGGCTGGACCTATGACGGTCTGAATCGCGTTGCCACAGAAACGACCAAAGACGGGGCAACGACGACCTACAGCCGCGATGCGTTGGGCGACGTCACCAACCGTGCCATGCCAAGGGGACTGACTTGGAGCGCGTCTTATTTAAATGACGGGAGGATCGCCAGCGAACAAGAATCGGGCGGCGGCGTCACGGTTCGCTCCATGAGCTACAATTATTACGGCACCAACAGTTCATTCGTCGGGCGGCTGCAAACCGTGACTGATGGACGGAGCACTACGCGAACAAATACGTACGATGACTTCATGCGTTTGGCGGAGGTAAACTCGACTGGTTCTGCCGGTCAGCAGCAGACTTCCACTTCCTATCAATACGACCTGCGCAACCTGCTGACCAGCTTGTCGCAATCCTTCAACAGCACCAATACTGGCCCATCCACGTCGGTCACACGCGCTTACGATGCTTACGGACACATTCTTGCGGAAAGCGTTTCCATCGCGGGTGCGTCTGTATCCACAATGGGCCAGACTTGGGACGGTGCTGGCAGGCGTTCGCAGTTGAACGGAGTACCTTTCAATTATCAGGCGGACGGCTTGATGATTGCCTCCGATGGTTCTGTTTATAGTTACGCGAACAATGGGTTGCTCACCGGACGCATTAATGCCAACCGCGCCTACAGTGTCACGCAGCGCGACGGCCGGGGACGTGTCTTGCAGACCTCAACCACCGTGGGCATCGCCACCGCGCTTACCGAAACACTCTCTTGGCGCAATGACGGGCGGTTGACTAATTACGTGGCGGCGCGGGGAGACTTCACCGACACGCGCAATTATGCTTATTCACCCCTGGCCAACCGGCTCGCTCAGGAAAGCTTCAATGTTGGCTCTGGTCAGAAGTTGACTAACAACTACACGACTGACAATGGCGCGTCGGCAGGTTTAGGCATTCTCACTTCCAAGGCGGAATCGGGCACGGCTTCGGCCTCCTGGACGGTACCATCCAGTGGGGGCTTGGACGGCGTCAGCAGAGTGGCCGAATCGCAAAACACGCTGATCAACCGGCCAGCTTACGGTCTGGCCCAGGGCGCAGGGACAGTTACCGCTACTCTTGATGGCAATCCCGTTTCCATCCAATTCGATGGCAGTACGGGCAGCGGCCAATGGAGGGCGAATCTGGATATGTCTTCCGGTTCCCACACGTTGGCGGTTTCGGCAGTAGACCCGAGCGGACTTTATTCTGGTTCAAGTAACAGCACTTTCACTGTGGCGAGCGGCGCGGTGGACACCGTTACCAATGTCTATGACGGCAATGGTAATGTGACCCAAAGGGTTTGGATCAACAACCTCGGCGTAACCAATCGCATTCAAAACCTCACTTGGGATGCCTTTGACCGGCTGGTTCAAGTTGCCGACCGGGACACCAATAATAGCGGATTCAATTTCGTTTCCATCTTCGACGGCTTCGGCAGGCGAATCCGCACGATTGAGACTTTGGTGACAAACAGCGTGCCCATTGTGAGTCCGGCTTCCAGCATCAGCACTGTGGATTCGTGGTATGACCCGCAGGTCGAGTTCTTGGAAACAGCAGTGAACTTGAACGGTGTCGTGACCCTGAAAACATTCGGGCCGGATGCGAATGGCGTTTATGGCGGGATGCAGGGCGTGGGCGGTCTGGAATCCATTTACCGGCCCGACCATTTCAACGCCATCGGTTCGGTTCAGGATTATTTTGGCAATGTTATTGGAACGATCAGCAGCAATACTGTGGCTTGGAATCCAGACCGTTTCAGCAGTTATGGACCAGTGCCGGGGTACCAAGCGCAATCGCTGTCGCTGGATACCACTCTTGCCTTGACGCCGGGTTGGCGCGGCAAACGGGCCGACCCGACCGGAAATTATTATTTTGGGGCGCGGTCGGAATATGACCCCGTTGCCGGACGGTTCACCAGCGCCGACCCGTTGGGCCACGGCGCGAGCATGGATTTGTATTCGTTCTGCGGTGGTGATCCCGTCAACACTTTCGACCCGGATGGACGAATAAGCAAAGAGTTATATGGCCAAGGCCCATTTGTGCTGCCCTATCTGTCCGATTCAGACTTTGTTCTACGATATGAAAACCCAGCCAACGTTTCCAGTGTGTTTCAGCAGGGCTATCCGGCAAATGGTAATTTAAGTCCATCGGACGTTGCTTTCAATACATGGTCTGCCGAGCAAGAGATAATTCTTAATAACGAAACTTTGGGCTTGAGTGGGAGAAGTTGGTACCCAGCGAGCACATTGCCAGGCGGTGCTACAACATTAGACGGCCCGTTCGATGGAATACCGCTATACATCGATTTGAACCAAGCCGGAAAGGTTGCGACATCCGACCAGATTGTGGCCAGCGCTCAACAATCAGGCATTTCTGCTTCCAGAATACAAACCTACCAGAACAATAATCCAAACGAAGGTGAAGTTCTCGTGGGCGATGTGCCTCCCGGTGCGGTGTTATCGCAATCGGCTTACGTGGCAAATGGATTGGCTCAGGCAGGGACAGCACTTGGAGTGGCATTGACAGCCGGAAGAATGATCCAAGCTGGAGAACAGAGTTATCAAACTGGGGATTCTTCATACGTCGTAAATCAAGGCGTTCGTGAAGCAGGTGGTTGGGCAGGAGCTTGGGCTGGCGCACAGGCAACAGGTGGAGTCATTGCTGCTGGGGGCTGGGAAACAGGACCAGCATATCCTTTCCTTATTATTGGCGGTTCCATTGCCGGTGGCATCGCAGGATACAATGGAGCGAATTTACTCACTCAGTCGGCTGGTCCCGTGTTCAACCCAACCAGCGATCCTCGTTTTGGCATGGGTGGGTACGCTCCGCAGCGGCCTTTGCCTTTTCAAATCAACGATAATGTAGGCAATTTTCAATTCGTACACCCCTAAAATGCAAAAACATATGGCAGGCTTAGTCACAACGGTCGGAAGTCACTGGGTCATGGGGTCATGTATTTCGGTGGTCTGTTTGGCTGCTTTATTGGGGGCTCAGTATTTCTCAAGCAATGCACTGATAAAAGTTGTTTCTCCACTCTTTCGGCCCGTTCAAGTGCCTCTTAATCAACTCAGGGCCGGGAACGCCGCAGTGGTATTTCCTTACCAGCAATTAGCTCCGCCTGTTGGCAATGTTCAATTCACACACTAAGAATGCGAAAAGACCCCTCAGGTTCAATCAGACTGAAAGCCTCAAAAGGACGCTGGTCTATTGGGTTCTGTGTATTTCTTGTTTTTTTCATCGTTGCGTTGAAAGCACAATTTCCACCAACGGTATTTTACTTAGTATTCAGAATATTATTGGTGCCATTTTGTTTGCTTGGAATGGCGGTTTTTATGGTTGGCATTTTTACTAACAGATATGATGCGGTTTTGAATGCTGATGGAATCAAGTTTGGCACCTTTTCCGGGAAGCGGCATTTCCTGTGGACCGAAATTAAGGCGGTTTATGTCCTTCGAGAGGTGACCGGCAAACGAGTCTGCATAGAGTTAAACACGCAAGAGCCGACAAAGTCAGGAAGAATTGCTCTCAAGAATTTACCTGATACTTACGGCATGGATGCCGACGAATTGGCCAGAACACTTCTCCGATGGCAACGTGAACACGGAACTGTGCAGAACAATTAGCGATTCGGCTGACCCGTCGACTTCGGGCAAGTTTTACGCCTTAAAGCGTTTAAAAAAGTCGCGCACCTTATCGACCAATCCAGGCCCGGGGTCTAGCTGAAGATGCAACCCTCTTACTGAAATGCGATGCGTCTCAGGGCACGGTGGTGTCATTGAAGGTAGTGCGTTAGGAGCCACAACACCGAACTTGCGGCTGCGAAATACTATCTTGCCGGTTGCCCAGAAATCTCCTGTAAGCAGTTGCAATCGTTCTTGAGGGTCAACAGTGACAGGCACGATGACAAAGCTGAACCAAAACTGTGAACCCAAAACGTACATTGGTTCGGTTAACTCTGCCACGACCCGCCCGTCCACTTCGATTAACCATCCACCAGCAATCGCGGAGTCCAAGTCTTCAATGGGAACTAGGTTGCCGTGTATCATTATGTGCCCACGTTCTTCGTTTTCGGAAGTTGCGTCAAATCCCAAAATCACCAATCGGAACGGTGTCCGCTTCAAATGCCAAGCAAACGATTAGGTTTGGAAACTGCTAGATCTTTACGGTTTCTCCAAAGGGGCCTTGGTCATCATTGTTGCAGGCCCAAATTACGGGGTAGGGCGGTTGTTCATCTGGAAACGTGCCGGCGAGATCGGTGAGGTAAACCAGAGCGGCGATGGATTCGGTTTCTTCGGCCAACCGATCGAAGACAGGGCGGAAATCAGTTCCGCCGCCACCTTTCAAGGTGACTTCAAGCTCGTCGAACGGGTCCAATTCAGTCCATTCGTGAATTTTGGCGTCGCATTGAACAATGACTAACTTTTCCGGGCGGCAATCGAACATGATGCCTCGGATCTCCGCCATGAACTCGTCGAGTTCTTTCTGGCCGATGCTGCCACTGGTGTCAATGGCCACGACAATCCGGCCAAGGCGCGGTGAGTGAAGCGACGGCAGAATCATTCCACGCCCCATGTAGCGGGTGTTCGGCCGGGACCATGAGAAATCATCTTTGCAAACGCTGGTGAGCATCGTACGGAGAACTTGGCGCCACGAGGTTTGAGGATCGAGCAGTTCGTTAATCACGCGATCCATGCTGGCGGGCAACCGGCCTTGGGACTTGGCCATCGTTGCGGCCTGCTTCAAAGCGACCTTCCATTTCGCCTCCTGTTCCTGTGCATTAGCTTCGTCAACTGCCCCTTGGCAAAATTCACCTGGACTGGAAGGCGCTTGTGGATCGCCATCGTACTGGTCTGGCGGAGATTGTTGCGGCTGGCCGTCGCCAATACCCGACTGCTGGCCGCATGATGGCTGAGGTTCGTTGCCATTCGCGCAAGTCGGCTTGCTGATGAGAGCGGCATAGATTTCTTCAAAAGACATGCCGTCATACTGATGATCCAGATAAAGTTCGCATTCGCCATCCGGCCGCAACGGCCAGGGGAATGGTTCAAGCTCACCTTTCGCTTTTGCGGCTTTGTTATAATCGTCGAGGATGCCATTGACGGCGTAATCAGCGGCGATGTTGGCGGTGCGCAAATCGCGATTGCCAACTCGAAAGGGATGTAGCAGGGCCGGGTGCATCACTTCATGGGCAAGCAGCGTTCGGAGTTGGCCATCATTGAGCGTGGCCATGTAATCTGGATTGTACCAAAGCTTGTCACCGTTCGTGCGAAACGTGGGAACGGTTTTGTCCTCGACCGGGCGAAGTTGCATCATGAGCGAACCAAAGAACGGTTCGTCCATGAGCAGGTTGATGCGTGCCTTTTTGAGGCGGGCTGCTGGTATGGGGTTCATGTGAGCACGTCGCCGTTGCGGGCGGCCCAATCAACGAAAGCGCGGGTCTGCTGGACGGCTGGGGACACGCGCCAGATGTCACGGACACAACACACTTCAAATTCCTTTGGCAGCCGCTTGATATAACGGAAGACGCGCTCGGCATTGCCGGGTGAAGATTTCCGTGCCAGGCCGGTGATCACGGCATACTGCGCCGCCGCGCCTTGAGGGACTGGCGCGCTGTCGGGATTCATAATGATGGTATCCAAGTTGGGGAGTTGGGCGTACATCGTGAGAAAGGCGACAAGTTCGGTGGCGAACCCTTCACCCGCGGCGCCGGCAATGACATCGTAATCCTTCACACCGATCTTGAGCCAATTTCCCACAGCCGTGACGGTGCGGGGACATGGCGAGTTCTTCAGCTCACGCGTGGGTTTGAAATCGCACAGCAAAGCGGGACGAAAGCGGATAAAGGCGACAAGTTCGGCGGGAATCTCATTGTCCAGCGCCCACACACACCAGTCGTCCACGGAGGCTTCGAGTTCGACGATGGTATCCCAACGGGATTTGACGGGTTCCAACATGCCGGCGACACCCGCCATGTGTTTGGTGTCATTGGTGGCACCACAGAAAAGCACATGGTCACTAATTTTATGGCCATTAACGCGACGGGCCTGGAGGAGCTGCATGAGCGCAGCCTGCACGGAGTTCGGTGCCTGCCCAATGTCGTCGAAGAAACAGATTGTGGGTTTGACCGCCTGAATTAGTTTGTTCAAGTCGCCGAATGGAAGAAATTCAGCAGTGCCATCAGGAAGGATGGCGGGCATTCCCTTGTAATCGGTAGGGTCGCTGACCGCTGGATGGCTGATCAGAAGATCGGCGCCAGCCTCGTCTGCGGCTTGGGCGACGATTTCACTCTTGCCGCAACCTGGCGGTCCTTTGACTAGAACTTTGCGTTGATGCTCGAAGCTGATGGCGAGCAGTTTGGTCAGATGTGTGGGTTTCATATTGTTGAATTGAGACCTGGCAGTTCCGCTTGCTTGAATAACTCCCATGTGCGATAGGTTGCCATCTGTGTTGGGTCATTGCCAAACAGGTCAGATATGGATAAAACCGAAGAAAGAAAATTGTTCGAGGCCATTATTCCCACAGAATGGATCGGCGACGCAATTTCGTCTGAATCTCCGGACTTTCTTTGTCGTGATGAGCACGGGCCTTTCTTGGGCGTCGAGGTAACTGAAGTCTTCCCGTCGGACAGCGCTGCTCGACTTGAAAAGATTCCGAATTATTGTTTGGATATACTTAGCTCGCGTCGGTATCGCCACTCAGACGATCTGACTCAAATACCTGTTGAAAAAATAACCTTCAAAACGGACGGCATTGATCATGTGGTGGACGCCGTAGTCAGAAAACCGCTTCCAATCGGTGATGCGCTCGATAAATTGATCGAGTGTATTGAGAAGAAATCTTTGAAGCTACCGCTGTATAACAAAAATGTTGAAGCAACCGACTTGATTATTGCCGACCGGGGCGGACTTTTCAAATGGTTTAAATTTAACCACGTCACACAAATTGTTAGCAAGATGTGAAAAATGCGGTCGAAAAGAGCGGATTCAGAGAAATATGGCTTGTGGTTGGCACTCCCTCCGGCCTCGCGTCCGTTCCCTGTCGCGTAAATATCTTTACCCATCAGGTTGTCAGCTTTCACATGGCATTCGCAGAGGTGACTAAAAAACAAGGCGGAGGCGTAAGTATCGGACACTATATGGAGATGTTAGGCGCTTTTCTCACGGACAAAGGACTTGGAGAAATCAAGACTTTATGGGATGGAAAAAGAGCGGCTGTATTCAGCAGAGGCGTAGGCTGCTACATCGGACCTAAGTTGGAATTCTTTCCCGTTACGCCTAGAGTCAAATTGCAGACGCTTTTGGGAAATGAGGGATGCCTTTTCGAGCCTTTGGATTCGCATCCAGTATTCAAATCAATTGTGCGAGTTTGCGCTGAAGGACCAGGCTGGTTTAGCCATATTGTTCAAAATCCAAAAATTGAATTTTAGAACAAGTGGGAGTGCCCTCTTTATCAAAATCAATCTTAAGCTCGATGATGTTTTGAGCGACGGATTCATCGCAGTTGATCTCATCCCAGGACGATTCGAGACAGCGGTAGATTTCATTGCTGAGACCACGCGCCTCGCTGGTCAGGGAATTTTCCTCCGCAGTTACCCATGCTTTCAAGTCGTTTGCTAAATCTTCTGGCACGTCGCCGCCATTCTCTAATTCCAAATTGGCGTAGATGGTATTGGCATGAACGTAGCGGGCACTCGTAGAACGTTGAATCTTGCCGTTGATGGACCACGAGAGATCGGGTGCGCCATGCTTGCCGTTGAACCGCAGCAATACGCGGGCAACCTGGGTTGCATCTTCGAGACGGGTGACCAATACGTCCGGGATTTTGAATTCGCGGGTAATGCAGGCGGTGAAACTGGCGCCATCGCCCTGACAACTGAAACCACTGAACTTGATGTCGGCGTCGGCAAAGCCAAGGTCATCGAGTTTTTCCTTCCAATGTTCATAATCGCTATCCCACCATTCATCCTCTTCGGCGGAGCGCCGGTAATTATCCCGCGCCCGTTCTTGGGCTTCCGGGCAGAGTTGGTGGTATAGCATATTTGAAAGCGCCAGTCTGGGCCGGATTAGCGGACCAGAATGGGGACATCAAAGAAGTAACACGGTGGCGGGGATGAAACGGCGGCGCCATGCGGGAGCGGCGCCCGTCTTGCCGACTCCAATGTTACCCTGGGCGACTGCCGGCATGGGAACGATGTTGGTTGGCGGTGGCACTGGCAGGGCTTCGAGTGCGACATCGTCTCGTTCTTGGAGCGATATTTCCTCATCGACCGACTCTGGTTCGAGCGGTGGCAGTTCCAGCGGTGCAGCGGCCGGTCCCGCGCCCGCGCCGAGATAACCTGCCATTGTGGCGAGAATATCATTGGCTTTCTGCGCGGTGTCCCGTCGCTGGCTGGGATTCTTGCGGAGAGATTTGACACTGACGTGGCACAAGTCAGCTTTTACCTGGGCCCGGATGCGCTCAAGGTTTTGGTCGCCGGTGATATTGAGAGCCGGGATTTGGTCAACGATCTCGATGACATTGCCAACGACCGTGGTGTAAACCTTGCCGTCCGGATTGCCAAGGCTCTTAGCCATCGTTTGCAACGGGACGGCCAGCCGTTGCCACAGATCATTGCGGGCATTCTTTTGCGCCTGCTCAATGTCCGATTCAATGCGGACCTTGAGCGCGGCCATTTCCTGATCGGCAATGTTCACCCGGAAGTCCGCGCCGTTGGGGAAGGGCAGGAAGCTGGTCTTGAATTTGAACTTGCCGCGGATTTCGTCCTTGGACGGGTAATCGTCCAATTTGAACATCCCTTTGAGGCTTTTACGCTGGGCCTCGATGTAATCGTCCAGCTTGTCGATGAAGGCGTCCACCAGCGGATCGAACTTGCGGGTGAACCCGCGCATCTTGTCCGTGAACTCCATGTACAGGTCGCTCGGCAGAATGCGGGCGCCTTCGTCGGTCCAGGCGAAGGTTTTGGCGTAATAATATTTGCGAATCTCGCCTTCGAGTTTCTTGATGGCTTCAAGCGCCTCCTCGGGGAGGATCTGCTTGACGAATTTGCCGGCATTTTCGGCGGCTTCGTGTTCCTTAATGACCTGGCGGGTCACTTGTTTGTCGGTCTTTTTGGGGGAGAACTTGCTGTAAGACAGGCTCACCAGCATAGCTCGGGACTGGATGTTTGACATAATGGGAGAAGTCCAATCAGGACTAATTTTGTTTACCGGCAGCAAGGGCGAGCGTAACTTTCTCTCGCTAGAAAATTCAGCACGAATTATTCTGGTCTTGGAAAGAATTTAATATGAACGATCATACTCTCATTCAGAATCAAAGCGGATCGGTGGAATGTCGTATCTGTGGCCTGACATTCGTTCCAGAATCGAAGGAAGATCAAGAAACCCATGAGCACGAACACCGCGTTCTGATATGCGGTGGATTACCGCTCAAAGTCCGGGAGTTCCTAAGATCATTCGGATGGGCGGTCGCTCATAATGATGGCGGTATTGAGCGCCAAATAGGGCAATCGGAGCAAGAGATCGGCAAACGCGCTGTCGTCTTCGGTTATTGGGGCAGAGCCTTGGCAAACGGCATTCCAGAAAATGATTTCAATAAATTCATGGCGGCGCATTTTGCGTTTGTGGATGCACATATTTTAAGGGATGAGCGCCTGGTTGAGATAGCCTCCAAAGCAATCAAGCCGTGGGAAAAATACGCGGGTTAAATGTGTCTGTTGGTTTGCATGGTGAATCAATTTCAATGAAATTTCCAAAAAAAGAAAAATCTTCATGCCCACCTGATTATACGGAGCACGTAGGAGCACAAGGAGCACCTGAGCACCGGAGCACCATCATATTGCCGAAAAACCTTGTGCTTATTGAACAAATCTAATCCTTCTCCGCACATTTAACGCAACTAGCTATGTGGGTTGTTAAGTAATGCAGTAAATTGCGGACGAGGGCTGTTTTAGCAATAACGACAGAGGGGCCCACCAGCATCAATTATATTGTTGCGATGCAGCTGATAAGGGTTACTTTAAATGTGCAAACTGACAGGAGCGAGCGGGCAGGGTCCAAACCTGCTCACGCTCGCCCCCACAATAAATCAGATTGCAGGGTCGGGGGTCCAAACCCCGGCCCGACTTAAGCCCTAATATATATGAGTCGCAATCAAAAGATAGCAGAAAAACGAATTGAACTCCGCAATCGGCTGTTTCCGCACATCAAAGACAATGATTTATGGTTGCGGGCTAATAGCACCGGTTTTACGACGATTCCCAGAGCGTTGCCTTTACTCCTCATGTTAATGGATCGTTTGTCGAAAGGAAAGCCCGTGTCGGCAACTTATTTTGAACTTTGGTGTCGAATGTACGATGAATGTTTTTTGAATTTGAAACCGCGAGAGATGGCTTTTCACGCGGGTTTTTCGGGCCAACGTGCCGAGCAAACTTGGTCCGAACGAATCAAAATTCTGCAAAGGTTAAAGTTCATTGAAACTCAACCCGGCCCTGAAGGAGATCTAAGTTACGCGGTCGTGCTAAATCCTTATAAGGTGATCAAAGGTCATTTCAGAGCAAAAGCACCTGGCTTGGACAATGCGGCGTATAACGCATTACATCAACGAGCCACAGAAATTGGTGCAGAAGACCTTGACGAGCCGACGCCCGAGCCGCCTGTTTCTCCGAGGGCTCCCGCCAAACGTCGTAGTCCGCCACAGTCTCCACCTTCGGTTCCTGTTCGACGCAGCTCATGATTTGTAAGACTGCGGATAGATCGGTAAACCATTTTTGTTTTGCGACGCGAATCGGGTTGGTAAATGTCTTTAACCACGCCGTCCACTACGGCAAAAACGTGGGCGTGGATTCTCACGATAAAATCTCCCTTTGCCATTGACGTTAAGGCGTCCTCCAATGGAATGCAGGAAAGTTCCGGCATCGCCTCGAAACCCAGGTCTTGATGAACGTCCCGCCAGACGACGCCGCGATTTGGTTTCCTGCCCACGAGCGCCAGCATGTGGTGAGCTTGCGGGTAATCAATGCCCAGGCACAGCGCCACGGCGCGAACTGTACAGTCCCGTTTCTCCTTGAATCCCGCGACCTTGCGGCCGCCGTCCGTTCCATAGAATTGCATTGATGCTTTAAGGCAGGATGGTGATTTGCAGTTGTTGGATTCCAAACTGTTTGGCGGCATGGTGGGTGGTCATGTAAATGTCAAAGCGGGTGTCAAATTCCGGAGCGAGTCGGTCAGTAACGATGCGTTCACCGATGCCTTCAATCAGAACGTGTGTGCCTAGTGGAATGCAACGCGGCCCGGCAATGGTTAGGCCGGCCACTGGCTGGCGCCCATCTGCGGCTGGCTGATTCGCCCGGCCACAGCATTTGGCGCAATGGCAGTATGCGGTGACGGTAAAGAGGTGTGCATGATCTGGTGCAGAATTACCTGCCGCACATGCGGAACAGGCCGTCATCGCCAGAAGCAGGAAGGTGCGTTTATGACAGGCTTCCCCACACGGCCGCCCGGTGAGCTGGGCAAATTCCGTGTGAAATTGGAAGTCCGGCCCATTCGGGCCTCGATTGAAAAATGGTTTCTCGCGGGTGACACCAGGCGCACACTTCCACGGTGCCACCCGATAATCGCGGCAGTTCCAGAGGCGGTGCGATAACCGCTAGGGGCGTATTCGGGCAAGCAAGCGTTATCATAAATTGGCAATCGAGTTGAGGATTTCACTAAAAAGGGAATGGGCGCGTTCCTGAGGAATTCGCGCCGGTGGCGCTGATTGCCATTTCAAATCCACCTGGCCGCACTTCCCGCAACAGTTTTGCGGACGGTCAAGGTTTGGCTCGACGGGACCACAATTTGGACATAGCCAGCAACCGGAGTTATTATCCATATCATGTATATAGTATGTATGTAATACGGAGTATGCAAGAAATTGGTTTTTGGTGCTTTCTCGATCAAACCACGCTCCGAGTTGGAGCGGGTTTATGGGTCGGCGGTTTTCTGGCATTCCTTGGTGAAATAATTTCGCGCCGTTTCTAGGCGTTTCCGCACGGCCAAACTGAATCATTGATCGGCGGTTTTCTGGCGCGGGTGTTTTCTTCTCAACCGAAAAAAAACAAAAAAATAAAAAAGCCGGGACGCGCTTTTCGGCGTCCCGGCTTTTCGTGTGACTCCCCACGCGGGGCAATCGCATGGGCGGTTTCAGCAGGCACAAAAAAAGCCTGAACGCTTTCACGTTCAGGCTCTTTGTTGAGTGCCGTTTAAGCCGCTTGTGCTTCCGGGACTTCTTCGGTTTCCGGTGCCGCGGGTGCGGGGACTGCGGGAACGGGGGTGGCAGGTTTCGGGGCCTTGGCGGTGTCGTACGCGTCGAACCAGGCGGTCAGCGTTTCGTCGGAGAACCGGCGGGTGACAATCTTGACTTTGTCTTCGCCCGTCGTTTCGACCGTGTTCGCCAGGAACATATCGTTCGCCGTCTGGATGCCGAAGAAGGCGGCTCGCGCTTCTTCCGTGTCCTTGACGTGCGCGATTTCCGCCCCAACGCCGGCAATGACGAGGTTCAGGAAGCCGTTGGCAAGAATTTTCGCCAGTGCTTTCTGCGCTTGCTCCACCGTCATCGCCTTCGGCTCTTTCACCGTGGCCAGGATTTCCTCCAAGTTGCGCTTGGAATTTTTCGAGCGTACACGCAGTTCCTCGGCGGCCTGTTCGATGGCGTCATGGGTGATGTCGCAACCGACCGCGTTCGAGATGGACGCCGCCAGTTCAAGGCATTGCGCCGTGTTGTCGTCGTAATCCTTTTCCGTGATGAGTTCCGAACGGACGTAGGTTCCGAATGCCACCGCACACGAATACCAATGCGGATTGAGCTTGCCGCCCTTT
>Ga0182013_10000876_pt1 | contig 41702 bp, 30 predicted proteins | sample 612S2MmetaG_FD_120487 | JGI IMG/M metagenome (GOLD analysis project Ga0182013, IMG submission 120487) | Permafrost microbial communities from Stordalen Mire, Sweden - 612S2M metaG | ecosystem: Environmental > Terrestrial > Soil > Wetlands > Permafrost | place: Sweden: Stordalen | collected... | reverse complement strand
AGGGCTCAAAGAGGAACCGGGCAGCTCGGTGCTCTTGCGATCGATCGGCGAGGCCAACGTCGCTCTCATCAGTCTCGGCGCGAGCTACAACAATCTCGAGAGCTTCCGGCTCGCCGGTGCGGCGGCGGTCGCCAACGCGGGCGAGGGATCGGTGGCGTTCTTCTTGCCGACCGACGGGATAGAAGATCCTCATGCCGCCGCCCAGGCTCTCGTGGAAGGGGCTCTGCTCGCGTCGTACAACTACAAGAAGCCCCTGGGCGACGTCACGTTTGACGTGGTGCCGCTCGGTACGCCGTTGCCGAGCGTCGACACGCACAATGAGGTGACCGAAGGCGTCGCCAGAGGGGCTATCGTCGCCGAGGGCGTCAACTGGGCGAAGCGTCTGATCGATACGCCGGCGGGCCACTTGGCGCCGAAGGACCTCGCGAAGCACGTGCTCAAGAGACTCGAAGAGGATCCGTACGTACGCGTGGAGGTGTGGAACGAGGCCAAGATCAAAGAGGAGGGCCTCGGCGGTCTGCTGGGCGTGGGGCAGGGCTCGGGCCAACCCACCCGACTGGTCTACGCGATGTACGACCCCCAGCCCGGGACGCCGCTCGCGCACGTGGCGTTGGTCGGCAAGGGGGTGACCTTCGACTCGGGTGGACTTTCGATCAAGTCGGGCGAGGGCATGATGACCATGAAGACGGACATGACGGGCGCCGCCGTGGTCATGGCCGCGCTCTCCATTGCAAGCCAGCTAAAGATACCCGTGCGCATCACCGCGATTGCGCCCATGGCGGAGAATATGACCGGCGAGAAAGCCACCAAACCCGGTGACGTACTCACCATTCGAAACGGTATGACCATCGAGGTGCTCAACACTGATGCCGAGGGACGGCTGATTCTGGCTGACGGACTGAGTCTCGCGGTTGAGGCGGACCCCGACGCCATTGTTGACGTCGCCACGCTCACCGGCGCCCAGGCGGTGGCGTTGGGCGATGAGGTCGGGGCACTGTTCGCCTCGACTGACGAGCTCGCCGACTACTTCAGCGCCGCCAGCGCACGAAGTGGCGAGCAGCTGTGGCGGATGCCGCTGGTAAGGAACTACGAGTCACACATCGAGTCCGATGTCGCGGACATGAAGAACATCGGAAAGCCACAACGAGCGGGAGCGATTTCAGCGGCCCTGCTCTTGCGGCGATTCACCGATGGACGGCCGTGGGTCCACCTCGACATCGCCGGTCCGGGGCGAGCCGAGCAAAGTCGCGGCTACACGACCAAGGGCGCCACGGCGTTCAGTGCGCGCACCATTGTCGAGTTTCTCTCGGCGGTGGCTGAGGTCGAAGAGGATTAGCCCCGGATGCGGCGCACCCGCGACGCGCGCGACGGGACACTGCGGGCAAGCGATGATGAAGGAACGTCGTTCCCGTCGGCCTTGCCAATGAGAACGGCACCAAAAAGCACCTCGTCTTCAATGCCGGCCCATGCGAGCACGCGTTCAGCGTTTCGAAAATTACCCCAGAGCGTGGCCTGCCAATCACTCTCCTCGAGCAACAAGAGCAGCGCCATCGTCGCCATCGCGGCGTCGGCGTGCCAGTAGGGGATCGGCCAGGCGCTGTGCTCGCCGAGACCCGATGAGGCCTTGTCGGGCTCGACGTAGCGTGCGACGTAGTCCTGGGGGCGCGAGGTGACGAGCACGACGGCGCCCGCCCTTCGCAGGCCCTCGGCCCGCCTCGCTGTCCGGCGCCACTGCTCGTCGGTGGCGACGTCAAAGTAGCCTGCAACGAGTTCAGAATCAATTGTGTGCATTCGAACGCCCGCGCTATTGCCAGCGCTCGGTGCCCAGAGCGCGCTGGCACAGTATTCGTCGAGCCAGTCAGGGTCAACTGGGGTGCCGTCGAAGGACCGAACCATCCGGCGTTGGCTGAGTAAGTGTTGAAGGTCCACTGGATGTGGTTTAGCAGGTGTGTTGGAATTGAATGTTGACCCAGCCGGTAGGATTTAGAGACGTAGAAGGAGCGACCGTTGCCATCACCTCGAGAACTACTGAATGCCGCGAAGGCCGAGATCCGTGAGATCGACCCGCACGAGGTCGCCGCGCGTCTCGACCACTACACACTGCTCGACGTGCGCGAGCCTGACGAGCACGAGCAGGGTGCCGTGCCCGGTGCCGTCCACGTCGCTCGGGGCAATCTGGAGTTTGCCATAGAAGGTCGCCTGCCCGACAAGAAGGCGCCCATCGCCGTCTACTGCGCGGGCGGCGTTCGATCGGCGTTCGCCACGAAGACCCTCCAAGAACTTGGCTACACCGACGTGGTCTCGGTGATCGGCGGCTTCAACAAGTGGAAGGACGAGGGGCTCGTCTGGGAGACTCCGCGTGCGATGACCCAGGATCAACGGGTGCGCTACCACCGCCACCTGCTGCTGCCCGAAGTTGGCGAAGCCGGACAGATGAAGTTACTCGACGCGAAGGTTCTGCTCCTCGGTGCGGGAGGACTTGGTTCGCCCGCCGCGCTGTACCTGGCCGCGGCAGGCGTGGGGACCATTGGCATCATTGACATGGACGTGGTGGACTCGTCGAACCTGCAACGCCAGATCTTGCACAATCTTGAGCGCGTGGGCATGCGAAAGGTCGACAGCGCCAGGCTCACGCTTGAGGCCATGAACCCTGACGTCAAGGTCGTCACCTACGACACTCGCCTCGGCGCCGACAACGTCCTGGAGATCTTCGATGGTTACGACGTCATTGTCGACGGCACGGACAACTTTCCGACTCGCTACCTCGTCAACGACGCCGCACTATTGAAGAACATCCCCGTGGTGCACGGATCGATTTTTCGCTTCGAAGGCCAGATCACCGTCTTCAACCCCTACATCGGACCCTGCTACCGCTGCATGATTCCCGAGCCACCGCCCGCCGAGCTCGCGCCGAGCTGCGCCGAAGCCGGCGTGCTCGGGGTGTTGCCGGGGATTGTCGGATCAATCCAGGCCGTCGAAACCATCAAACTGATTCTCGAGCTCGGCGACCCGCTCGTCGGCCGTCTCCTCACCTACGACGCCCTCGATCAGAGTTTTCGCACGTTCAAGGTGCGTCGAGATCCTTCGTGTCCCGCGTGCGGCGAGGATGCTGGTCCGATCGTGATCGCCGAGTACGACGATCTGTGCATGCCGCACCCGGTGAACGCGTAGCGATAGTTCGTTGACCGTGGGGCGTTAGTACCTAATCGGTCATGACCACGATGGTGTTGGCGAACTTGTCGTGCAGCGTCTGCTTGCGCGCGTCGAAGAGCGGAAAGAGGTTGTCGACGAGCGCGTAAAGCCCGGCGAGCAGCACAATGGCGTTGGACCCCTCGACGGCGCCAAAGAGGTCGACAAATGCGTAGATCTCGAGATAGAGGTAGCGGTTGAATGCCTGCAGGCCGGTGATGGAGTGCCCGGTTTTCGCGTCCAGCGTCTGGGAGTGAGCGACACGGTTGCCCACGCTCCGACCGTCGTACAGGGTCCACTGGGTGACGAGGTAGATTCCAAAAATGAGGATGTAGATACTCGAACCGACGTCGTTGCCGAGAACAGATCGGAGAATCAGTTCGGGAATGGCGAGGATCAGGAAATCGATGATCGTGGCGGCGACGCGCACTCCCCAACGAGCTAGTACTTTCTCCGTTAGGGGGTCGAGTACGCCAAGTCTTGCAACTTGGGTTCCGCAGGCGAGGCAGTACGAATCGGATACGTCGGCACCGCATTTTGGACAGTTCATAGTTCAATCATTACGCACTTTCAAAACCGTCGACGAGGTTTTGTCCGAACGGTGCAACATTTAACAGGGCCGTCACGAGATGTCGAGCAGAAACGGGCGATTGGCGCCTCGCGCTGACACGCCTATGTTGAAAGGCTCGTCGCGCAACCAGACGCGAAGCGCACGTTGGCACGCGGTTGATGCCTAGCTGCGAAGATCGAGGCCCAAATCGAGGGCGCTGAACGAATGGGTGAGCGCCCCCACCGCAATGAAATTCACGCCCGTCCTGGCGACCGCGCCGGCACCAGCGAGTTCCATGCCCCCGCTGGCTTCAAGTCGGACTCCCGGCGACTCGCGGGCGATGTTGACTGCGGACTTGATTTCATTCAAGTCCATGTTGTCAAGAAGTATGAGCGAACAATGTGCGCTGAGAGCCTCACGAACCTGCTCGAGCGTGTCGCACTCGACTTCCAGCTCGATGTCTGGATCGGCCGAGCGAACGGCGGCCACGGCTTGGACGATGCCGCCGGCGGCCGCGATGTGGTTGTCCTTGATGAGAGCCGCGTCGCCGAGTCCCATTCGGTGGTTAGTTCCTCCGCCACATCTGACCGCATACTTCTCGAGTTGGCGCAGTCCGGGCGTCGTCTTTCTGGTGTCACGGACCTTGCAGTTGGTCCCCTCCAGCGCGCGCGCCCAGGCGTTGGTTGCAGTGGCGATACCGGACAGATGGGTCATGAAGTTCAACAGGGTGCGCTCGGCGAGCAGCATCGGTCGTAGCGGACCCGCAATCTCGAGAACGACGCTTCCGGGCTCGACCGAGTCACCGTCGTTGCGAACGACGGTGACCCCCGACAGGGGGAAGCCCACCGTCTCGAGGACCACGAGTGCCACCGGGACCCCGCTGACGACGCCGCGTGCTCGGGCGGTCACGTCGCCCACGGCGACTTGGTCGCTAGGAATCGTTGCGTCGCTGGTGACGTCGGGACCAAATCGAAGGTCCTCCGCCAAGGCGAGATCGACAAGGCGTTGCAACTCGAGTGGTTCGATGTCCGCTCTGTTCAGTGTTTCGAGCAGGTTTCGATTCATGTGTCGGCCATTGCTCCAGCCTGGGCGACGACCTCGCCCTCAACGATTTGAAGGCACAGCGGTTGCGCCCAATCGTCGCTGGTCTGTGCAAAGTCACTTCGGCGATGGCACCCGCGACTCTCCTCTCGCATCGATGCCGCGCTGGAGACCAACAGTGAAACGGTGTGCAGATTGGTCGCTTCGAGTGTCGCAAGGTCCAGCGGCGCGAACGGAGCCTCGGGAGTCATTTCGAGCGTTTCGAGAATGCTCCCTAAGCCGGCGCAATTCCTGAGGACGCCGGCGTGCCTCGACATTTGCGCGGCGAGCGCTTCGCGCGTCGCCGGATCGACTCCCGCACCGACGCCGGGTGAGCTGAGGAGCGGCGCCGACAACGTGTCGCGGCGGCTGGACAAGACGTCGGCGAGATGCTGTCCAAGTCGAGCGCCGCTGATCATGGCTTCGGTCAGAGAGTTCGAAGCCAAACGATTGGCGCCGTGCACTCCGGTGCAGGCGACCTCTCCCACCGCGTAGAGTCCGTGCAGCGAAGTGTTGCCGTCGAGGTCCGCGCGGATGCCTCCACACGCGTAGTGGGCTCCCGGAGCGATTGGAATCGGTTCACTGGCCGGGTGAACGCCCAGACTCCGACAGATTTCGACGGTGGTCGGGAACTCCTCCTCCAGGCGTCGTGCTCCCACTCCTCGGGCATCGAGCCACAGATGAGTCGAGGGGCCGTCGTTCGAATTCATGCGCTGCAGCATTGTGAACGAGACAACGTCGCGCGGAGCGAGATCACCCAGAGGATGGTGGCCACGCATCACCGATCTTCCGTGTACGTCGGTGATGGTTCCACCCGCGCCGCGAAGTGCCTCGGTGATGAGGGGTGATTGGCCACGCCGACCGGGAACGTAAAACACGGTTGGATGAAATTGGACGAACTCAATGTTTGTGAGCTCCGCCCCGGCTCGAGCCGCGAGACCCAGTCCGTCTCCGGTCACTTCTGCAGGATTCGTTGATGAGGCGTACGCCTGACCAAAGCCTCCGGTCGCGAGGACGACCGCGCGCGCCGTTATGGCACCCGTGTCGAGCGGCTGAGTGCTCACGCGGCCCACACGCCCGGCGATGATTCCCACCACGTCGCCGGCGGCGTCCTTTAGGACGTCGATGGCCGCCGTGTTCTCCAGGATTTCCACGTCAGAGTCAAGCACCGCCTGGCGAAGTACCCGGTGGAGTTCAGCTCCGATCGCGTCGCCGCCGGCGTGGACGATTCGACGATGAGAATGGCCTCCTTCGAGGCCGAGGGGTCCATTATCGAAGCGGGCGCCGAGCCCGCAGAGCGACCGAACGGCTTGCGGTGCGGCCGTCACCAGCTCGCGAACTGATGACTCAACGGCGAGCCCCGCCGCGGCGACGAGGGTGTCCGAGACGTGGGCATCCAACGAGTCCGATAGGTCCATCGCTGCCGCGAGGCCACCCTGGGCGAGGGGAGTGGAACCACTGAGAAGATCACCCTTGCAGATCAAGAATACTTTTCGACCTATTTTTGACGCGGCCAACGCCGCACTGAGTCCCGCAGCTCCCGTGCCGACGATGACAATGTCGGTGTCGCGGTTCCACGAGAGATTCACTGCGGGCAGGAACCGGGGAGGTGGCAAGCTCATTCGCCCCCCAGTGATGACGCGCCGACGGCGATCATTGCTTCGACCGCGCGACGGGCCCGTGTGGCAATCTCGGCGTCAACCTCCACTTCGGTCGTTCCGTCGCGAAGGCAGCGCAAGAGCACTTCGGGCGTCGTCATCTTCATGTACACGCACTCCGCTTTCGCGTTCACCGGCTCCCACTGCACCGAGGGATTGGCCTTTCGCAACTGATGCAGCATGCCGGTTTCGGTTGCGACGAGCACCGAGCGCGCGCGAGTGGTTCGCGCCCGTTCGAGCATCGCGCCAGTGGAAAGCACGTGGGTCCGCTCTGCGGGAAGATCATCGGTTCCCGACAGCCACAGTGCCGGCGTCGCACATCCACACTCGGGGTGGATGAAGAGTTCGGACTCCGGAGCGGCCGCGGCCTTGCGGCGGAGATCTTGCGGGCTTATGCCGGCGTGGACGTGGCACTCGCCCATCCAGATATGCATATTCTCCCTCTTCGTTGCTCTTTGCACGTGCGCGCCAAGGAACTGGTCGGGCAGAAACAGAACCTCTTGATCGCTCGGTATGCCCGCCACGATTTCCACGGCATTCGCGGACGTGCAGCACAGATCGCTCTCGGCCTTCACCTCGGCGCTGGTGTTCACGTAGGCCACCACCACGGCTCCGGGGTGCTGGGACTTCCACTCGCGCAACTGGTCCGCGTCGATGCTGTCGGCGAGCGAGCAGCCAGCCCGGGGTTCGGGTATCAGGACCGTTCGCTCGGGTGCCAGGATCTTCGCGGTCTCGGCCATGAAATAGACGCCCGCGAAAACGATGGTCGAAGCACTGCTTTGGGCGGCGATTCGAGAAAGCGCGAGCGAATCGCCGACATGGTCAGCCACGTCTTGGATCTCGGGGCGTTGATAGTTGTGCGCGAGGATGATGGCGTCGCGTTCTCTGGCGAGCCGTTTCACTTCGTCGGACCACTCGCGAAGCGAGATATGGTGCGAGCCGATCTCTGTGGTTTCCAAAATCTGACCTTGCTGGGAGTAGTAGATCGACGCAAACTTCAGGTCCATTTACTGAGGCGGATATATCCATGCACAGAGGTTTTCGCCTAATAGGCGAAAACCTCTGATTTAAGTTACCATGAGTCGTGGACGTTCGTCAAAATTCAGATGAATCCTCAAACGCTCGGACAAGTGAGGGTGATGAGACGAGCGAACTCAGTGGGCGGTTCCGCCATGAAGTGCTCGCCGCCGTCTTTCAGGTCCGCGACGGTCGGCTGCATTCACTCTTGTGGCGAAGAGCACGAGAGCCCTTCGGTGGGTTTTGGGCGTTGCCGGGTGGGCCGCTCAGCGACGTTGAGCGGCTGGGATCATCCCTCGGGCGCCATCTCGCCTCCAAAGTTGACCTCACCGATGTTGCATACCTCGAGCAGTTGGAGACCCGTAGCGACGTTGGACGAGATCCGCGGGAACGGACAATCGCGACCGCCTACATTGCTCTGGTGTCGACTGATCTGAACCCCTCGGTACCGAGCGATACGGCGTGGTTTGCGGTCGATGAGCTTCCGCCCACCGCATTCGATCACGCGTCGATTATTCGTTCCGGCCGCGAGCGTCTTCGGGCCAAACTCACCTACACCAATGTGGGTTACGCATTGGTGCCCGGCGTCTTCAGTATTGCGGAGTTGAGAACCGTGTATGAGGCGTGCCTCGGCCACGCGATCACTTCGACGAATCTGCAGAGGGTCCTCTTGCGCCGAGAGATTATTGAACCCACCAACGCCGTCTTGTCACCCTCCTCATCGGGCGGTCGACCAGCGGCGCTCTACCGATTCACCGATCGAACTCTATTGGTGACGGACCCCTTTGCGATGTTTCGCCCTCCCAATCGAACAGCGAAGATGACGAAGATCTCACCGTGAGAGAGATACCTCCGCGCCAATAATTGAGTCAACGTCGAACGCGTCGGCGGCCACCTTCGGTTCGCTTGCATTTCGGGTTCTGGCTTCGTAGCCTTCAGCGCTTGGAATCGGACCTGCGACGTTGTGAACGTCTTCTCTCGCTGGTTCATCTGGGTGGTCATTGGACGCAATTGATGCAGAGCACGATCGCCACCGTGCGACGCAATCCAGTTGCTATGAAGGGGACGATTTGCACGGTGACGTTATCGACACGGCCAGAATGGTCGGAGGATTGGCGGGCTGCGGGGACGACGTCTTGGGTTTGGCAAAGGCGATTGCCCAATGATGATAAGTCGTGTGTGATGCTGAAACCCTCACTTTGGCCACCATCTTGTAGTTGCCAGGAGAGATTGCCATCGAGAATGAGCCGCCGGTTCCGCGAATGGTCAAACGCTCGACATTGCCGTTGCCCGCCGTGAGGCTTATGGACACGGGAGCGACGACGCCCGGTTGTCCGTTCACGACACAGCCCGAAACTCGACCGGTAACTAGTGCGCTCGGCGAGAGCGAACCCGAGCCTTGCGCGTAGGGGTGAACGAACACAAACAGGACTACCAACACGAGCAGGAGTGCCAACAGGTAGAACAGCGGGTTCAGCTTTTCGCGCTTCAACCGATTGGCGGGGGTTGGAAGTTTGCGCCGTTCACTCGCCAGATAGTAAATCGCCATGCCCAGTCCTATCGGGGTGAGAAACACTGTGAAGAGGATCAGCAAGAGTAACCAGGCTGTCTTCGTCAGACCGGGCCCCGAGAAGTCGGAGGCGGGTCGCGACGCAATGTCATAGAACGTCCAGATGATGAAGACGAACAGTAAAAGCATCACCACAAGCACAACGGGAAGTGTTGGTCCGAAGACAGCCGCACTCATAACGCTGACGTCCCTTCAATCGGAAAGAGAAACTTCATGTTCGTTAGCTCTGGATGGCAGCCCTCCAGGATCTCCGAGCATCGCCTACCGTCAGGTGGCTGTTCCCCAAGGTATACCTTCAAGGCTGGTCGTCCAGTTCCGGAGTCGTGCGAGGTGCGAGACACGGCTACGGCCCCAGCGAAGCGGTGGGCGCTACCGCGGTCGTCGAGTTCACGACCGCGGTAGCGACGTACGACGTCCACGTCGTTACCGTTGAGGCCCCGGTGGAGGGATCGATGGCCACCGTCTGTTCACCCAAGAGGGCGCTGGTCGTCGGATTGAAGATGAGCACATAGCGCTCTTCGGAACCCCGCGAGGGATCACTTGACGCCGCCGAGTAGGCGAGTCCGATGCCCGTTCGACCCAGGTGGTCCTTCGTTGGTCCGAGCAACTCCACTCCGGGAATCTTCGTGGCGACGCGAAAGAGAGCCGCCCGAAGGGCCGGCGGCGCGTCGGTCTCTCGCAGGAGATCGCCGACCTGCACGAAGTCCTCGCTCGGTCCCTCCAATCCTCCCTCGATTGTCCGGCGGGCGATCAACGCCGCCAACTTCGTCGGGTTGGTTGGCAGGGCCCACAGATTGGTCGGTCCGTCGGCAAGTTTCTTCGCGCCGAAGGTCTGGTCTGTCGTCAACCGCGCCAGTGACCGTGAACCCGAGAGGACCCAGTTGACGTGGTCGTGGGCCGTTGGAAACGTCGGGTCGGACCAGGTTTGCAGTAGTCGCCCCGAGCCGTCTGGGCCGACCCAGATCTGGCGCTGGGAAACATAGTTCACCAAGTAAGGGTGGTTGAGTAGTTGGGCGTACTCGACCGAATCAGATGAAAGTGAATTGGTGTATTGGAACTGGCCTGGCACCGGTGCCCCGATCCTCGGCAGTGTCGCAGCAACGTTGGAAAGGCGTAAGAGGACCGCCGTCGCAGGCGTCGATTGGCCCACGATCTCGAACAGGACCAGGGCTGTCAACAGGACCGCCGTCAGCGCACCGACCGCAATCGCCACTACTGTTCGGGGCCGCCGGACCGTGGCCCGTGGACTCGGCGTGGCGAGTATGCGGTCGAGCAGTCGACGGGCGGAGTCTGCGTCAATTGACGGAACCTCGTAACGGGCGACGGGATTGGCCTCACGAATGAGTGATTCGATAGTCATAGTCATGCCGTCGCTTCCTTCGGGGTAAGTGGAACATCAGTGAGCGCAGAGGGCGTTGGTCTTGTCGAGGCATCGACCGACACGTCAATGTCGTCGCGAACACGGTTGCGAGCGCGCTGGTAGCGAAGTTCAAAGGCGTTCAAGCTGCAGCCCAGTACGGCCGCCGCGTCGGCGTGGGAGAGTTCGTCCCAGAGCACGAGCTGGAGACACTCACGATCGAGGGTCTTCAATTTGGCCATGGCCGTGAGCACGAGGTCATGGCGTGGGTCTGGGGCCGAGGATGACGTTGCCTCGACCGAAAACTCCTCGTCGGCGAGTTTCGCACGAAGGCGACCCTGACGGGCACGACTGCGAGTGTGCTCGGCGACACAACGTCGTGCAAGACCAAAGAGCCAGAGCCGGTCGTCGGGTGGCGCCGGCACCCTCTCGAATCTCCGCCAGGCGACAACGAAAACGTTGACGACAACAACCTCGACTTCGTCTCTCGGCACTCGGCGAACTACGTACGAAGCTATATCGCGAAAGTGGATCGAGTACGTACGCTCGAAACCCTTCGCTCGGTCGCTGCTCACGTTGGACTCCTATGACGTCTAGGACCGGTGTGGATCACGTCTACACATGTCCGGAGGCGAAGGAAATCCGTCACGATCTTGGTCGACAACTCCTTGTGGCCGTGAAGGCATCGGCGCCACCCCGGGGTTGTGGGGTCTTAAGAATGGACGTCATCGACGTGCGCACGGCGATGGGTCGAACGTCTGGCGCAGCGGGCTATGGACAGGGTGGTATCGACCACAGCGGCCAGTAGGGAGGTCAGGGGCGGTATGGTTGCCATCTCTACCAGAGAGTTACACTGTTTTGTACTGATTTCGGATTCCAGGATCCTCTACGCGGGGCGCTGGCACGGCGCACCATCGCTTGTCCGAACTCGCTCGATCACTCTTGGGCTTGGGGGCACTGTCAGGTATCGATCGCTCGTCAGGATCATTGTTCACTTACGCGGCCGATCGTCGTGACGAAAGGTGCGTCCGCGTCCTTGAACAGAGCGGCCCAGGGTCGGTAGCCCGCTAATCGAAGTTCTGACGGATTATGACGCTACGTGGACATGTGTAATCGTGGACCAAGCGGCTCGCGATCGGAAGGGGTGGTGAATGGCTCAGAAGAAGTGGAGTGATTCAGCGTTCGATTGTGATCGACGTCAGCCCGATGACGTTCGTTGGTCAGATACTCCTGTACAGGTCTGGTCTCACAGTGGGGGCAATCGAATGGATGCATCCTCAGGGACAGAGGCGTCCATGGCCAACACGAGAATCTTCTCGGCGAGCTCCTGAAGTGGATATCAAAATGTCACGGGTGCCCTTCGGACCAACATCTTGTGCTCGAGAGAGAACGGGGCGACGTCGGTTAATGCGTTTGAGGGGACTACTAACTCTGGGCAGCCTCTTCGCCGTGTCACTCGTGCTGTGGTCGCTGGTGGCGCTAGAACTCGCGCATCAAACTCGAACGGGGCTTCCACTCGACTTCGAAGTGTATCGCGACGCCGCCACCAGTATGCTGCACGGGGGAGCCACGTACCACGCGAGATTCACTTTTGCGCACCTCAACTTTACGTACCCTCCCTTCGCGCTCCTGCTTCTCAGCGCCCTCACCGTGCCCTCACCGTTGGTCATGCTGGTCATCTGGTGGTTACTCAATTCCCTAGCCCTCGTCGCCTTCGTAGTACTGGCTCTGCGGTCGATCACTGGACTTTCCCGTCGAACTGCTGTCGTGGCGGCGCTCGCCATCGGTGGCGCTTCGTGCCTGTTCCTGGAGCCGGTTCGAAGCAACATGGACTTTGGACAGATCAACTTCTTCTTGATGCTCGCGATTCTCGTGGACGTCACTCGAGTGAGGTCATCATCACGCGGAGTGCTGACGGGGCTCGCCGCGGCCGTCAAACTCACGCCCTTGATCTACATCACCTATTTCGCGGTCATTCGAAGTCGTTGTTCGGTACTGAGGGTCTCGGGTGCTTTCGTCGCAGCGGGCGCCGTCGCGTGGCTCGTCCTACCGTCGGATTCGGCGCTGTTCTGGTTCCATCAAGCGATTAGCCCGGGTCATAAGGGCGGGGCAATCGGCACCGCAAACCAGTCGTGGTTCGGACTTGTAGGTCGTTTCTCATCGACTCTCGGATCATCGACAACCACTGTGTGGCTGGCGCTGAGCGTGGCAACCTTCTTGGTGGGACTCTATTTAGCGAGGCGTTACGTGGCTTCCGATCGTCCCATCGAGGCTCTTCTCGCGTTGGCGTTGACGGAACTCCTCGTAAGTCCCATTTCCTGGACGCACCACTGGTCGTGGATCATCCTTCTGCCGGTGATATTGGTCGCGAGATGGCGTCAAGATCGTTGGGTGGGTGGCGCAATGTTGTTATTGCTCATCGTGGGAGCGACCGCTCCTTATCGATGGCATCGCTATCGCTGGTACGCCCACGGGCATCTCTCCATTCTCCCCGGTTTCTCGTTGCTCTTTGCGGGCGCTGTGCTCATGATCGCCATGGCAGGGACGGAGTGGCAGCGGTCCAGGCGCGAGAGACGAGCCACGCTGCTCAGCGATAATCCGACCACGGAGGAGTCCGCGGCACTGTTGGAGCCTCGTGAACTAGTTGGCCTGCCTCCCTCATAGAACAGAGTGCTGCTGAAGATTCAGGTATCACCGTTGGCGTCCGTGGGCGCTACGAACGGCTTGACTCGTGAGTCGAAGGATGTCGACGTAGAGGTTCTTGCGTCGAGCCGCGAGTACCTGCGGGCTCACGTCTCGAGACAAGGCAGCCAGACCGGGTTTCAATCCCGACACGGAGAATCTTCGAGGGGACTCTCGAGTGTCACCTTCTCCCAACGGTCGCCAGTCAGAAGCGTTGGACGGCGCCCGAATTCCATGGCCTGGACACGGCCGCCGAAGAGCAAAATCTCAGGTCTGACCTCCTTAACCATCGGCGTTCGTAGGATGGGGCGGAAGCTTGGATGTGGGGAGCGATGGTAGTGAAAAATGCCAACGCTCCACTTCTTGCAACTCCCAGCGAGGGAGTTGATTCATCGTTGAGCGGGCTCTCATCTCGTCGAGACATTGCAAAAGTTCGAGAGAGACTGATTGTGCGTCCATAATGGTGAGATGGACTTTGACGGTTTAGCTCAGTATTGGCTCTGCGATATGGACGGTGTGCTTATCGCGGATGGCGCGATGGTAGAAGGGGCTGACCGGTTTTTGGAGCGACTTCGATCCACCGGTCGACCATTTCTTGTTCTCACGAACAACTCCTTGTTTACACCTCGTCAACTCTGCGACCAGTTGTCATCCATGGGCCTAGAAGTCGACGAGAAGCAGTTCTGGACCTCGGCCCTCGCCACCGCTCAATTCGTTCACGCTCAGCGGCCTCGCGGAAGTGCCTTTGTCATCGGGGAAGTCAGTCTTCACTCGGCCCTGCACGACGTGGGTTATCGCGAAGACTCCCAGAGTCCTGACTACGTCGTGCTCGGTGAAACTCAGAACTACTCATTCGATGACTTCACCACCGCGATCAGACTGATTGATGCCGGAAGCCATTTCGTGGCCACCAACCCCGAGGCGACCGGTCCATCACCCGATGGATCACTCCCGGGTTGTGGGGCGATGGCGGCCATCATCGAACGTGCGACCGGTGTCACTCCGTATTTCGTGGGTAAGCCCAATTCCAGGATGATCCGCGAAGCATTGGTCGTTCTCGAGGCGGACTCCAACGCCACGGTCATGATTGGTGATCGCATGGCCACCGACATCCTGGCCGGAGTTGATGCGGGGCTCGAAACGATTCTGGTTCTGTCCGGTGTCGACGGCGAAGACGACGTTGATCGCTTCCCGTATCGTCCGTCGAGGGTGGTTGCCTCGGTTGCGGATTTGATTAACGAACTGTAGGGTCAGCAACGAGCGAGGGCGCTGCGCCCTACCGGCACTTGGAATCACGGGCCGCCTCTTCCTCGAGCAGATTCGGTGTCGGACTGCAAGGCGGTGGTCGTGTTCCCGTGATCCAACGTCGAACGGTTACTTCACCTGCCGGCGCCGTTGATTACGCTCGCGTCGTTTCATCGGGGCCCGTCGAATCTGCACCGGTGGCTTCCCTCGCGGTCGGCGAAGGACTGCCTTGTTGTAGCGCGGCCAAGAATGACTGAGCCCAGTCGTAGACGTCGCGACGTAACGTTTTGCGGCGCATCCGTGACATCCGGGCCTTGTCCTCTTTGGGTCCAGCCTTCAGTGCGAGCCTGATCGCTTCCTTGATCCCGTCGAGATCGTGTGGGTTCACCATGAAGGCACCACGAAGCTCAGCGGCAGCTCCCGCGAACTCGCTCAGTACTAATTTTCCGGTCAGGTCAGTGCGACACGTCACGTACTCTTTGGCTACCAAGTTCATTCCGTCCCTGAAGGGCGTCACGAGCATGATGTCGGCCGCAAGGTAGAGCGCCAATAACTCATCGAAGGGGAGGTTTTGATGAAGATAATGGATGACGGGGCTGCCCACGAGGCCATGATCTCCATTCATCTCGCTGACGACTTGCTCGAGGTTATGGCGCTCGAGGTCGTAGTGCGCATCGGATTCGCGGCTGGGAACGGCGACCTGAACCACCACGTGCTTCTCTCCACTGAGCGAGCCGTCAGCGTATAGCTCGGTGATGGCCTTGATTCTCTGTTGGATGCCCTTGGTGTAATCGAGACGGTCCACGCCCAACAGCACCACCTCGGGGTTGCCCAGATCTCGTCGGATTTCACGTGCCCGTTCACGAATCACCGGATCTGAGGCCTTCGCGATAATTTGCGCACTGTCAACCGAGATGGGAAATGCTCCGACTCGAATAATGCGACCTTCGTAGTTGAGTATCGAGTCGGTGCCGGTCGCCCCCAACAAGCGGCGCGCGATGCGAGAGAAGTTTGATGCGACATGCGGAACCTGAAAGCCGATCAGGTCAGCGCCGAGCAGACCGGCGAGGATTTCGCGTCGCCACGGTAACTGCATGAAAAGTTCGCTGGGTGGGAAGGGAATATGGAGAAAGAAGCCAATTCGAACGTCCGGGCGGAGCTGGCGGAGCATGTTGGGGACGAGTTGGAGTTGATAATCGTGAATCCACACCGTTCCGCCTGGGGCGACCGCATCGGCGGCGGCCGTCGCGTAGCGCATGTTGATCTCTTCATAGGTGTGCCACCAGGTGCGGTGAAACGTCGGAGCGCGAATAGCGTCGTGATACAGCGGCCACAGCGTGGCATTTGAGAATCCCAGATAGAAGTCCTCATACTCCTCAGGGCTGATGTCAACTGCTTTGAGCCGTATTCCCTCGTAGGCGGTGGGTGGTTCTCCGTGATCGGAGACGCCGAGCCAGCCAATCCAAAGTCCGTTTCGACTTTGCAAGACCGACGTCAGCGCCGAGACCAGGCCGCCCGGGCTGGGTCGCCACTCCTCATTCCCCTGGGACATCGATTGCTGGACCGGAAGGCGGTTTGCGACAACGACGAATTCCGCCCTATTCGGGTCGGATTTTGATATCCGTCCTCCGGTCAAGGTCGGTTCAACAGGATCACTGGTTTGCTGCGTCATAGTTTGTGCTTGAGAGCGAGCCTAACGTCGCCTTCGCATCATCAATCATTTCTGTTCGATAGTGGCCAAATAATCAAGGTTTTCTCCTGGCTGTAAGTGAACTACGGCATTGAAACACGGCCGACACAGATCATGTGGAAGTTGTCCCACCCGCTCGCTCCCCGGTATTCCCGGTGACATCGCGTCCAATGCGACCATCAGTTCGCCGCGGCGAGGAACTCACGGCTTGAAGGACCGTGAAAAAAAGCATCTTGCCTCGTGTGCGTACGTTGGTCGCGCCCGTCGCTAAGGAATCGGGTTGGGGCGGTCGTCTTTTCCAGCCGCGCTCCACCAACTAGGTGAACCCGCGGGCCCGATGGACTTCCCGTTCGTTCGCTGCTCCGCCTCGATCACGTGCAGCACCGCATTGATGAGCGCGAGGTGAGTCAACGCCTGGGGAAAATTACCCAGGTGTCGAGACGTGGTGGGATCGATCTCTTCGCCGTAGAGCCCGAGCGTGCTCGCGGCACCCACCAATTTCTCACACTGGGTCCGCGCTTGTTCGAGTTCACCGATTTCGACCAGTGCCGAAACGAGCCAGAACGAACAGGCGGTGAAACTCCCCTCGGGTTGACCCTCAAGTCCGTCGTCGGTTACGTCCGTCCGGTAACGGTAGACAAAAGCGCCATCGCTGAGTTCGCTCGCGATGGCCAACACGGTCGCACGAATTCGATCATCTTCCGGTGGCAGAAAGCCGAGCCTCGGTAGCAACAAGAGCGACGCATCCAGTTCATCGGATCCGTACGACTGGGCGAAATAACCTTTGTCGCTCAGCGCATTGTCGCAAACGTCTGCATGAATTTCCAGCGCCGCGCTCCACCAGAGATCCGCTCGTTCCTTGTCGCCTCGCAGCGCCGCTAGGCGCGCGCCGCGATCGGCGGCGACCCAGCACATGACCTTTGAGAACGTGAAGTGTTTGGGTTCACCGCGCATCTCCCAAATGCCCCGATCGGTGTCGCGCCAGCATTTCAGGGCGGTCTCCACGGCTTGCACGACGATCCGCCACGAGCGTTCGCTGAGAGAGTCCCGGGTTCGAGTGTGCTCAAAGACGCAGTCAACAATCGCACCAAGTATGTCGAACTGGACCTGGTTATAGGCCGCATTCCCGTTTCGTACCGGTCGGCTTCCCAGATAGCCCGTGAGATGATCGAGTTCCGTCTCTGAGAGTGCGGTATCGCCATCAACGGGATAGAGCACTTGAAGGTCTCCCCTCAACTTTGCGACGCCGCCGACGGTTCGTCCCTTTGGCTCGAGTACATCGCCGAGAAAGGCCAGGAAGTCGTCCGCCTCGGTATCGAAGCCGAGGACGTGCAGCGCGCGCAACGTAAACGCCGTATCGCGAGTCCAGGTGTACCGGTAGTCCCAGTTTCGCTGACCTCCGGGCTGTTCGGGCAGTGAAGTCGTTGGTGCCGCGAGCATCGCCCCGGTTGGCGCGTAGGTGAGCCCCTTGAGTGTGAGGGCGCTGCGTTGGAGAAGCTCTCGCCACGGGTGATCGGGAAACTTGCCGCCATCAATCCAGTCGCGCCAGAAGCGACTGGTCTCAGCCCGACAGGTGTCAACCTGTGCACGAGTTGACGGAGGTGCCTCGTCGGTCCATCCCAACACCACAAAAGTCGACTCACCCTCGGTGAGGCGGTGACGTGCCCGAACCGACCGGCCTTCGATTCCAAACCTCATGTCACCGGTCAGGGTCAGACGCTCGAAATCGGGATTGGTCGTCGTCACCTGGTCGTAGTTGGGACCCGTGTACTCCCACTCGGCATCGGCGCGGCCGTAATCAAACGACGGCTCGCAGTTGAGCAGTATGTCAACGTTGCCGTGCAGGCACACCGCGGAGCGTACGAGTATGTGTCGGGCGTCGAAGTCCCCGGGCGTACGTCGATGGAGATCGGAACGATCTCCAGTTCGATACCAAGGACTCACCGCCAAGAAATCGGTTACCACCAACCAGCCGCTGCGAGTCTGCCAGGTGGTGGCGAGCACCATCGTTCCCGGAACGTACTGCCGGTGAGCGGGGACAGCACTGTCGACCGGTGCCAAGCGGAATGAGCCGGCAGCGCGGTCGAGAATGGTTCCAAAGACGCTTGGATCGTGCGGTTTGGGAAGGCACAGCCACTCAATCGCCCCTGTTGGTGCGACGAGACAACTGTTCTCGCAGTCGGAGAGAAACGCGTAGTCGGCAATTGGTGGAAAGACCGTTGCCAGAGCATCCTGATTTGGAGGCCCCAGTAAGCCAGCCTCTCCTAGGCGTGAAGCGAGAAAGGACTGGGACTGAGAAGCAGACCACTGGCGGGCCTGATTTTCGATTTGATCTGAAGAGTGTTTGAACTCTGGTGTCACGTGACCACCTTTGGCATAGCCTTCGGGCACGTACAACCCAAGCTTCAAGCGAGCTTGGCGTCTGAAATACCTCTACTGCTACCTTAATCACGACTCTTGGGAATGAAACGGAATCGTTTGAATCCCTTGACCGCCGAGTGGACAGGCAAGACTCCCAAGAGTTCGAAATTGTCTCGCAGTGGCAATTCCTAGATTTTTTGCTCCACTAGTGGGTAGCAACTTGCTCACCTGGGAGTCGCACGAAGGACGAACATGGTTGGTGACGATGACGCAACTGCGTGAACGTGAGTAGAAGTTTAACTTGGACGATCGACTTTCTCAGGTGATTCTAAGTTTGCCCCACTATGAATGCTCGACCTCGTCGACCTAGGGTTGAAGGACGTGTTCAATCAACTTACGAAAGGTCTACTCGCGGCTCTGTTAACCGTGACTGGACTTTTCGTCACCACGACTCTCGCCGCCGGCACTACGCCGGCAGCCCCGGCGTTGACTGGCTACGACGTGAGTTACCCGCAGTGTGGTCGCACTTTGCCGTCAGCCGCGGGTTTTGGCATCGATGGGGTCAACGACGGACATCCGTTTTCGACCAACCCGTGCCTCTCGAGCGAACTGCGTTGGTCCAAATCGACGTTGAGTAAAGCCCCCGTTTTCTACATGAATACGGGCAACCCCGGACCGGCCCACTCGTCAAGTTGGCCAACGAATCAACAGAGTCCTCGGATCTGCGAGGGGGCGAACTCGCCAGATTGCTCCTACGATTTCGGCTGGAACGCGGCGAGGGTTTCGTTCAACAATGCCGCGGGCGCCGAGTCAGCGGACGGTTCGCTGTCGCCATCCTCGGCGGCGAAAGAAGCGCATTGGTGGCTCGATGTTGAAACTGGCAACAAATGGGAGACCTTGGAGCGCAGCTACGGGAAGACGGCTTCATCAGATGCGAACGACCAGCAGATGTTGCAGGGCTCGATCGCATACTTATTGAGTATCCGTGTTGCGTCCGTCGGGGTCTACTCCACGCCGTCGCAGTGGAAAACCATCACTGGGGGAACCGGTTCGACGTTTCCTGCGGTGCCACTGTGGGTGCCCGGCTACGCCACCTTGAGTGCGGCGGAGTCCGCCTGCACTTCAACATCATTCACCGGTGGGCGAGTGGCCATGATTCAGTTCCCCTCGAATGGGCTCGATGGTGATTACGTCTGCGGGCTGTCAAGCACCCCCGCCGCGGGTTTTGTAACGGTAGTGGGATCATCCATCTTCACCGACCAGTTGGTCGTGAGCGGTAACGACGGAGCCGTGACCTACGTCCAGACGACTGGCACGCCGGCTCTCACCGTCAACACCACGGGTCTCATCGCGACGAGCGGCGCGCTGGCGCCCGGCTCGTACACCGCGTCGGGTACGACGAGTGACCCGAACGGCGACATTGGTACGTTCAGCTTCACCCTCAGCGTCGGTACGATCACGCAGAGCCTTCCCGCGTCGAGTTCGACAAAGACGGTGGGATCATCCACCTTCACCGACCAGTTGGTCGTGAGCGGTAACGACGGAGCCGTGACCTACGTCCAGACGAGCGGCACGCCGGCTCTCACCGTCAACGCCACCGGCCTCATCGCGACGAGCGGCGCGCTGGTGCCCGGCTCGTACACCGCGTCGGGTACGACGAGCGACCCGAACGGCGACATTGGTACGTTCAGCTTCACCCTCAGCGTCGGAACGATCACGCAGAGCCTTCCCACGTTGAGTTCGGTCGCGACGACGGGATCACCCACCTTTACGAGCCAGATCGCCGTCATCCGCAATGACGGAGCCGTGGCCTACGTCCAGACGAGCGGCACGCCGGCTCTCACCGTCAACGCCACCGGCCTCATCGCGACGAGCGGCGCGCTGGCGCCCGGCTCGTACACCGCGAGGGGAACGACGAGTGACACGTTTGGGGACAAGGGGAAGTTCGTGTTCACCCTTAATATCACTGCGCCCGCCCCAATTCCTATCTTTTCAACCCTTAGCGCCACTCAAGTTGTTGGCCATGCGGTTGCCGGAACCTCAGTTATCCTGACCATCGACGGTGCCGGTTTTTATGGTCGACCGCGAATAACCAGTCACGTTGGCACTTCCGTATTGGTTACTCGAGACACCGGCACTTTGCTTGTCGTCAAGGTCACGGTGAGGGCGCGATCAAGAAACGGTATCTTCTTCTTCACCGTCACCGCGGCACATGGTCAGTCCACTCGCGTGAAGTACAACCAGAGATAGCCAGGATCCCGAGGGGGATTTGTACACACCCCCGTTGAACGAACCAGGGTCATCGTGAGTTCTCGCCAACGCCATTGTTCCTACGACCGTTAAGCCAAGGTCTTTAGAGTTCTGACTCCCAGGAATGGTTTTCCAGCACATCTTTCAGCGATCGAAGGAACGCGGCTGCGTACGCTCCGTCAAAGGCACGGTGGTCCCAGCTGAGGACGAGCATTCCCACCGAATGGATGGCAATCGATTCGCCCCCTTCGCTGTCAGTGATCACGACGGGCTTTCGCGACACGCCATCAGTGGAGAGAATCGCCACTTGGGGCTGGTTGATGACGGGCGCGACCATGAAGGTGCCAAAGGGCCCCGAGTTCGAGACCGTGAAGGTCCCGCCGATCAGCTCTTCAGTGCGCAACTTCGAACTACGTGCCCTCGTGGCGAGGTCAGAGATCTCACGGGCGATTGCGCCGAGACGTTTGTCCTCGGCGTTGCGGACCACCGGCGCGAGCAGACCCTCGAAGTTGAGATCGATTGCGATGTTGAGATCCACGTGGTCGTGCAGTACGAGACCGGACTCGACAACCGAGGCGTTGAGGTGTGGGAATTGGCGGAGCACCTGCACGAGCGCCCGGCAAATGAATGGGAGATACGTCAGGGTGAAACCCTCGTCGCGACGCCACTGGCCTTGGTTCTTACGGCGTACCGACTCAATCCGCTCGTAGTCGACCTCGACGGCGGTCATGACATGCGGCGACGTAGCCTTCGAAATCACCATCCGATCGCCAGTAATCTTTCGTGTCTTATTGAACGCGACGAAGTTCGCCCCTTCGGGTACCGGAGGCGGTACGAGACGCGAAGGCGCCAACTCTTCTTTGGAACTCTTGACGCTGGCGGTTCGAAGATGTTCAGTCGAGAACGCCACCTTCTCCGCGTCCTGACGGGTAACTCTCCCGTCGGGGCCGGTGCCGGTTACGAGGTTCGCATCAGAGCCCAGGTCGTTGATCAACTTGCGCACGATAGGTGAAGTGACGAGTAGTGGAGGTGCCGGTGGCGCCGCCTCCACGACAGGTGGCGCGGGTGGCGCGGGTGGCGCGGGAGTTGGAGGCTGGGCGGCTGTACTTGAAGGCACAGTTTGCGGTTCCTCGGGTACGACGGGTGGCGCGGGCGAAGCGGTTACGGATGACGGCGCGGAACCTACGGCGTCAATCTCGGCGACGATCGTGCCGACGTCGACGGTTTCACCGAGACCGATCAGGATCTTGGTGATCGTCCCGGCGAGTGGCGAGGGCACCTCGGCGTCGACCTTTTCCGTCGACACCTCAAAGAGCGCTTCCGAGACGGCGACCGTGTCCCCGACCTCCTTGAACCATCGGGTGATCGTACCCTGCGTGATCGTCTCACCGAGCTCGGGCATGCGTACGTCAGTCATCAGAACTCTCTCCTCATTTGCAAACCACCTACCGCGTTCTCGGGTCGTCGAGTTCGGGATCGAGCCCGTACTCTTTGATGGCACTTTCGACGACCTCCGGCTTGATCGCGCCGAGTTCGGCCAGACCCGATAGCACGGCGACGACAACGTGGCCCTCGTCGGTCTCGAAGAACCTGCGCAGCGCTTCGCGCGTGTCAGACCTTCCGAATCCATCGGTCCCAAGCGTGATGAAAGGGCGTGGACGCGTCGCGGCACGTTTCGTCGCGCCTTCGACAGTGATTGGGGGAACGAACCGACTGATTTGATCGGGGATCGCCTTCATGAAGTCAGAGACCGCGATCACCGGCCCGGGGGCTCGCGAGAGCGACTCGGTCACCGGTGCGAGACGCGGCTTCTCCATTGGATGGAGGCGGTTCACGCGTTCCGCTGAAAGCGCGTCTTCTCGAAGTCGCTTGTAGCTCGTCGCACTCCACAGTTCCGCGCCGACGCCGTAACGCTCGGCCAGTGCTGTCTGCGCGGCGCGCGCGGCACCCTGCGCCGAGCCCGAAAACAGTATGGTGGCGACTGCCTCGGTGCCCGAAGGAGCGCCGGCCCACTTGTAGAGCCCGGACATGATGTGGTCGTCAGTGACCCCATCAGGTCGAGCGGGCATCTCATAGTTCTCGTTGTACAGGGTCAAGTAGTAGAAGACCGACTCTCCCGCCCCGTCGGTTCCGTTCGCGTCCTTGGCGCCATACATCCGTTGCAGGCCGCATCGCACGACGGCGGCGACCTCGTAGGCGTAGGCGAGGTCGTAGGCCTGGCAGGTGGGCACCGTTGACGCCAGCAACAGGCTGTGTCCGTCCTGATGCTGAAGACCTTCGCCGAGCAGTGTCGTGCGTCCGGCGGTCGCTCCGAGCAGGAACCCCTTGGCCTGCGCGTCAGCGGCCGCCCAGATGAGGTCACCCACGCGCTGGAAGCCGAACATCGAATAGAAGGCGAAGAAGGGCACCATGGGGACGCCGCGCGTCGCGTAGGCCGTGCCGGCGGCCGTGAAGCTCGCCATGGAACCCGCTTCGGTGATTCCCTCTTCGAGCAGTTGGCCGTCCTGGGACTCGGTGTAGCTGAGGAGCAACCGAGCGTCGACTGACTCGTAGCGCTGGCCCTCGGACGCGTAGATTCCAAACTCGCGAAAAAGCGCGTCCATTCCGAAGGTTCGCGCCTCGTCGGGGATGATCGGGACCACCCGCGGTCCCAATCCTTCAGTGCGCGCGAGCGTGCGCAGCAGCCGAGTGAAACTCATGGTCGTCGAGACCTCCGCGCCCTTCGAGCCCTGATCGAACTCGTTGAGGGTGTCATCGGGTGGAAGCACGAGCGGCTTGCGGATAATCGTCGAGCGTTGGGGCAGCGATCCGCCCAGAAGATCTCGTCGCTCGGTCATGTATCGATACTCGTCGGACTCTGCTGGTGGCCGGTAGTACGGAGGGTCGTCCTTCGCGAGAACCGTCTCGTCGATCACGTCTTCGAGATGGAGTCTCGTGCGCAGTGACACGAGCTGGTCGTGATTGAGTTTCTTCACCTGGTGGCTGGCGTTGCGTCCTTCGGTGGCAGAGCCGAGCGTCCATCCCTTGACGGTCTTGGCGAGGATGACCGTCGGTGAGCCTCGGTGCTCCGTCGCGGACTTGTACGCGGCGTACATCTTCAGGTAGTCGTGGCCGCCGCGCGGAAGCTTCTGCAACTCGTCGTCCGTGAGGTGGCTCACCAACGCCCTCAGTCGAGGATCGGGCCCGAAGAAGTGCTCGCGAATGTAGGCCCCCGATTCAGTGGCGTAGCGCTGGAACTCTCCGTCGACCGTCGTATTCATCTTGTCGAGCAACACCCCGTCGGTATCGTGGGCGAGTAGTGCGTCCCAACCTTCGGCCCAGATCACCTTGATGACGTTCCAACCCGCGCCGCGAAAGACCGCCTCGAGCTCTTGGATGATCTTGCCGTTGCCACGCACTGGCCCGTCGAGACGCTGGAGGTTGCAGTTGACGACCCAGGTCAGATTGTCAAGGTGCTCGCGGCCCGCGAGGCTAATTGAACCCAACGTCTCGGGCTCGTCGCACTCGCCATCGCCGAGAAAGCACCAGACCCTCGAATTGGATGTGTCGTCGATTCGACGGTGGTGTAGGTAACGGTTGAATCGGGCGTGATAGATCGAGTTGATCGGACCGAGTCCCATGGAGACGGTGGGGAATTCCCAGAAATCTCCCATGAGCCAGGGGTGCGGATAGCTCGTAAGCCCGTGGCCGGAGAGTTCGCGACGAAAGTTCGAAAGATGGGTCTCGTCGAAACGCCCTTCGAGATATGCGCGTGAGTAGATGCCCGGTGCGGCGTGGCCCTGGAAGTAGACGTGATCGCCCGCCTGGCCGTGCGCCTTGCCCTTGAAGAAGTGGTTGAAGCCCAACTCGTAGAGACCGGCGGACGACGCGTACGTGGCGAGGTGCCCGCCGATCCCGTCGGCGCGGTGGTTCGCGTTCACCACCATGACCGCGGCGTTCCATCGGATGTATGCACGGATCCGGCGTTCGATTGCAACGTCGCCGGGAAACCACTCTTGGGCCGAGGCGGGAATCGTATTGATGTAGGGGGTTGACACTTCGAGGGGCGTTCCGACGCCGAGGGCGCGCGCGCGGTCGGTCAGCTTGGCGAGTACGAACCTCGCGCGGCGCTCACCGCCGGCGTCGACGAGTGAGTCGAGCGAATCGAGCCACTCGGTGGTCTCTTCGGGGTCGACGTCGGGAAGCTGTTCTACGTAGTCGTCACGCAACGCTGTCTCTCTTCAAATAATGGCTAGTTAACGTGACCCTAAAGCAGTTCTCGCGATTAGTCCAGAAAATTGTCCCGTATAGTGGGACAACTGAGTGGAGGGAACCCTGATGGCGACGTCGCTTTCCAAAGGCCTGACGATTCTCGCGGCGCTGGCCGACGTCTCCGAGCCTGTGTCGCTGCGTGACGTGGCCCGCAGCACCGGTCTGCCAAAATCAACCGTCCACCGGGTCGTCACCGAGTTGCGTGATGCCGGACTGGTCGAATCGTCAGCCGACGGGCACAGTCTGGGTCTACGCCTCTTCGAACTCGGTGGCACCGCACTTCGTCAGAATCAAATTGTCACTGCAGCACGACCGTTCATGGAAGAGCTCTACGAGCGCACGCGGCACGTCATCCAACTGGGAATCTTGCAGGGAACCGATGTCATGTACTTGGTCCGTGTCGGACGCCAGGGTCATCAGCTCGTCGCCTCGCACATTGGAGGACGAATTCCGGCAACGTGCACTGCCGTCGGGAAAGCGATCCTGGCGTCCGACGAAGTGCTGATCGAGGCGGCGATCGTCGAGGGACTTACGAGGCGGACTCGATACTCAATGACGGATCCGGTTCAACTGCGAGCTTCACTGGCCGAAACCAGACGAACGGGCATAGCGGTCGAACTCGAAGAAGCACGGGCCGGTCTCGCCTGCGTGGCGAGTCCGATTGTCGTCAATGGCCACGTCCGTGCGGCGCTCTCGGTAACGATCCCGGTCAACTCGTTCGAGCCCAAGACCACGGGCCCGTCAGTTCGAATGGCCGCCGTGCGACTTTCTCGAATGCTCTCCGCGAATCGAGCCACTGCGTCGTAGATTCGCTTCGGCACGACCCGTGAAAGGTCGTTGGTGGGGAACTGTGACTTGAGTGCTGGAAGGAACGGTCTGGAAACTCAGTGAGGTCGCAGCGCTCGTCGGGACCTCAATTCGAGTGCGTTGAAATCGAATGGGGGATGTCGACGGTCGAAGCTGCGGTGATGTCGCGATGGTCTGTGAAATGCGGAGCGAGTTCGTAGGACCGTGGCATCGAAATGGTGCGTTGAGCGTAATCAGCGGGTCGACATCAAGAGTCTCCGACGGGGGCCGATTCCGGCTGCGTGACCTGCATTGGTTCGAAGGCGAACTTGACATGCTTTGCAATTGACGGAGAGCTGAGTACTCGGATCTTGTTGGTTTCGAAGGCCCGACGACGTCGTTGCGTAACCTGAGACTGACCGCCCAGGACAACCAACTACGCCAGCGCCCTCTTGGGGTAGCTCGACGAAGCCCGGGCGCAGTCCAAAGTGAGAGATCGTGGGTCCAAACAGACCACGAGGGCCAATAACCGTAAGTTCACCAATAGCTTTGCCTTTGAAGGACTCCTCTGCGGTGGCCCCGCCCGGGTAACTCCGCCCATGGACCGCAATCGTGCGAGTCGCGTACTCAGAGGGGTGAGAAGGTGCTCGGGCTATTGCGGTGAATCACGTAATCGCTAAGTCGGATGAAGTGCGAGGAGATATCTTCGAGATCGTTTTGGTCGGTGACTGATTCACGTGCGCTGTTAAGCACCATCTCGCCCTGTCGGAGAAGCACGTCGCGCTGAGCCTCAGAGTTCGTGGCTTCGGCGACGGCGATGAGGGAGTCGAGGATACGCATCATCACCGCAGGCATGCCGCGGGCCGCTTGCCGGATCTTGTCAAACGCGCGATTCACCATCTTCGGGTAAGACCAATCGGCTCCGATAAGCCGGACGCGACCTTCATCGTCTCGATAGACGCGTTCCGAGAAGTCCCGACCCGATATCCGATTTAGGCCCGAGGAGAGCCAGTCAAGACAGGTCAGCGCGGTGAAGGTGTCGTTCACGGCGGGGGAGAGCGCTCGAATGGCGATCTCCACCAACTGATCGATCGCGAACACTGGATCTTGCATGAGGGTGCGGTGCGGTCCGGTTACATGCGCCTTGGCGAGTGCCTTCTCGACTTGCTGTGCGGCGCCTTGAGGAAACACCCTGGCGACAGGTCGTCCGGCAACGATGAAGTGGCCTGGCCGATAGTCGAGACGGATCACGGCATCGACCAGTTTTGCGATCTTGGCGACTTGCGCGTACCCAACGAACTGAAGGTAGCCGCTCTCGGTTGCGAGGACCACCCCGCCGCGCTCGTCGATTATTCGCAAGAGTTCCGCCGTCGGCTGGTGATCAAACGAATCTTGCTTCGTGGTCCAAGACGTCACATCCACGAGAGCGACAATCGGGAACTCGGTGTCGATGGCGGACTCGAGGTCTCTGGCGATGCCCGCAATCACCTCGGGAAGTTGGATGGAGTTGGCGATGTGGTCTATGAAGTAGACAAGGACCACGACGTCAACCAGCAGGAGTGCCTCGGCGACCGTGATGCTGAGGTGCGGCACAAAGTTGCTGTGAGGATAAATCGTAATGGAGCCCAGGGCCAACACCGAGTACACGAAGGTGGCGACGAAGACGCCCAACGTGACTTGATTCCCGACGTCACGAACGAAATTGCGCATCATGCGCGGACCGAACTGCTGTGACGCAAGGGTGAGCGCCAGGATCGTGATGGAGAACACGACACCAACGACAGTGATGATGGCGGCCGCGATGGCGATGAGGACTTCACGTGGACCGGTCTGGGAACTTCCGCTGCGAAGCCAAGACGGGAGTTGAATCTGGTGGTAGTACGCGGCCACGTCAATCTTGAAAGTTACGATGAAAATCAGCGTTCCGATGACGATCAGAACGGCTGGGAGAAACCACAGCGTCGTGCGCAGTGCTTCCCATCGCCAGTTCGGGAGTTCTCCTTGGTTACGCATGACTGTTGACCGTGAGAGTCGTCAGGATCCGGTGATCGCTCGTGAGGGCACGAGCCAAGATTCTTGTGCTGGGGGGAATGTCAACATCGTGGATGCATCGAACAAGTGAAGTGGCAACGTCAGATTTCCCACGTGCAAATCCTCGAGCGTGGGCGAAAAACCTCATCATCGACGAACTCCCTACCGCCGACCAGTCTTCCCGGCACACCCTTATAGAAGTTATCAAATGGTAGTCCACCGTTGTTGGCGTTTCTGCGAGGCTGGCACGAATGTCGCCTTCACGCATTGGATGGGGACGGGGACCTCGGAATGTTCGTCGTGGTGCGTGTAGATCCGCGCCCGATGCGTCCAAGGGTCGACGCGGCCACGTCAACGAGCCGCTTCGAAACAACAAACACGCCGAAGCTGCTTGACTGCTCGCACCCTGCGCCGGAATCAGTCGTTCTCAACCGGCCAACGCGCCGGCAAAGTTCGCCCACTTCGTCCAATCGGTGCGTCACTTCTGGTCGCGTTAAAGGGCGTAGGGGTCATGGCCGAGCGTCAATCGTTCCGGGTTCACTCGATTGTTGACGCAACAGTTACCTCCGAGGCATAACCCCACGACGGATCTCATGGATCGCAACGGCGACCTGGTGAGTGAAGGTTGCCATTCGACCCACTGGCAACAGTTCGCCGCGATCAATTGGAACCGCTTGCGCTTTGGGAGAATGGAATGACGCACTGCAAGAGTTGACGCGGTTGCCATTAAGAAATTATGACGAGAAACCGCAGACTTTTAAGAACCTATTCGTTACTCTCCCGCGAGAATTAAAGGACAGCAGTTTCCCGTTAAGGAGTGGAGAAATGAGCAACAAGAAGACTTTTAACTTGACAGATCGCGACCAGGTGCAAGCGGATCGTCACGGGCGCCGCGCAAGAAACGGCGACGCCTGCGGTCAGATTGATCGGCACAGCACCGGGCAGACACCCACTCGGACCGACGCCCGCCAAATCCAGGAATCGAATGCCGGTTTGATGCCCCTCTGGATCAAGTTCGCCGCCCGAGCGCTCGGTGCGACGCTCGATGTCCGACTGGCAAGAGGAGAGGCCCCCGAGTCGAGCCGACTCCTGGCCGCGCGAGCTCAACTGCTCGTTTCACCCACCGTGCGCCAGGCCCTGGCCCAGAGTTGGTTAGACCTGCTCATTCAGCCGCACGAGCCCGTGACGCGGCGTGATTTACGTGTGCCGGTGATTCACAATCGAGTCGAGGTCGCCGAGGCACAGATTCGGGCGATGTTGGCTGGTCTCTTGGCCCCGCTTCCGACTGCGCGAGGTGTCGCAATGTCAAGCGAGCTGCTGAGTGACGGGGCGGGACCTCTCTACAATCCCCACTGCTCGGTTGATCTAGGTTCCACGTTGCGACAGATAAGCCAAGAGTTGGATCCTTTTGTCTCGCTGCCGTCGCGGACGAATCGCTCTGGTCACGAAGGAACTCGCTGAATCGGCGTCGCCGTCCTTTCGACCTTGTGGGCCAATCGAACGCCGAGCCGGGACTGGCTCGGCGTTTGATTGACGGCACCGTCGATTCGCGTCGTCATTCATTTTCGCGCGGGGAGATGACCAGTCCCCGTGGGACGTCGAAGATCGCGCCGCCGAGCAGAACTCCAGCCCCTTGTAGCGCAGAGATGTCGTGCTGGTTCCTTGAACGTAGTGTCCTCATTCGTCGCCGTTCAAGCAGGCGGTGTTGGCATCAAAAGGTTGGCGCTTGGTCGTTATCTTGACCGAGATCGTGCTGAGCACAGTCAAACAGTGTTGCGTGCGAAAGTGGGCGAATGCGGGCGCCCGGGTCTAGGTCCGGACACCTCGGAGTCGCTACGCGATTGACGGCTTGTTCAACACAATGGTGTGGGCGAAGACGTCGTGCAAGGTTTGCTTTCGCACGTTGAAGAGCGGGTAGAGGCAGTCCACGAGGCCAAACAGTCCAACGACCATCGTGCCTGAATGTGCGCCGGTGAGCCCGAAGAGGCTGTAGACGGCGACAAACCCCCACCGCTTGAGCACTTGTCTGGTCGTCGGTAACTGTCCCGTCGTGGCGTCACGAACGCAGGTGGAGACGACGCGGTTCCCGATTGTTTGACCCTCGGGCCGCGTGAGCAACTTCACCATGTAGAAGCCGCCGAGGGCGCTGCCCGCCAGCGCTCCGATGACGAGGCCCGCGATGGCGCCGACCCCCACAAGGACGACGTACGTGGGAATGAAGAGGATGAATTCGTCGATGACCGTCGCTCCGACGCGTCGCCACCAGCCCGAGAGCTGAGGGGTTGCGCCGAAGTCGGCGGTGGGGTTCACGGCGACCTGCGTGCCGCACACGTCGCAGCGATGGCCGTCAGCTTCTGTACCGCAGTTTGAACAAAACATTCGTCTATCTTGGTTCAGCGTCGCCCTTCACTACGGTTTCTCCGTGATTACACCGAAAATTCGGGGCATTCGTTGACTACGTCGCAACGCCTAACCTTGCGATTGTGACGACGACAGAACGATCCACCGACTCTGGAATAGTGATCCGACCGGTCTACAGCGGCTCGGATCTCAACGACTTCGACGAGGCGCGCCAATTGGGACAGCCCGGGGAGTATCCCTACACGCGCGGGGTGCAACCAACGATGTATCGGGGACGTCTATGGACCATGCGCCAGTACGCGGGCTTTGGAACCGCTGAGGCGACGAATGAGCGATTCAAGTTCCTGCTCGGCGCCGGCCAGACCGGACTCTCGTGCGCCTTCGACCTGCCGACACAGATGGGCTTCGACGCCGACCACGTCCGAGCCGAGGGCGAAGTCGGCAAGGTCGGCGTCGCCATTTCGTCGCTCGAGGACATGCGCCTGCTCCTGGCCGGACTTCCGCTCAATGAGGTCACGACATCGATGACCATCAACTCCACGGCCTCCACCCTTCTCCTGCTGTACCAGCTGGTTGCTGAAGAAGACGGGGTCACCGGCCCCGAACTGCGCGGAACGATCCAGAACGACATCTTGAAGGAGTACGTGGCGCGCGGGACGTACATCTATCCGCCGCGCCCCTCGATGCGTCTCATCGTCGACACGTTCGCCTACTGCGCGAAGGAGATGCCGAGCTGGAACACCATATCCATCTCCGGCTACCACATCCGTGAAGCCGGCTCCACCGCGGTCCAGGAGATCGCTTTCACGCTGGCGAATGGGATCGCCTACGTCGAAGCGGCGCTCGCGGCCGGGCTGGTTCTCGACGACTTCGCGCCGCGGTTGAGTTTCTTCTTCAACGCCCATAACAACCTCTTCGAGGAGGTCGCGAAGTACCGTGCGGCTCGCCGTCTCTGGGCTTCGATCATGCGCGATCGCTTCGGTTCGACCGATCCCAAATCAATGATGCTGCGCTTTCACACCCAGACCGGTGGTTCGACGCTCACGGCCCAGCAGCCTGAGAACAACATCGTGCGCGTGACCCTTCAGGCACTCGCCGCCGCACTGGGGGGCACGCAGAGCCTGCACACCAATGGCTTTGACGAAGCGCTCGGTCTCCCAACTGAGCGAGCGGCGAAGTTGGCGCTACGCACCCAGCAAGTGGTGGGCTACGAGTCCGGCATCGCCGACACGGTGGACCCCCTCGCGGGTTCGTACTTCGTGGAGTCCCTGACCGACGAAGTCGAGCGGCTGGCCCGTCAGTACATCGATGAGATCGACGCCCTGGGCGGAGCCGTGGCCGCGATCGAGTCGAACTACATGCAGAACGAGATCGAATCCGCCGCGTACGACTTCGCGCGCAGCGTCGATCGGGGCGACAAGGTGGTGGTCGGCGTGAACCGGTTCAGCGAAAGCGTGTCCACGAAGGCCGACGTCTTTCCGATCGACGTGGCCCAGCAGGAGGCCCAGGTTGCCCGGGTGAAGAGCTTGAAAGTGAAGCGCGACAACGAGGCAGTGCGCGTCGCCCTCGAGGACCTCGCGAGTGCGGCGCGAGGCACGTCGAATGTTCTCTACCCGATGAAGATCGCTCTCGCGAGCATGGCGACGCTCGGTGAGGTCGCCGACGTCCTACGTGCAGAGTTCGGTGTCTACCAGGCGCACTAAGCGCCGAGGGGCTCGTGAAAGTGCGTGACCGACGGCTTCGTCGAATAGAACGGGTGCGTGAGCGCCTGCCACTCGCCAAAGAGCCCAGTTTCGCGAAAGTCCATGTGCGCTTCAACAGAGAGCCAGCGCACCAGTAGAAGATAGATCGAACCATCTTCGTGCTGGCGTCGCACCTCAGCGCCAAAGCAGTTCGGCGCGGAGGTGATGATGGGAAGCGCCTTCAGCATGGAGGCCTCAAACTCCTCTTCACGTCCCGGTGTCACAGCCAGTAGCGCATGTTCGAGCATCATGAGCGGCTCTCCAATCTTTGTCGCAGAGGTTCATCTTGCGCTACGCCTATGGCGGTGAGCGCGAGAGCGAGCGCCCCGTCAATGACGGCCTGGTCGGCGGCCGCGGTGAGGCAGGCCGCGGTGAACTCGGGCTGATGATTGACCGCGCCGTTGGTGGGTATGGCGAGCAAGGGGTGAATAGAGGGAACGACGAGCGAGACGTTGGCCATATCGGTGGAGATCGTGGGCCGCGCCGCGCCGGCGTCATCGAGCTCAAAGGTCCGCCCTAGCGATTCAGCGGCTGAGCGGTAGTGGGCGAGCAGTGCGGTGTCGGACTCCATGTGCGAAAAGGCGCTCCCGAGCTCTTCGATGGAGAGTTGCGCGCCGGTGGCGAGGGCGCCGGCCTCGAAGCACGCGTTCACGCGTTCGCGCAGTTTTGCGAGACGGTCACTCGTCACCGAACGAGCCATGAAGCGTCCGACCACGTGGCTGGGAATTATGTTCGCGGCCGATCCTCCTTCGACCACAATCCCGTGTATCTGATCGCCCGGGGGAAGCTGCTGACGCAGCAGGCCCAGTGCGACTTGGGAGACCGTGAGCGCATCGAGGGCGTTGACGCCCTCCCAGGGTGCGGCTGACGCGTGCGCGTCCTTGCCCTCGAAGGTCACGTCGAAGTGATCAACGGCGAGGCACGTCGCCTCGAGCCGCTCACTCGGCCACGGGTGAATCATCATCGCGGCGTGCGCGTCGTCGAAGTAGCCCGCCTTGATCAAGTCGATCTTGCCGCCGCCGCCCTCTTCTGAGGGTGTGCCGAGAAGGGTGACCGTGAGGTTCAGCTCCTTCGCCACCGCCGCCAGGCCAATCGCGGCACCAACCGATGATGCCGCGATGATGTTATGTCCGCAGGCGTGGCCCACGTCGGGCAGCGCGTCGTACTCGGCGCAGAACACGATATGAAGATCACCGTTGCCCGACGACGCACGAAACGCGGTCGGGAGTGAGGCAATTGCCCGCTCCACAACGAAGCCGGCGTTCTCACACGCCTGGGCTACCGCTTCGGCACTCTGGAACTCCTCGTATCCGAGTTCGGGGTGCGCGTGAACAAAGTGACTGAGCTCGACGAGGGTGGAGCGCGCTTCGTTAATTGCGTTCGTCGCCTTTTGCGAAGCGCTCATTCAATGACCGCGACGACATCGCCTGCGCTCACCGAGTCGCCGGCCGCCACTTTGATGCTCTTGACGACACCGGCCTTCTCGGCGTTGACCGAGTTCTCCATCTTCATGGCTTCGAGGATGACGATCGTTTGGCCCACTTCGATCTCCTGTCCCTCTTCGACCGAAACCTTCACAATGGTGCCCTGCATCGGCACGGTGACCGTGCCCGAACCGCTCACCAGCACGCCGCTGTGGTGCTGGCGTCGGGGCTTGGCGGCGGTGCTGTGGGGACGGGGGAGACCGTCGTCCCCACCTTCTTGAACCCAGAGAGCGACGGTGACCCTTCGCCCGTTGACCTCGGCGGTGACCTCCTTGCGAATCCGTTCGCTGTCTACCGCGACGGCGGAGGGACTCGCGCTGGGCAGGGATGAGAAGTCGAGGTTGGTCTCGACCCACTTGGTGGAGTGGGTGCCGTGCACGAACTCGGGGTCGGACAGGATCACCGTGTCGGCGGGCAACGTCGTCGCCACGCCTTCAATGACGGTCTCTTCGATTGCCCGCAGCATTCGACGGCGGGCCCGTTCGCGGTCCGGAGCCCAGACGACGAGTTTGGCGATCAAGTTGTCGTAGTACTGCGAAATCGTGTCGCCCGCCCCGTAACCGGCGTCCAGGCGAACTCCGGGACCCGACGGCTGGTCAAAGCGTGTGATGGTGCCCGGCGATGGTGAAAAGCGGCCGCCGCTCGGGTCTTCGGCGTTGATGCGAATCTCTATGGCGTGACCGTTGCGCCGGATCTCGTCCTGGGTGAAGTCCAGTGCCTCACCCGCGGCGATCCGCAACTGCCATTCGACGAGGTCGAGACCGGTGACGAGTTCGGTCACGGGGTGCTCGACCTGGAGACGGGTGTTCATCTCGAGGAAGTAGAACGCTCCGTCCTGAACGAGGAACTCCACGGTTCCCGCGTTCACGTAGCCACAGGCCTTGGAGACTTTGACGGCCGCCTCGCCCATGGCGCGGCGAACGTCATCGGGAAAGTTCGCGGCCGGTGACTCCTCGACGAGTTTTTGGTGGCGACGCTGCGCCGAGCAGTCCCGCTCGCCGAGCCACACCGTGTTGCCGTGGCTGTCGGCGAGCACCTGCATCTCAATGTGGCGCGGCCAGGTGAGGTAGCGCTCGACGTAACACTCGGAGCGCCCAAAGTAACTGAGGGCCTCACGCTGCGCGCTTTCGAGCGCCGCGGCGGCCTCGTCGGGTCCCTCGACGACCTTCATGCCTCGTCCGCCCCCGCCGAAGGCGGCTTTGATGGCGACGGGCCATCCGAACTCTTGTCCGAAGATGAAGACCTCTTCGGGGCTCTCGAGCGTCTGGCTGCGACCGGGCACGCCCTCGACGCCAACCTTCTCGGCGGCGAGGCGTGACGAGATCTTGTCGCCCATCACCTCGATGGCCTCGGGAGGGGGACCAATAAAGGTGACGCCGAGCGCAGTGATGGCGCGCGCGAAGTCGGTGTTCTCCGAGAAGAAGCCGTAGCCGGGGTGCACGGCGTCGGCGCCCGAGCGCTTGATCACGTCGAGGATTGCGTCGGTGTTGAGGTAGCTCTCCGCCGCGGTCTGGCCACCCAGGGCGTAGGCCTCGTCGGCCAAGCGAACGTGTAGGGCGTCGCGGTCGAGTTCGGAGTAGACGGCCACGGTGGTGATTCCCATCTCGCGACACGTGCGGATGACGCGCACCGCAATTTCGCCGCGATTGGCGATTAGGACTTTCTTCAACACGCGAACCTCCGTACAGGGACTGTTATTTTCTACCACTCGTCTCCTAAACCCTAATGTTTGAGTGTGAACCCAATCGTTTGGCGAGTCGAACACTTTGCGGAGATTGATTCGACCAACTCCTGGTTGGTGAATGAGGCTGCAAATGGCGGTCCGGAGGGACTCGTGGCGTACGCCGACTTCCAGTCCGCCGGCCGGGGTCGTCTCGATCGGCGGTGGGAGTCGCCGTCTGGCGCGTCGCTGCTCTGTTCCATTCTCTTGCGCGCGCCGGTCGAACCTGACGAGCTGCAGCTCGTCGTCGCAGCGGTTGCACTCTCGGCGCGGGCGGCGCTCGTCCGTCTAACCGGCGTGCGACCTGATCTCAAGTGGCCCAATGACCTCATGGTGGGCGAGGCCAAGCTCGCCGGACTGCTCGCCGAGATCGTCGCGACCGACGACGGCCTCGCGACGGTGGTGGGAATCGGCATCAACCTGACTGACGCCGGACCGAGCCACGTGAACGCGACGAGTGTGCTCGAAGCGTCCGGCATAACGGTGACCCCTCGGGCGCTACTCGACATACTGCTGGACGAGCTCGAACATCGACGAGCCCGCCTGGAGACGTCGCCGGGGCGAGAAGAGATTCGACGCGAGTACGAAAAGGCGCTCGCCACGCTCGGACAACGAGTCCGAGTCGAACGCCGTGATGATGCGTTCGTGGGCGACGCTCGGCGCGTCGACGACGCGGGTCGTCTGATCGTTGAGGTTGAGGGCGTCGAAATGGCGTTCTCCATTGGTGACGTCGTGCACGTTCGCCGTCATGGGGGAGCGACCGTTGACTAAGCCCACTCGAGTGCTGGTCACTGGCGCCGCGGGCCAGGTGGGCGTTGACGTGCTGGACACCTTCCGGGGTGTGGCCCCCCTTGGCGCTGATCCGTCGTACGAACCCGATCGCGCGGGCGTGGCGGATGACGAGTTCGACGTGCTGGGTCTCACGCACCACGACCTGGACCTGACCGACCGCGACGCGACCACGCGCGCCGTTGCGTTGACCCGTCCCGACGTGATTATCAATCTGGCGGCCTACACACAAGTGGATCGGGCGGAGACTGACGCAGGGGCTTGTTACGCCGTGAATACGGGTGCCACCGAGACGCTTTCACTCGCCGCGCACGAAGTGGGTGCCCACCTGATCACGATCTCCACCGACTACGTCTTTGACGGCACGAAGGGCAGCGCGTACGTCGAAAACGACGCGACCAATCCGCTCAATGTATACGGCGCTTCGAAACGAGCGGGCGAACTGCTCTGCGCCAGCGACGACACCATTGTTCGTACATCATGGGTTATGGGCGTTCGAGGAAAGAACGTCCTTCACGCCATTGCTCAACGGGCCGCTTCGGGCGAGACCGTCCGATTCGTCAATGACCAGACCGGCACCGTGACGCTCGCGAGCGATTTGGCGCGCGCGCTCGTGACCCTGACTCGCGCCCGGCCCGGGGGCATATGGCACGTTGCCAACTCGGGGACCACGACGTGGTTCGAGGTCGCGGCCTTCGCCGGATCGGTCCTCGGACGCGGCGACGATTTCGCCACCGCGATCTCGACGAGCGACCTGGAACCCGCCCCCCTCGCGACACGCCCCTTCCGAAGCGACCTCTCGACGCAGAAATGGGTCGAAGCGGGGTGGTTGGCCCTTCCCGAGTGGCGTGACGGCGTCACACGTCTGCTCCGAGACCGGGCGTTACGCACCGAGGTGAGTACATGAGCGACATCTCCTCTCGGGTAGCGGCGATCGTGGTCGACTATCACGCCGGTAAGGCATTGACTGAATGCATTGACTCGCTGTACGCAAATGGCCTGACCAACATCGTGGTGGTTGAAAATGGGAAGGAAGGTTCGACGCCGCCGGCGCTCGGGGAACACGACGTGACGCTCGTCGAGCCCCGGATCAATCTGGGTTACGGACGGGGCGTGAACCGGGGTGCCGCCGAGACGGGACCGGTTGAGTATCTGCTCGTCTCCAATCCCGACGTTGTCCTGCACGGCGGTGCGGTGGCGACGATGGTCAGCTTCCTCGACGCCAATCCAGGCGTCGCCATCGCCGGTCCGCAGATTCTTCGACCCGATGGCACGGTGTACCCCTCGCAGCGAGTGTTTCCAAATTTTTGGCTCGCGGGCCTTCACGCCTTGCTCGCCCCGGTGTGGCCTAAGAATCCGGCGACGCGTCGCTACCGCTCGGCGCGTCCTGACGGCTCAGTTGACTGGGTCTCGGGGGCCTGCTTCTTGGTTCGCCGTGACGTGTTTGAAGAGGTCGGGGGCTTCGACGAGCGTTATTTCATGTTCGCTGAGGATATGGCGCTCTGCTGGCAGATCCGAGAGCACGGTTACGGCGCAGCCGCGGTGATAAGTGCCGAGGTGACCCACATCGAGGGTCTCTCGCGCCAGCACGTCTCGAAGGCCATGCTGATTGCCCACCACCGCAGCGCCATGCGCTTTGAATGGCAGACGGCCAAGGGTTTTCGCCGGCTATTGGTGCCGGTGGCCATCCTCGTGCTGGGTCTACGGCTCTGCGTGGTGCTGGTGGTTCGACCCACGTCGTAATTCGCACCAACGCCTAGGATGGTTCCAGGGCTGCGGGTGGTTCTGTGGTTGAAAGTCGATGCCAGCCGCGGGCAAAACGACCCACGTAAGGCGTCTTATTGACGCTGAGCATGGCGCGGTTTAGAAGTAAGTCCTGCCTTGTGACAATCAAAGCGGTTGTCGCGAGAGCCGGTGAAGTGTGCGAGTTCATCGCCGGAGAGCCTCGTGCTGCCGGCGTGCGTACGGACACCGCCGCAGGCAAGTGTGGGGTCAAAGACCAGGTCAGCGCCCGCAGTCCCTAAAGCAGTATGAGTAAGAACTGTAGGGTTAATCACGATATGAGTGTGTTTCAGAAGATTTTGAAGGCTGGAGAAGGCAAGCGAGTTCGTCAGCTCGCTGAACTCGTCGGGCCCATTAACGACCTTTCGGGCCAAATGGCGGGGCTCACCGACGCCGAGTTGCGCGCCCAGACCGAGGTGTTCCGCGAGCGAATCGCCGAAGGAGAGTCGCTGGACGATCTGCTGATCGAGTCCTTCGCAGTGGTTCGCGAGGCGGCCACGCGCGTCCTCGGCCAACGTCACTACGACGAGCAACTCATGGGCGGGATGGCGCTGCACTTTGGTTGGATCGCCGAGATGAAGACCGGCGAGGGCAAGACGCTGGTTTCGACCCTGCCCGTGTACTTGAACGCCCTCGCGGGAAACGGCGTGCACATCGTCACCGTGAACGACTACCTCGCCACTCGTGACGCCAACTGGATGGGTGAGTTGCACCGTTTTCTGGGCCTCACCGTCGGCCGGGTGGGTCCCGACCTGCCCGAGTTTGATCAGAAGCGTGAAGCGTATGGCTCTGACGTTACGTACGGGACGAACACCGAATTCGGTTTCGACTACTTGCGCGACAACATGGCTCGGCGCCGTGAGCACATGGTCCAGCGCGGCCACCACTACGCCATTGTCGACGAGGTCGACTCGATCTTGATCGACGAGGCCCGCACGCCGCTCATCATCTCGGGTCCCGCGTCAGACGTCACCAAGCTCTACTACCAGTTTGCCTCCATTGCGCGCTCGCTCACGCGCGACGACGACTACGAAGTTGACGAAGAGAAGAAGACCGTCGTTCCCACCGAAGCCGGCATCGAAAAAGTCGAGCGCCTGCTCGGCGTCACCAATCTCTACGACGCGGTCGCGACGAACTACGTGCACCAACTAGGACAGGCCCTGCGCGCCAAGGAGCTCTTCCATCGCGACAAGGACTATCTGGTTGACGGGGGTTCGGTGAAGATCGTTGACGAGTTCACCGGTCGTACCCTCGACGGGCGCCGCTGGTCGGATGGCCTGCACCAGGCGGTGGAAGCCAAGGAACGTGTGCGCATCCAAGAGGAGAACCACACGTGGGCCACGGTCACCCTGCAGAACTACTTCCGCCTCTACGAGAAGCTGGCCGGCATGACGGGTACCGCCGAAACAGAGGCCGGCGAGTTCGGCAACACCTACAACCTGTCGGTGGTGCCTATCCCTACGCATCGACCAGCCATACGCATCGACCAACCTGACCTCATCTACAAGACCGAGGACGCGAAGTTCAAGGCGATCGTCAGCGAAGTGCGTGAACGCAGCGAAAAGGGACAGCCGATCCTTCTGGGTACCGCGTCCGTGGAGAAGTCCGAATTGTTGTCGCGCGAGCTCTCCAAGGCCGGTGTGGACCACGAAGTCTTGAACGCGAAGCAGCACTTCCGTGAAGCCGAGATCGTGGCGCAGGCCGGGCGCCTGCGCGCCGTGACCGTGGCGACGAACATGGCCGGCCGTGGTGTCGACGTCATCCTCGGCGGCAACGTCGAAGGCTTGGCCGCGCGCGAGGCGCAGAGTAGGGGGTTTGCCTCCGGCACCGAAGAGTACGACGCGGCCTACCAGGTTGCGCTGGCCCAGTTCCGACCGATCTGCGCAGAAGAAGGTGACCAGGTTCGTGCGCAAGGTGGCTTGTACGTCCTCGGCACGGAACGCCACGACTCTCGGCGCATCGACAACCAGTTGCGCGGTCGTTCCGGTCGCCAGGGCGACCCCGGCGAGAGCCGTTTCTTCTTGTCGCTCGAGGATGATCTGCTGCGTCTCTTCGCGACGGGGGCGGTCTCGTGGGTCATGGACCGCGCCATGCCCGATGAAGTGGCGATCGAGGCCAAGATGGTCTCCAAAGCCATCGAACGCGCCCAGAACACCGTCGAGGCCCGAAACGCCGAGATTCGCAAGGACGTCTTGAAGTACGACGAGGTAATGAACGAGCAGCGCAAGGTCATCTACGGCCGTCGCCAGCAGGTCATCGACGGTGAGGACATCCACGACGCCACGATCCTTCTCATGGAAGAGGTGCTTACGACGTTCGTCGAGAATCAGCTCGAGGCGCAGTTCGCCGAAGACTGGGATCTGGCGTTCCTGCTGAACGAACTGCAGATCTACTACCCCACGTCATTGAGCGTCGAACAGCTGAGCGCGTACGAAGATCGTGAGGACGTCGTGGGACTGGTGGTGGACGACGCCGTGGGTCAGTACGAGCTCAAGTGCGAGAACTATCCCGGCGGTCTCGACACCGCGAAGGAGATCGAGCGCGACGTGATGCTCCAGATACTCGATCAGCGGTGGCGAGAGCACCTTTCGGACATGGACTACCTGCGCGACGGCATCCACCTTCGTCAAGTCGCCCAGCAGGACCCCCTGACCGCGTGGCAGAAGGAGGGCTATCTCATGTTCGAGCACCTGCTCGTCGCCGTCGACAACGACTACGTTCGCTACATCACGCACGTGGAGGCTCAGGCCCCCGAGCTCGACTCGGACGAAGGACTCGAGAACGCGGTGACCAATGTGAGCGAGGTCGCGCCCGGCGCCACGGAACTGCCGGTCCACAAGACCTCCGCGAAGCCCGCACCCAAAGAAGGCGACAAGATTGGTCGTAACGAACCGTGCTGGTGCGGCTCGGGGCGGAAGTTCAAGCAGTGCCATGGCCGACCCTAAGGCGGAAAACGCCCTTCGTGAAGCGCAGAGCGCCATCGAAGAGCTGGAAACTCGGTGGAGCGCCGCGCGCGACTACTTGAAGATTGACGCGAGCCGGTCGCGCCACGCCGTGCTGAACGACGAGGCCGCCGATCCGAATCTCTGGAACGATCAGGATCACGCGCGCGAGGTGACGACGGAGCTCGGACGACTGACCAACGAACTGGACCTCTTCGACGGTCTTCGCAGTGCCATCGACGACTGCGTGGTGTTGACGGAGTTCTCGCGAGAGTCGCTCAGCGCGGGCGACGCGGACTGGTCGCTGCTCGAAGAGTTGTCGTCGACGGTCTCGGACCTGGAGCACAAGATTGCGGCACTCGAGACGCAGAGCCTCTTCAGCGGGCCCTACGACGAGAACGACGCGATCGTCGAGCTTCACGCGGGCGCCGGGGGAACCGACGCCCAGGGCTGGACCGAGATGCTGCTGCGCATGTACTCGCGCTGGGCCGAGCGGCGCGGCTTCGGCGTCGAGATCGATGAAGCGACCGAGGGCCAAGAAGCCGGCCTGTTGTCGGCGACGTTCATTGTGAAGGGCCGTTTCGCCTACGGCTGGTTGTGCGCCGAGCGCGGCGTGCACCGACTCGTTCGCATCAGCCCGTTCGACTCCCAGGCCCGTCGCCAGACGAGCTTCGCGAGTCTGGACGTCACGCCGCTGCTCAACGATGACGCCGGCGAAGTCGAGATCGACGAAAAGGATCTGCGAATCGACACCTACCGTTCCTCGGGGGCGGGGGGGCAGCACGTCAACAAGACCGACTCGGCGATTCGAATCACGCACATTCCCACCAACACCGTGGTGAGTTGTCAAAACGAGCGCAGTCAGCATCAGAATCGGGCTCGAGCGATGCAGATTCTTGAGGCGAAGCTGGCCGAACGCGCTCGCGCTGAACGGCAATCCGAGATGGACGCGCTGAGCGGTAATCGGGGCGAGAACGCCTGGGGCTCGCAGATTCGCAGTTACGTGCAGGCTCCGTATCAGCTGGTGAAGGATCACCGGACTGACTTTGAGACGGGAAACGTGGAAGCCGTGCTCGACGGTGACCTCGATGGGTTCATGGAGGCCGAACTGCGTCGCCAGCGCTCGCGTTCCTAAGAACTTCTGGGGGCCCAGCAACGGGCGTGT
>Ga0182013_10000874_pt1 | contig 41714 bp, 19 predicted proteins | sample 612S2MmetaG_FD_120487 | JGI IMG/M metagenome (GOLD analysis project Ga0182013, IMG submission 120487) | Permafrost microbial communities from Stordalen Mire, Sweden - 612S2M metaG | ecosystem: Environmental > Terrestrial > Soil > Wetlands > Permafrost | place: Sweden: Stordalen | collected... | reverse complement strand
GTATTCTGCGCGGATAGTGACGGATTGGAAAAGTAGTGTCCGTTTTGATGTCCGTTGCGGACACCCTCACTCCTAAACCGCTTCCGCTCATGCGGATGGAATTGGAGGCGAGGGTCGGAATCGAACGCGTCCTGCCTTCCACAAGCCACTCGAAATCAACAATCTAAATCATCACTATTGCTATGAAAATAAAGGCGTTCCTGCATTATGTCAAGGATAACTCCAGCCGACTTTTTTTAACTCCATTTTACTCCCTACCGATGAGATTTGCTGGCACTTCTGCTGGCACTTCTCAAATCATTCTGCTGCCGGTATCACGGTAACTTGCCGACTCAATCTGCCAATTTGCCGCCCTTGAAAAGAGTTGCACCGTTGCTGTCAGATTCGTGGTCGGGACGGGTTGCGCAGCGAAAAGAAGTCAAGATAGATTACTGGATGTGTGGCTCAATACTTTGAGTGAAAATCTTGTCAAGCTGAAGACTGGATTTCTGCCGAATATCGCGCGAGGAGGCTCCCACTTCAATCTCGTGTTGGTCGGCGTCGGCTTTCCATGGGTGACCAGGCACGTCGAAGTAGGCCAAACCCAGTCCAAGTGGCTGTCAGAACTCGTGTCCGCCGGTTGCGGACTGATAGGTTTCATGATCCGGCATTCCGTTTTATTCAGTCCACCAAGTCGTGTTCGAGTTGTTCCAGAGAGCTGCCTTTTGTTTTCGCCAGCTTGAGGAAGATGAAAACAAAGGCCAGCACGCAGATCACCGCGACGGCGCGCAGCAGCAGAATATGCGCCCGCCCTTATGTGTCCGCTGACGTGGAGAAATAGTGTTATTGGCCGGCGGCATGAACCCAGACCGCGTATTCCGGGAGCACCGTCAGAGAGGCAACGTATCCCTTGTCTGCTGTGCCGGCCGGCGGAGCGGATGTCACTTGGTAATTGCCTACCAGCAACGCTCCCTTCGGGGCGGTCAGATTGGTCACGCCGGAATTCACCTGAAGGTTGTTTACGATTTCAACAATCGGCGCGGGCGGGGTCACCGTCAAGACCAGCGGCGCGCCCGACAGTTTTTCGCGAAAGCGTTTCAGGCCGATTTCCCAGGGCGTGCGATTGAACAGATTATCGCACAGCCGGGTTCCGTCCTGCTTGAGCGTCGCCTCATTGCCGAGGTAGCTGACCCGCAAGAACACATCGTTGACTCCAGCCAAGGCCGAGGGGGACGCCTTGATTTTCACCTCGTCGCTGCCGATTCCTTCGATTTTGATATCCGGCTTCGCTTCGGGAACCTGGATCATGTAACGCCGGAACACACCGTCCGCTTCGCCGCCCGCCTGGGCCAGTTTGCCCGTTTCGGCAACCAGCTTTGACTTTGGTGCGGGGAACACCGCGAAACCCAGCTTCGCCCCGCCAATTTGTGAAACGCGCATTTTACCTCCCGAGGCAACCACCACGTTGTCCGAAAGCACGAGTCGTTGCCGGCCGAAGATGTCTTGCCGGGTCAGGTGCAGCGCCTGCTGACGGGTCAAAGTTAGTATCTCAAATTCCTGTCCCGATTTGGATTTCACCTGCATGAGGCAATCCGTTCCCGGTTGAACCGAAACGGTGGTGCGGTTGCCCGCCTTCGACACGGTGGCAGACTTTGCCTTCACGCCGGCCAATGTTTTAGTCTCGAAAACATACTGGCCGTTCATTCCTTCGGGCACGAAGAAGACATACACGGTGCGGCCATCGTCCGTTTGGGTGCGCGTGAAAAGCTGAGCCAGGGCATAATCCAAATGCGCGCCGTCCAAATCCAAGTTAAACGGCAGGATGGCGCACTCGTTCTGTTTCAGGTCGAAGCCGCCTTGGTCCGGAATCCGCAGGGTGCCATCGGCAAATTTGAGTTCAAACTGCAGGTTGTGGCAAGCTGGCAGTTGCACCCGGTCCTGATAGTTGTTCAGAAACAAAAATCCGCTGTCGCCCCGTGCCCGTGCATCATAGCGCAGGCCGGTCACATTTTTTGGATCGGCAACCGGATCCTCCGGCAGCGCGACGACCATGGGCGCTACCAAGTCACCAAAATCACTCAGGAAAAAATTCACCGGCTTGAGATAATCATAGATGATGTTCGCCTGACCAAATTCGCGTAGCGGCCCTTGAAAATCGTAACTCAGAAAAGGGTATGTTCCCGTTGAACCGTGTTTGCCGACGAATTGCGTTCCGCTTTGATACATGTAATAGCCCAGAACATTGCCACCGCGGGCCGTCATCATCATCGCGATGGCCTCCGAGCTTTCCGGCGGAATGGTGGGGCGATATTGGCCATAGCAAAAAAATCCCGGCCCAGTCTCGATGTTGGCCACCGGATACTGCGTGGCATCGTAATTGTCCTGCTTGGCATTGTGCATGTCGTTGAACAGGTAATACGGCGTCGGCCCACCCGGAGCAATCCAGGCATAGCCGCCCTGGCCCGGCAGAAATTCACCGGGCGGCACTGGCGCACCCTGCCATCCCGTGCAGACATAAATCGGTGCCACCAGACCGGCTTCGATCGCCAGACGTTTGAGGATGCGCATGTGTTCCTCTCCGCCCGAACCCGCAAAACCCCAGGCAAACGGCGCAACTTCAAATTCATTTTCCAACTGGATCGCCACGACCGGGCCGCCATCCTTGAACATCAGCCCTTTCACCTGTTGTCCCACCTGCTGATACCACTGGCGCACATGATCAAGATAGCGCGGGTCGTTCGTGCGCACTTTGATGCCCTGATCATGCAGATACTGCGGCAGGCCGCCGTTGATGCATTCGCCGTTGCAAAACGGGCCGACCCGGAGCACAACATCCATCCCGTGCTTCGCGCAAAGCTCGACGAAGCGGCGGATATCCCGCCCGCCGGTCCAGGTGAAAACGCCTTCGTCCTCCTCGACCGTATTCCAAAAAACATAGGCGGAAATGGTGTTCAAACCACCGGTTTTCATTTTCAAGATTTGCTCCTCCCAATATTGACTCGGATACCGCACCGGATGTATTTCGCCCGCAACCATGATCCACGGTTTCCCGTTGCGCTCAATGTATTCCGCATTGACGGCCAGGCGGTCGCCCGCCGGGTTGACGCCGCCCCAATTGGTTTTAACCGTCAGATCAAGTGGACGTAGTTTGCTTAGATCCAACGTATACGGCGCAGGACTGGGCCGGCGTCCCTGGCCTGCTATTGTGGCCTCGGCCCAATCGGCGTGATCCATACCGTTGCCATCGCCGGCATCGCCGACACGCAACGTCAGACGCTGGATACCCGCAAGGTCAACGTCCACTTTCTTGGCCGGCGCACCGGCGCGCATCACGCCGGATTCCCAAAGCACATTGCCGTCGCCCAGCACTTGAAACGTCACCGAGCCGGGCGGTTGGGCGTCGTCATCCACGCCCACCCACGCACTGAAACGCCGGGCCGTGCCGTGGAGATCAAGAGCGAATTCCCCCACCGCGTGCGTGCCAACCCCGGGCGCAAATTTTCGACCGCCAATCGAGAGCGGACTGCCACCGACCGACTTGTCCACCTGCGGCGAACCCCAGCCCTGGCTCATCCGGCTGAGATCCAGTTCCTGCAACCCCACCGCCCAGTCCGGCGCAGCGGACGCCAGCATTGGCAGAAACATTAAGGTCATGATCGCGAATACGGATTTTTTCATAGTTTGATACGCTAAAACTAATTTTTTCATAATTACTTAATTCCAACCCCACAGCTCACGGCAACCGTAACCGGAAGAAGCTGGCCGGTTGAGAAACGTTAATCCGAATGGAGTTCGAGAAGGCACCGGCGCCATCCAACATGCCGGTTGTGTTCGTGATCCAGTTGATTGGCACCGACAGGTTGGTCGTGGTCAGCCAAGTATAGGGACTGTTCGGAGTGCCGCCGGTGCCAGTCAGGATCAGGTTGCCAGCCGAAGCCCTCGGTGAGCCGAGCGTCGGTGGCGCAGCCGCGAACTTTTCCAAAAGAATGGCGTTGTATTGGCTATTGCCGCCATCTCGAACTGTCAGCGCCTGAGTTGTTGCGGTGGCCATAAAGGTTCCCATGATGTAGCCGCCCACCGACGGGGTGCCATTGACAAACTGAAATGGCTGGCTGGGACTGGTGGTCACACCGTCAGTGACGGTAAAGGTGGTGCTCGGACGCTGGTTAACAGCACGGGTATCATCCAGCAGCACCAGCACCGTGTATTTCTGACCAATTGTCAGGTTATTCAATGTGCCGGTATTGGCCGACCCACCATAAAGGCCAAAGGTTAAAACCGCGTCCAGCGCGGCATCACTCGTGGTGGCACCACCGGTCATATATCCGCCAAAGGGTCCTGTGCCACTGCCAGTGATGCTCATGTTTCCAGAAGTGGCATTATCGGCAAAGGTATAACCGTTGGCGGTCGTTTGCGTGCCCGAGCCGCCGAAGTTCACGCCGTAAACTTCATTGGCCGGAGTTCCTGCCAAGGCGAGAACCGAGTTGTTGGTGAACGTGCCAGTGACACCCCAAGTAATCGTCGGAACGAACGCAATATTGAAGGCATCCACCGCCGCGCTGCCCCGGTGCGGCAGCAGGCTCAAGGCCACGTTCAAGTTGGCAGCTCCGGTCGCGGCGGTTCGGGTCAGATACATATCCACGGTGTTCGTGGTATTGGGCATGATGCGTTTGGTCTTATAGAATAAATATCCGCCGTTGGTCACGCTGCTCGTGATATCCGTGCCGGCTAGTTTGAACGTCACCGTCCATTGCGCGGTATTGCCGCTATTGACCGCCGTTAATACAGCCGCGTAATCGCACCAAGAACTCGTATCCGCGATTTGGATCGCATAATGGAAAACGGCTCCGTTCGTGATCACTGTCGATACGGGAACCGTGAGCGTCTGTATAGTCGGACTGAAAACCCCCTGGCCGGTGATGGCGTTGGCTTCCGTGACGGCATAGAGGTCCAAGGTGCCCGGGTCGCCTTTGATATGCTTGAGTAAATAATACGCCATGCCGGATACTGAAACAGCGGGGACGCCGCCCGATTGCTCGGGCACGGCGGCAATGGTCGTCGCGTATTCAAACACCGACCAGATGTCCGGGTCGGCATCGTTGTCCTCATGCATCCGCACGCAACTCGTTCCAACCGTGACGTAATCAGTCGTAGGATTGTATTCGGCGACTCCGGCCGCGTAGGGACAGAGCATCACCACGGCCTTCTTGCCCAGGCTGTGGGCGAATTTGACCATCGAGTAGCTGCCCGCTTGCATTGATTGCACGTTGCCATACCAATAGCCTAACGGACCATCGTTTGATATGCCGTCTGAATTGGTAACAGCGGCACGATAACCGGGATTGTCATCACCCGTATTCCCCAAGACGTTTCCGCCCATCGTCCACGGGCCATTTTGCGCCACACAAACCCGCTGCGGTTGGCCATTGGAAAGCGCATACATCTGGAGATTTTGCGCGCGATCAGCTGGGAACGTATAACCAACGCTGAAGGATGGATTCATGCTGGTGTAAGGCAATGTGAAACCGGCGCTCTGCAAACGATCCACATAGGTTTGGTCGTTCGTCAGCGTCGCTTGAGTCAAATCGTTTTCAAAGAAGGCGTTCTTTTTCGTGAACAGGTTGGCAAAGGTTTGACAGGTGGACAGGTCTTGAAATCCTGGATGTTGCAATTGCCAGAAATTGATGTAAAGACCGTCGGCATTCTGCCGGACGTAGGTCCACTGCGCGGGATAATTCGTCAGATCCTCGAACCAATCGGCGGTTCCAAAATAAACCTGCACGCTGGCAGACGTCGTGTCGCGGACTTGCAGGGCGTTAATCTGGGTGCTGGCATTCCCGGTCAGCGTGAATGCTTGTGAGGAGCCGCTCGCCACAAAGCTGCCGATGACATATTGGCCTACGCCACCCTCGCCGCCGGGGAGGTCGTAGCTGAGCGTAACCGTATTGCCGCCCGTGCTGGCGACCGTTTCGGTGCGATTTGGGCCGCAGCATCCCCGGCTGTCATCCACCCAAATTTGCACCAGGTAACTGTGGCCGGAAGTCAGCGTGTTCAACGTGATGGTGCAGGCGGAGGCCCCACCATAATCGCCGCCATTAAGAATTTTATCATAGGCGGTGGAGAGGTTGGCGTAAGGTGCAGAAGCACTGCCAAAGCCACTATAGCGGGTAAGGGCAGCGCTAATCGTCACCTGCCCCGAGCCAAGTGAAGTGCCGCTGTTTCCCGCCGCGAAAGAAACCGTGTTCACCGTTTGCGTGACGTTGTTCAGGTCATAGGCATACACGAGCGAACCACCAGTGGCCACATCCGTATCCCCGGCGATGGTTTTTGCGTAGCCCCAAGCGATTCCAGCCGACGCCGACAATGACAGCGCCGGAGCCAACCCGATCCCCAACAATACGCCCCAGCTTCCCTTGAATCTGAAAACTGCTTTTGGGAGTTGGGTTGAGAGTGACAGTTCAGTATATGGTGCGGGGTCTTTCATGGTGGTTTCTTTTTTAGTCCACCAAATCTTTTTCAATCTGCTCCAGCGTCTTGCCTTTCGTTTCCGGCAGCTTGAGGAAGATGAAAACAAAACCCAGCACGCAGATCGCCCCGTAGAGCCAGAACGTGCCGGACGATCCCAGCTTCGCGTTCAAGATCGGAAACGTGAAGGTCAGGATGAAGCACGCGATCCACAAGGCGGAGACGGCCACGGACATCGCCGCGCCGCGAATGCGGTTCGGGAAAATTTCCGAGATCACCACCCACGTCACCGGCGCGAGCGACATCGCGTAGCAGCCGATTGCCGCCAACACGAGCAGCAGCACGGGCAACCCATGCAAGGCGTTCGCATAGCAATAGCCCATCGCCCCGTAAATCAACGCCAACCCGGCCGCGCCAAAGAGCATCAACGGACGACGTCCGATACGATCCACCGTGCCGAGCGCGACAAACGTGAACGCCAGATTCACCGAGCCGGTCCATGCCATGTTGCTCAACACGCTCGAAATGTCGTAGCCCGCCGCCTTGAAAATTTCTTCTGCGTAATTGAAAATCACGTTGATGCCACACCATTGCTGGAACACCGCCAGCACCACGCCGAGCACGAGCATCTTGCGCAGCTTGGGTTGGAGCAGATCGGCAAAGCGCACCTGCTGGATTTCTTCCTGTGACAACGTGGAATTAATTTCGGCGACGGCTGCGTTGGCGTAAGCAGCGCCACCAATTTTTTTCAGAATGGCTTTGGCTTTTTCAGTTTTCCCATTCTTCGCCAGCCAACGCGGGCTTTCCGGCACGAAGAACATGCCGAGCAAAAACAGCAGCGACGGCACGGCGGTCAGGCCGAACATCCAGCGCCAACCCGACTGGCCGAACCAGGAGGTCTTGATGAATTCGTCCGTCGCCCCCGGCGGCAGGTCGCGGACGATAAACCAATTGAGGTATTGCGCTAACAAAATGCCTACGACGATTGTGAGTTGGTTAATTGAAACGAGCTTGCCGCGCATCTGCGCCGGCGCGACCTCGGAGATATACATCGGCGACAAACCCGACGCCAAGCCGATGCCCACGCCGCCCAGAATGCGCCACGCGATGAAGACGGTGAAGTTGTTCGCAAGCGCGTTGCCCAGCGAAGTGACGACAAACAACAGCGCCGCCAACATCAACAACCGCTTGCGTCCGAACTTATCGCTCAATGCTCCGGCCATCAGCGAGCCGACCAAGCAACCAATCAGCGCGCAACTGTTCGCCCAGCCGATCTGCGCCGCGCTCGTCAACTCAAAGTAGCGCTGGAAAAAAGGCTTCGCCCCGCCGATGACAACCCAGTCCCAACCAAACAGCAAACCACCCATCGCGGCCACGACTGAAATCAGCCAGACATAGCCGAGATTATATTCGGCCTTGAGCTTTGAGGATTCGGTTGAAGCGGGGGTGATCATAAATCAAGGGTCATTTATCCGCAGGAAGAATATCCAGTTCGGCCAGTGAGGCGAAAGGTTTTGACGGATCAAAGCTGCTGTTCGCCACCAGTTTCAAATATCGCGCCGTGACCGGTGTGGCAAATTTGACGGTGTGCCATTGGGCGTCTTGCGGAAATGCGCCTTGGGCTGCTGCTGCTCCCCAACTCTGGCCATCATCGCTGGTGAACACGGCGAAATCCTTGATCCAGCCGTTTGGGTTGCCGTCCTGTCGTGGCAGGCATTTGATGCCGGACAAATTGACGGGACGGGTCAGCTCGACGATCAGTTCATGCGGAAAATTCGGTGCAGTTCCTTCCCAAGCCGTGTGCCAGATTGTGCTCGCATCGCCGTCAATGACCTCCTCCGCGCCGTATTCAACAGAAGCTTCGCTGTCGGCATGAATCTTCGCGTCGAGCGCCTGAAGCTGGCTGGTGATCTTCGGCACAAAAAGTTGTTCCAATGTATCGGCGGCGAGTTCCGCTTTCGGATTGAACGCGGCAGAGCCAAGGTAGGTGTAGAGGCTTTTGGCAAACTGCCGCGCGGCGGGACGGCTGGCAAGATTGGTAGTGATGTCAATCGAGCAGACGAGCAATTTTCCACCGCCGGTGCGAGCCTCGAACACTGTGCCGAGCTTGTGGTTTCGCGCAAAGTTATCAATCACCTGCACGAGCGGGCGGAAATCCGCCGGTGTGTCATCGAGGATCATCGGCCGGGAATTTTGCATCAGGTCATGCCATTGCCAGTCGCTGTAAAAATCCGTCGGGAACTGCGCGAACAGCGGATGCTTCGGCTCGCAGAGAATGCCCATCGTGTCGGGGTGCTGCGATGGAAACCACACCGGACTCCAGAACGTCGGCAGAAAACTTCCGCCCAGCGAATTGCGAAGGAACTTCTTCGCGGGCAAAAGCAAAACAGTCTTGCCGTCGGCGAGGGCGGCTTTCGTCGCTTCATCCCACGCGGTGCTGACGACAACGTCGGCCAGCGGCGGCGTCACGGTTTCATCGGGATAGACCCAGATGTTCCACGAGTTCGTAATCTTCGTTCCTTTCAATCCTACGGTGACGGTGAGCTTGCACGGCGCGGGAGCTTTCGCGAGCGACGCGCTGATCACACCGAGTGGCGAGAGCTTGCCCGTCGGCGCGGCCAGCGAATTTAGTTCGCCGCCGGCAATTTCCTTTCCGTGCTCGTCGGAGATTTTCCAGAACGGCTTGGCGTCACTCATGTCCAGCGCGCCGTAATTGGCAAGGTCGGCGGTGGCGGAAAAAGTTTCATTGGCATTGTAGGTGCGCTTGGGCAGTCGCAACAGCGGAACGACCGCACCGCAATATTGCTTATGCTGCGCGGGTTCGATGAAGCCCTTGGAATCCCAGAACGCGTCCAGCAAGCCAACGGTGGCCGTGCCTTGCGTCGGATAATCATGCGAATCGAGCAGCGAAAAACCGCCGTAGCCCGGCGTGCGCAGCAGGACTTCAATTTCCTCCTTGTAAAGCAGAGTCGCCTGCCGGCCCGTCGCCTTGGTAAATTTCGGCGCGAGATCAAGCATTCCTTTCGCCTTCAGGTCGTCGCGAATCAATTCAAAATTTTTCAACGCCATCACCCCGGACCATTTCTCGATCTCGTTGAAATCCGGGTAATACACCCATTGCCCGATTTCATGGCCGATGATGGGCCGACTGTCGCTCGCGACCACGTCATGCAAGTCGTGCTGTGTGCCCGGCCCGGAAATGCCGCGACCATCCATCAGCTCCGTCCATTGACGGTTTGCGGTCGTTTGCGCACAGGAGGCGGAGGAATAAAGATGGCGCGAATCGCGGTGAATCAACATATCCACCCAACCCGTCAGCAAATCGCTTTTACCGCCAAATTCGTTGCCGAGCGTCATCAAGCAGAACGACGGATGATTGCCGTAGGTGTCAACAATGCGCTTTAATTCTGACTCCAAAAATACGTCTCGCACCGGGTCAGAACCGGCATCCACATTTGCCATCGGTCCTTCCGCCTGAATCATGATGCCTTCGAGGTCCGCCGCTGCAAACGCGGCTTCCGGCGGACACCACGAATGGAATCGGATGAAATTCAAGCCGTAGGATTTTTCGATCTGAAAAATCCGCCGCCACGAAGCGACGTCTGTTGGCGGGCAGCCGGTCAGCGGCCACACCGAACACTCCAGCGTCCCGCGCATAAACACAGGACGACCATTCATTGAGAACTGCGTCCCGCGCGCCGAAAACTTCCTCATGCCAAAACTCACCGTGCGTTCGTCGTTACCAAGCTTCACGTTGACCTCACTCAAGTTGGGCGAAAACTCATCCCACAATTTTGCGCCGGTCATGTCCACGTCCACCTCGGCGCGACCGCCGTTCGCATCCCAGCTGGCGGTAACCGTTTGTTTTCCCACCGTCAATTTGCCCTGACCGGCTTGGCTGGTGGCGTTGCCAATTTTCACGACCACGCGCGCCCGCATTTTTTCCACATCCGGATAAACTTGCACGTCGTCTATCCATACCGGCGGAGTGGCGGCGAGTTCGATGCGACCAACGATACCGTTCATGTTGCCCCAAGTGCCGCCCAGCAAGGCGGAGACAAAGGGGCCGAGATTGATTTTGACGGTGTTGTCCACGCAGATGGTCAACCGGTGATTGCCCGGGGCGATGCCGGTGCCGAAATCAAAAACGTGCGGCGCGATCAGACTGTCCTGCGAGCCGATGCGCCGGTCATCCAGCCAGACTGTCGTCACCCAGCGGCAGCGTTCCAGAAACAGCGTCACTCGTTTTCCCTGCCACGCGGCGGGAATCTCGATTTCGCGTTGATACCACGCCGAGCCGGCGTAATCGTGAAGCCGGTAAGGGCCTTCCAGCGTTGGCGGCTTGGTGTTTTTCGGCCCCAGCCCAGCGTCGTCCATGGTGCCGGGCAGATGGATGGTTCCAGGCAGATTGTGATCATAAGCTGCCGCATTTGCACCGGCGATTTCAAACCGCCACTCGCCGGACAGCGAAAGAGTTTGGGCCGATCCGTTCAGGCAATGAAGGCCGGTCAGGATAGACAAAATGAAAATAAGTCTTCGCATTTTATTTTTGAATATTCCCGGCGAGATGGCGGTGGGAATGGAACGGCAAGTGTTTCTGATCATTCATGGTGAGACCGCGCGATAAAAGCGTAGCGGCAGAGTGCCAGCCTGGGTGTCTTGGAACGGGAGTGCGCCAAAGGCATCGGCTGTCTCGTTGACCAGGTCCGACCAGACGCCGCCGGCGAGGTTGGTCGTTGCTTGAATGCGATGCGGCTGGAAAGGCAGACCGCTGAATTGCAGTGCTGCCCCGCCGGCGGACAACGAGACCGCACCCGCCTTGATCACGCGGTTGGACTTTCCCGGCGTGGGCAACGCCAGTGGAAAATGAGCCGCGTCACCGTCATTCGGACAACCTTCGGCGACATCAGCTCCGGCGGCAGTGATTGTCACGGCATCCACTTGCATACCTTGGGGCGTAAACAAACCCAGGGTAGCACCGGCGGCCAGCGTGAAATTCACATGGAGATTCGCATTCGTGGAATTGTTTAGTGCCGGCTGGCCGTCCGCCCAGACCAACAGAAAGCCGCCGGCGGGCAGGCTGTAACCGGTGGGTATTTGAAATTGAAACTGGGTTGCGGCCGAGCCAGTCAAGTAATAGCCGGTCAAATCCACATTGTTTGTTCCGGCATTATAGAGTTCAAACCACGGTGCATACTGGCCGTCCGCCGGGTCGCGCAGCGTGGTTGCGTTATGCAACATCCACTCGTTGATACTGATGGCAGGCGCGGTCGGCTGGTTAAACAACTGAAATTCATAAATTGACGGCGTGTCCGTGGCGCTCACCACGAACAACCGCACTAGGCTCGCCGTGACCGTGGGAAATGAGAGCGTGGCATTGACGCCAAGATGCGTCGTGGCGTTCACCACATCCGTCCAGGCGCTGCCGTTCCAATATTGAATCTTGTAGGCCGTGATGCGGTCCGAAAACTGGGATAACGCCACTTGGTTAAAACTGACCGGCGCGGAAAAAGTCAGTTGGAGCCATTCGCCAGCGGTGGTTCCGCTGGCGGAATTCCAGCGGGTGGAAAAGCTGCCGTCGTTGACATAGTTCGCGGCGTAACTGGAATTCCACGAACTGGAGGCGGAAGCGGTGGCGTTAGTTCCGAGGTCTGAAACGGGGCCGTCGGTATAAACTCCCATTTCATAAATGGACGGCGCATCCGAAAAGGCGGTTATAAGCAGCCGCATTTTGCTCGCAGTAACGGTGTTCAGGTTATCTACCTCAACCGGCTGCATTAATCCGCCCGTGTAATCGTTCTGCCACGCCGAGCCATCCCAGTGTTGAATGGCATAACTCGAAATGCGGGTTCCTAATTGGGAGATGACCACGCGGTTGTAAGTCGTGACGGCTGGAAAATCCAGTTCCAACCATTGGTTGGCGGTCGCCCCATTGGCGACATTCCAACGCGTTCCATAATCACCGTCGTTGGCGGCACCGGGCAAGTAGTCAGCACTCCACGAACTGGAAGCGCTGGCCGTGGCACCGGTGGCGAGATTGTGCGAACCGCTGTGCAGCGGGCGGATGCAAAAGTTGTCAAACTGGGCGCCATGCACCCCGCTGCCCAGTCCCGCCATGCCAGCACCATAACTAAAGTCCTTGATGTCGCAAACCTGGTTGCCATCCACATATCCCCGAATGTGGCTGCCCTGCATCGCGAGGCGCAGCTGATGCCAGACATTCGTGGCGAAGCTAACGCTCCCCGTCGCCAGCACGCCCGTCGCGTTGCGCAACTCCCAAACACCGGGACTATTGTTCACCGCCAGCCAATAGCCCTGCGGCGTGCTGGCCCAGCCTACCGTGCCAATTCGTCCGTAAAGAAACACAAAGCCGTAGCTCTCAAGCAACACATCGGAACTGACTTCGTAATCAGTCCATTTTTCGTCTCCAATCATGGTGAAGGGATTGAATTCAGACGCCCATAGAATGCCCGATTGCAGCTCCACCTGTCGCAGGGCTTTGCCCTGGCCGTCGGCTCGCGTCACCGTTTCAAAAGTGCCAGCTAGATCGCTAAAATATTTTGGCGTGACGTTGTTACTGTAGGCTTCGAAGTCATCTTTGAACGGCAGCGGAAACGGCGCGGCGGCCGGTGGCGTCGCCCCACCTTTGCCCTGACCGGTGGTGGTGGAGAGCGTGTAGAGAGCACCCGGTAGGAAGGTATAACTGAAATATCCATTGGTCGGAGCAACCTGGCCGATCTGCACGAACTGATTGGTTTGGGTGGTCTGCCAAACATGCAGGGCTGAGGTGGAAAGCCCGTTGGTCAGTTGAAAGCCGATGGTCTGCGGGACGGCGGCATCGAAGGTTTCAATAATAATACTATAATCCGAGTTATTGGTGGATTTGAGGGTGACCATGCTGCCGCCTTGAGGTAGCAAGGCCGAAGCACCACCTTCGAGATACTTCCAGCCGGGTGAGGCGAATTGCGTCGTGTGTGCCGTCGCCCAGATCGCGGGCTGGACATCGTAATGCCCGGACCAAGGCGTGTTCGCGCGCATCAGGCCCGAGCCGGGAACGGGAAGATTATCGTAATAAGAGCTGATCGGACTCCATACCTCCGTCTTGGTAATTTTACACAAGATATAATTTCGGTTGTAACTCGCTTGCAGCGGCAAGCGGTTCACATCGGACATGGCCATCCATTCCCCGCTCCATGGGCCATCTTCGCTGGCCCAAAGCGGTAATCCCGAAGTCAGCGCAGCGGACGACATATTAGTCGCTCCGTGACGAAACGGATAATGGCCGCCGATCGCCGTAACTGCAGCTTTCAGTTCGGGATCCTGATTAATTACCCCGGCAATGCCCCAGACTGTCAAATCGCTTGGAGGTGTAGGAGACTGGATCATGTTCAGCTCGGCTTGATCGGCCACAACAATACCCACATGATTGAGGCCATTGGTGTCCAGCGTCCGTCGCAACAGCTTAATCCAGGCAACGTCATAATATCTCTCATTGGCAATGCCGGTGTAATTGATATCGAGTCCGTAAACATCCTTGGCTCCCTTGATAAACTTCACCACATAATCTGCCATGTCCTGTGAATAATAATTGCCGCCGCCGATCCAACCCGGCGCGCCCCAAGCCAGACAATCGAGAATGATGTCGGGGTTGCGCTTTTTCGCCTCCTTCATCAGCCACCATTCATACCCATGGTTGAAATTGGTATCCGTCGCCGTGCGCATGTGCGTTGGCTCAGTTCCATCAGTGGAATTGACCCCGCCGCCGATTTCGACCTTGAGATGTTGAAGCGCCGCGCCATAGTTCGGCTTGAACAGATAGTCGAGAATCTGACTGCGCTGTGGCTCGGGATAGTCTATCAACAGACGCGATGATGCCCCGGCGCTCAACGCCCCAATGCCTTCAAATACACGCCCGACCTGATTGCCATCTAACACAATGTTGGTTTGGGCGAAAAGCGGAAGTCCGGCAATCAACAGGATGGCGCCGACCAGCAAACGATATGGGCTTAATAACATTGCAATGACAATCGGGGTTAAGAACCAGCACGCTTTAGCAAGCCTCTTACGTACCGCATATTCCCCATGAGATCCGATGCAGGCGAGTGGTTGGGGTTGCGTTTGAGCACTTTTGCCAGCAATCTCCGTGCTTGCGATTTCTGTCCAAGCCCCAGCCGAGCCTGTGCTTCTAAAAAGATCGCGGTGGTGTCCTGCCGTCGTTTCAAATCATCATCAAATAACAGCATGGTCGGCAGTGACGTAGCAAAATAATCAATCTTCGCGTCTGCTTTGGAAAGTTTGCGTGCGTAAGCGAGCAGTTCGAGGAGAAGCTTCTTTGCCTTCGCCGGTTGTCCGAGTTTTTGCCAGGCAAGCGCGGAGTAATACGTCAACTCACTGAAGGCGCGTACCCTCATTTCCTGAAAGTCGCCCTTGAAATTCGCAGCAGCGAGCCAATAGCGGCGAGCGTTTGATCTGTCACCAAGTTCAGTCAATGCACAGCCAAGCCAGAAATGAATGTCACTTTGGTTGGCAAGCAAATGCTTGGCTTCGCCAAGTTGTCGCGGTACGGTCAACGCGGCCTCGAAGTGCTCGTGTGCCTTGGCCGCCTCGCCACGATTTAGCGCAGTGCGACCCAGTGACAGGTGGGATCGGACATGCTGCCCAAGCGCTCCGCCTTCACCGCCTTCCCACGGCTGAAATTTCCGCGAGTTTATCAGCGTTAGTGCCTGTCCGTGCTGGCCGTTCTGGTTGTAGAGAGCGCACAACTCCACGCTCAAGTCGTCGCGTAGTTGCACAAGATCAGGACGCTTCGCCAGTTCCCGCAGGCGCTTTTCCGGTTTTTCGCCAAGGCGCTTCCAAAGCTGGTCACGCTCATAAAGCAATCGCGCATCCGCAGGATTCGCGTGAAAAGCCAGGTCGTAAGCCTTCCTGGCCAGGAGGGAGTTGTGCCGGATGTTGAAGTAACCAATACCTAGGTTGCGCCATACCACCGAGAAGCTTCGATCCAGCTGCGCCGATTTTTCCCAAAGCTTCAGTGCCTCCACCTGCCGGCGACGGTCATAAAGCAAATTGCCCAGATAATATGGTGCTTTAGCATCGGCCGGGTTGATGCGCATGGCCAATTCGAAAATTGTGATTTCTTCCAGACGTGCCGGGAAACAGTAGTCGGAAGCGATTTTGCCAGCTACGTTGAAATATTGCCGCGCGGCCTTGTCGTCACCGCGTTTTTGTTCCAGCCAACCAAGAGTATATTGAACCAGAGGCAATGCACCCCAGCTTTGATCCGGCAGATGGGCATGACCTCCAATATTGGCTCCATTGGCGAGATGGCCATGGGGCCGCGCTGAAATCTGCGCCGTTCGACGATTCAAAAGTTCAATCGCCTCGGCGTAGAAGCCGGCGCGCGCATAATCATGGGCAATGTCCAGTTGCATCTGCAGATCACAGGCCAATGGTTCGTAGTCGAGATGGCGAGCCCACCAGTCGAGACGATCCAACCGGCGCGTTTCTCGGAGCATTAAGGCAGCCCTGCTGGTTTCGCCAAGCTTGCGCAGGACAAGAACTCTCAAGTTGTGAGCCCGCAAGTTATCGGTGTCGAATCGTAACGAACACTCCAGGTGACTCAGCGCCACGGTCCAGTTGTTTCGGGTGCAATCGATTTCCGCCAGCGCGTGATAACCAGCGGCGGCCCAGGCTTGATTCCAAGTCGCCTTGTAGAAAGCATCGTAGGCATCATCATCGCGGGCCTGATAGCGCAGGCAGAGGCCAAGATTGTAATAGGCTTCGCCGTCGTAGGGATTGGAATTGTGGCGGGTCAGGCGCTCAATCGCCGTTCGAAGACATTGTTCAGCTTCACCAAATTCCCCGTGTTTGAGATGCCACAAACCCATCGCGTTGTTGCAACGCCCGTCGAGTGGATCTCGGCGCAGTGCTTCCTCCCAATAGGTCGTAGGGCAGCGGGTTGCATGACGGTATTGTTCCAGATGCAAGCCGGTGAGGAATAACTCATCGGCGTTTTTTATGTCGCGCGGGGCGGGTGGTTCGACGGCTGGTGGTGGAACTTCGACGTGCGTGCGCAGGCGCGGCTTGTAGACAATCAAATCCCGACCATCGCTGCCGGTTACACGGATTTGCAGGCTGATAATTTCCACTCCGGCAGGCAACTCGATTTGCTGGATCAGCGGTTGCGCCGGCGAAAGATCGCAGTTGATCAAGGCAATTTGATTGTCTTTGGAGGTAACAGCGACCACCGCTCGCAGCTGCTTGGCAGTCACACTTACTCCTAAACGGACGGCAGCAGAGGCCGAAATGGTCAACGAAATTGCGGCATCCAGATTCGCATGTTGGGCTGCGCCGATATTGCGGATGGGATACCAGAATTGACTCCATTTTTTTGTTTCGCCAGGTTGCAAAAAGCTGAAGTCGGGTTGATTATCGGTATAAGCCCCTGCCATCAACTCTATGTAAGGTGCATATTCGCCATTTTCATCTGGATCGGTCAGATTCCGATCCCATGCATAGCCAAACTCATGATTGCCCCACGTCCATTGTTTCTTGCCGGGAGAGATATGATGGTTAGCGATATGAACAAGACCTGCCTGGGCTTTGTAATCGTAGCCTCCAAAGAAATCCTCCTTGCTGCCCATGCACATATAGGACGTCGGCACGGGGATGTTTGCATACCAGGAAAGGTCATTAGGCCGATACTCGCCCGCTTTTCCGCCTGCCGAGGTGCCGTTCCCGTTTTTTGATAATGGATGGCTGTCACAGTGCGGCGGCACATACTGAGATGGTATTTCCGCCGCTGGCACGCCATGTTGCCTGCGCTCTCCGTAGTTCACGCCATAGTAAGATCCCTCACACAATGGGTACTGGCTCGTCGCGCGTTTGGCATGGTCGGCCACATAATATACATCCGGCGGAAAGAAACTTTGATACGCCTCATGCACGCGGGTGGCCACGTTCGCCCACCAAAGAAACGTCTGGGCGAAGGGAGTGCGATTATAGGCGCGCACCTTGAGCTCGACATACGATTTGCCGGGATGCAAGCAGATGCCATGCATTCCCTTCATGCGGGCCATTGGATCGTGATCACTGCACCATACCGTCACCGAACCGTCCTCGTGCTTTTCGATTTGAATATCAACCGGCAGAAATGTCGCGGGCCGGTGGTGTTGCGCCCAGTTGAACTCGATGCCGCCGGAAATCCACGGGCCAGCCAAGCCGACGAGCGCGGGCTTGATCACGGATTGGTAATATATAAAGTCGTAGCCATTGGTTTTATCAATCGCGCGATGGATGCGCCCGCCAATTTCGGGCAGTACCATGATGCGTACAAACTCGTTTTCAAGCCATACTGCTTTCCATTTTCGGTCTACCGCCTTCTCAGAAATGCGATCCGTAAATGGCAGGGGATACACCTTGCCACTGCTGCCTTGATAAACCCGCTTCTCCAAAAACATCGGATTCTTGTCCGGTTCGGCAGGCAGGTAGGTAGGTAGGACTATATCTTCCACCCAAACCGCGACCGTGCCAGAGCGGATTCCCGGCATGTTTTTATCAGGATTAGATAACTGGCCGACATGCGACCGGGGCTGGTTTAAGAGCTTGACTCGCAATCTTGAAGATTTCATGTTGGCATATTCTCAAAGTGGTTGCTTGCCCTGGGGAATAGTAATCCCAATGCCAATATTGGCCTAATTCGTTCTTCAAATCCAAAAATCATTGTTGGTTTGGATATAAACCCTGCCGAACCCCAAGCAGGTCCCGGGCATTTTTTAGCGTGCTGGGCGCCCAGACGCCGGGGCTTAAAACTAACGAGTTCAAGTGCTGGGTCTCGCCTTCCACCCACTTATTGAAGGTGGCGTGGCCGTCGGCAAATGAGAAATCTCCGCCATTGCCATGGCGGCTGGCGGCCCAATTGCCCCAATAACCACTATCTCCGGGAGACCCCTCTGCGCTGTTTAAAAAGAAACCGTCGTCTATACTACAGTGGAACGGAGTGGGGTCGTCAGATTCATCCACAAAGAAAAGAGCGTCGGAGGGGCCGGGAAGCCTGATGTCGGTAAATTTCTTATTTGTAACTAAACCCGGATGGTAACTAGATTCGAGAGCTGCTGTCTGGTCAAGATTGTCCCCCATCATGCCGGAAAGTGAATAACTTCGCACCCGGATTTGGGGTGCGAGGGCAATGCGGACCGGCACAGTGTCACTTGGGCAATGATAGATGTCCGTGGATTGGTTGTAAGGATACAACACGGCGGCACGGATAAGAGCAAGATTGGTCGGATCAGTTGTGTTTCCGCCCCTACTTGTATCACCGCTTACATTACCACCCACCCAGCCTGCCGTGGATCCGGGCACATTGGGACTAATGGCATCTTTGAAGTCACCCGCATAAGTCATTCCCGCGATGGTCAGCTGCTTGAGGTTGTTGATGCAACTGATGCCCTGCGCCTTCTGCTTGGCCTTGGACAAGGCTGGTAACAGCATCGCCGCCAGGATGGCGATGATGGCGATCACCACCAGTAGTTCTATCAAAGTAAAAGCTTTTTGTGGCCGGAGACTTGCCGCAACCACCGATTTATTTGATTTTAAGTTAGTCATGATACTATCTTACCGGCTTACTGGCCGATCGACAAAATGAAGCGGTTGTTTAATTAATAAATGCTGGTTCAAGACTTCTTCGTCCTGCGGTCTAGGGCAACATTCCAATGAATCTGAACGGCCGCTCACCCTCCAACCCGCATTGTCCTTCAACTCACAATATCCGGCGGACTTGACTTTGTAAGTGCCAGCCACGTCCTGATGCAGGAGGAACGGTGAGAACACGATCACACCCTCGTTTTTACCACACTCAATGACGACATATTTTGATTTCACAAAAATCCTAATAAACTTTTTCCAACAGATTGACGCAAGCGGGTTTCAAGCGCCGCTTTCCATGAAGGTGGCTGACAGCATATCACACCCAATTGATCAACCAAACGCCCGGGGACCTGCGTCCCCGGGCCGTCTGACATTATCTATCTAACCCCAACCTTATGGCATCCGCAGCCGGAAGAAGCGGGCCGGGGTCGTGGTGCTGATCGGAATGGAGTTTGAGAACGCACCAGAACCATCCAAAGTGCTCTGTAGATTCGTCGTCCAAGTGATCGGGATCGACAGGTTGGTCGTGGTCAGCCAAGTGTAACCCACGTTCGGCGTGCCGCCGGCGCCCGTCAAGATCAGGTTACCGCCCGAAACATTGGGGGCACCGAGCGTCGGTGGCGTAGAAGAATTGACCGTGAGTGAAGCGACCGAACTGTATGCAACATCAGAACTGTTCGTTGCATTGACTGCTTTAAGCTGGTAGGAGCCGGATTCGGTCACTTGCAGATTGTTGAGTGTCAAGGTCGAGGTCACGATTCCGAGATTGGTCACATTTACCACCCCGGCGTTGATGTTGTTCGTCACTCCATTGGCGATGAACAGCCATTGTGGGTTGTTCGGAGTGTAATAATTGACGAAGGCTGCGGTAAAGACAACATTGCCGCCTTCGGGCAACGAAGCAGTGACGGGCTGGATGTCCGAAGCCAAATAGATTGGCGGGAGGAGCGGAGCCGTAGTTTTTTCCAAAAGAATGGCATTGTATTGACCACCATCTGTAGTGTTAACTGTGAATGTTTGATTCGTTGCACGTGCCGTGAATGTTCCCATAATATAGCCGCCAATCGCATTTGTGCCGTTGTTCATGCCAGCCAAAAAGGCAAAAACTTGGTTGGGACTGGTAAACACACCGTCCGTCACGTGGCAAGTGCTGGTTTGCGCGTGGACACCCCGGGTGTCTGCTAGGATGGCAATGACGTTATAGGTCTGACCAATCGTCAAATTGTTCAATGTGCCCGGGATATTCCCTTCATAAACATGCCCCGCATCCCCTCCATAAAGGCCAAAGTTTACCATATTGTCCATTGCGGCATCACCGGTGGAACCGCCACCGCCCAAATAATTGTCATAGAAGCCAATTCCAGGATCATTTACAGGATTAAAATTCGTGTTTACGTTCATGTTTCCGGTAGTGCTATAATCATCAAACATATAGCCGTTGGCGGTGGTTTGAAGACCCGAGCCGCCAAAATCCACACCATAGGCCTCATTGGCCGTAGTTCCGGCCACAGCGAGAACCGTGTTGTCGGTGAAGATGCCGGTTTGCAACCACTGAATCAGCGAACCCACCTTGAGGGGCGCAGCCGCGCTGTAAACGACCCCCAAACTGTTGGTCGCATTAACCGCTTTAAGCAGGTAGGAACCGGTATTGGTCACTTGCAGATTGTTGAATGTCAGCGTCGAGGATACGACTCCGCCATTGGTCACCGTCACTACCGCGGCATTGGCGGCCGTGACGGGATTTGTCACCCCACCGCTGATGAACTGCCATTGTAGGCTGACCGGCGGAGAATCGCTGAAGGCCGCGGTGAAAACAATCGGCGCCCCCACCCCCACCGTGGCGGTGACTGGCTGGGTGTCGATGGCCAATACGGGCAACGGAGCGACTGGCGGCGGGTTGGTGAACAAAATCACAACATTATATTGGGAGTTTCCGCCATTTAGAACAGTGAATGGCTGGGTTGTTGCCTTAGCTGTGAAGGTTCCAATGACATAGCCACCAACCGACGGGGAGCCATTAGCAAACTCAAACTGCTGGCTGGGACTGGTGGTCAAACCGTCGCGGATGTTAAAAGTGGAACTTGGTCCAGGACTAGTGCGGGTGTCATCAAGAAGTGCCAGCACGGTATAGGTCTTGCCCACCGTCAGGTTGTTCAATGTTCCGGTATTAGGCGTATTGCCATAAACACCATACTGTAAAACTGTGTCAAAACTGGCATCACCCGTGGTCGCAACGCCGTTCATATAGCCACTAAAGGGTCCTGTGCCGCCGCCGGCTATGCTCATGTTCCCAGAAGTAACATAGTCATCAAAGGTGTAACCGTTGGCAGTCGTTTGAGCGCCCGAGCCACCGAAGTCCACGCCATAGACTTCGTTGGACGAAGCACCCGCCAAAGTGAGAACCGTATTGTCGGTGAAGGCGCCCTGCGCGCTCCAAGTGATCGCCCCGGACGACGCCGGGAGCGTGTTCGTCAAAAACGCCAAATTCGCCCCGCCGTACCCGCCCCCCGGAATACCATTAGCATTACCCCCAATGACAAGCGGACCGATGCTCATATTGGCAGTGTTTGGAATGCTATAATAACCGTCCACACGCGTGCCGATGGCGGGATCCATGCTCAAACCAGCGGGGTCACCCGTCCAGCTATCCACATTTTGCGCGGCCATGATGATGTAATAGTCTCCGCCTTGCCCAAGGTCGGTAAGGGGCAACGCGGGAATGCCCACCCATCGGTAACCATTAATCAGCGGGGCATTGGTTCCGGGTGGAACCGTGACCGTAGCCAGTAGACTGTAGTTCGGGCCACTATCATAATGAAAAAGAGAAACGGTGTGCGCCGCCAGCAGTCCGGTGCCACTGGCATCCCAGTAACCCAGTGCGTTGATCGTGGGGCCGCCTCCGGCTGGAGCGTAAAATCCGTATCCAGTCCCGTAGACGTCGTTTCGGGTTCCGCCGGTGGGCACGCCCACGCCGATGATATTCTGCGCGCTGGCACCATTAACGAGTGCTAATGCAGCCGTGGCTGCTAACAGAAGGCATTTGATGTGTGTTTTCATTTGGTTGGTTTGTTTGAATTGATTCCAAGCGGCTGTTGCTTGTGAGCAATTGGCACTAGTTGGATACGCTTCAAATTATCTCACCTCGCAGCTGCCGTTCAATTGTCCTGTTTAACAAACTCGTTGTCTGTTTTAACAGGACCTCAGGGAGAATGAAGTAGAAGACTCCGATGGCGCCCAGACGCCAATGGAAATTCATCCAGCTTTTCGCGTACCCTTGCGGAACTGCGTGGGAGTTTGATGGAAATTCTTTTTGAATAAACGACAAAGGTGTGCAGCGGTTGTGAAGCCGACGCGGCGAGCGACTTCGTCCAGATTATATTCTGTTTCTTGCAACAATCGGCACACCCGCTCAAGCCGCCGGTGCTCAATGTGAGAATGGATGCCCGTCCCGAGCCAGCGACGAAACCGTTGCTCCATATCCGTGCGCGAACGACTAACATGCGCCAGCACATCCTTCACCGCGATGCCGCTGCCGACTTCATGCCGGATGAAGCGAACCGCTTGCACCATCACCAAGTCATCCATCGCTATAACGTCAGTGGACGCACGCTCCAGCAGACGCAAAGGGGGAATTTGGGCGAGTTGGGCGGAAACTTTCTTTCCCGCCATCGCCTGTGCCAACAACGCGGCGGCTTCATACCCCAGCAGATCCGTGTTCGGTTCAATGCTCGTCAGCGGCGGTTCGCACAAATTGCAAAGCACGTCATCATTGTCCACCCCCATCACGGACACCTCTTCCGGCACGCGAATATTATGTTTGCGACAGGCGTTTAGAATCTGTTGTGCCCGCACGTCGTTGCAGGCGAGCACCGCCAGCGGATGAGGCTGGGCATTCAGCCAGCGTGCTGTCATCTGATTGGCCATCATGCCATGCTGTTCTATCGCTTGAATATCACTGGCTTCCCCGATTCTCGGACCGGCTGGCATTTCCTCCACTGACTTGCCATTTTCCGCAAGATATTTGGCAAACGCGGCAGCCCTCCGATCCGAGAAAGGTATCCCTTGATAACCACTGAAAGCGAAATGTTTGAAACCCGCTTTCAGAAAGAAATCGGCGGCCATTTTCGCCACCGCCATCGCATCTGTGTCAAATGCGGGCACACCTTGAAAGCGAAACGACCCAAGCACATCCACCACCGGACAATCCAGCTTCAATAACTGGGCCGCCATGCCTCGGTTCTCTATGCGGGCAATGATCCCATCACCTTTCCAATTTCGCAGCCACTTGGGAATTCCGCTATGCAGTTCACGCTCTTGAACAAAAAAAGACCATGGACCGTGCGCGTGCGCATACCTGGCGATGCCGCGCAAAACACCTCTTCCATAATTCCGCGAACTCTCAATCAACAAAGCAATTTGAGGCAGGTGTTTGCTCATTTTGATTGATGCAGTTCACCCAATCATGTCTGAACGGGTGTCATTTGAAAGCCAGTAGCGGTCGAATTCGACCGCGCGGCAGTGTCAAGACCCACAACTTTCGACGGGTTGGGCAGCACCAACAATTGGCGTCTGCGCAGCCATGCAATAACAAGCGCGGGGTTCGTTTGGGGCATCTTTGGGGAAAAATGGCAGATTTCGCCGCCTTGATCCATTATCAAATATAACAAACGTATTGTCTATTTTCATTTTGTTCGACCACTGACCGTCGTCGATCCGACACTCGATCCGCAAGCAACGGAAGCAACGGGAACAACAATTCTGCCAATGCCTCCGTCATCGCCGTGAACTGAATGAAAGAGAACCATTATTTGAGGAGTGTATTATCAAGTTCAGCTTCGATTTCTGCCACAGTCGGCAGGCTGCCTTTCAAATCTTTGGGCAGGGATTCGACCAGTTTGGTCTGCCATTGGGCCCGCCGATGGGCTTTTTCAAATCGCGCAACGCATATTCAACAGTCAGATGGTCACGTTGTTGGAAACGCGGGGCATGATGCCGAATTTTGCCGGCGTTGAAAAGTTTTTCATCCAAGACATCCGGTTCGGCTGGCCTATTCTTGTCAGCAGCAATTCTCCCCGCGCGAAATCCTAAAAGCAAAACTCCCGGAGCCGGGCGCCGCGTCAAGGTGGAAGCCGAGGGCATACCGAGGAACGACCTTGACGCGACGACCGGCGACCTACCATGAAATCTGGATTCGCGCGCACATGATGAATTCCCGGCATTGATGCCAGGTTTCAGTGATGCCAAACATAGTGGCCGATCAACAGGGTGACGACACAGGCTGTCAGCGTGCCAATAATATACCAGTGAACGCCGCGAAGATTGATGGCTTCGTCCAATTTCCGGCAAACCTTTTCAAACCGCTGCCGTTCCCGTTCCAAAGCGTCTTTGGATTGATTCCATTCGGCAACGGCAGCTTGCAGGTTTTTCTGGATGCTTTTGGCAATGTCGTTCGCATCCACCAGCCGGTTGCTGACGAACAACGCATCCCGTTTCACGGTTTCCGCGTGCTTAAGAACGATGTCCTTTAATTCGCCGTGCTTGATGTCCACCATTGTATTTCACCCGCCAGGATCAATTCCAGATGCGATGCTCCGGGTGTGGCCGCTTCAGCGAAGCTCAACTTGCGGCCTGCCTTGGCCTCGGCGCGTTTGATGGCCAGCAACGTGATGGACGTGACGACCGGCAAAGTGATTTCCTTGGCTCCAAACTTTTTAAGTTCGGCTTCGATGTTAGATTTCTTGAACAGGTTCGTTCTCACTTTTGCCGGATTGTGAACCACGACATAATCTACGCGGTCGCCCGCGAAGAAAAACAGGTCGAGCAAATTATTCATGCTCTCGGTGTCCTCGCTGGGAAACAGGAAAAAGGTGAACCGGATGCCCTGGGCGGCGAGTGATTCGAGCAATTGCAACGAGTCCAATGCCTGCACGATGAGGCCGTCAGCCTGCGCCCGGCAATCAATAACGTGAACCGGCGCGTCATTGCGTGACAAGTTACGGAATAATCCAAGCAAGGTGGATTTACTTTCATCATCGCTACCAAGCGTGTGGGACTGCACCTGTTCGGGATGGCGGTCGGCAATCCATGTAGGTTTCATGCGAACACATCTGAATGCCGCGAACTGCCAGCGCCATCACGCCGGGAAGTTCGCTGTCACCGTCATCAAAAGCGCCCGCGTTCTCGTAAGGATAACGGCTTTCGTCCAACGCGATGCGGTGAAGGGTCAACGGTTCATTTCCGGTTTTGATGGCGAGCAGACACCAGCGACCGGCCCGCCACCAAAGCGTGCTGAATTTCTGGTGCGCGGCGCCTCCCGGCAGAAACGTGTCAGTCATGCCACGGAAGGTTTTGCCAACAAATTCATCGCGCTGACCTTTGGAATTGGACTTCGGCAGATAAAGCGACTCGGCCCAGCTCCAGGTCAGCTTTGCGCCCGCGCCGCCGCTGACTTCGCACAAGGGATACGCGCAGTAATAGTTGCCGAGATCCCAGAGCAGAAACTGTTCGGTGTTGGCGGGAACAACCACTTGGTCTTTGCTGTCAATCAGCGCCTGCCATTTGGGCAAATCCGGATGCTGCGCCTGCTCCGCCTTTACGACGTCGTCCTTGCCCAGCGCACGATTGCCCAGTGCCACGGCGTGGCCGGTGGTGATCTCACGGTCGAGTTGATCGGGCAATATTGTGGGGCACAGTTTCCAGCCGGCCACGCTTTCGCCCCAGATATTGTTAGGGATCGGCCCCCGGATAACTTGCGCTTTCACATAATCGCCTTCCTTCCATTGCGGGCCGCAGTCATGCGCGGTCAGTTCCGCCCCCACAAAAATAACTCCTGGAGCAAAATCACAGCCCTCCAACTTCGCGACTTCCCACGCCGCGTTGCCGGTGGTGATCTGCGCATCGTAATCGCCTTCGGCTTTGAGGATAAAACCGCCCCGCCATGATAACTGCGCGACCGGTGCGTAGGGGCCGATGCTCCAGACCAGCGCTTCCAGGCGGTGGCTGCCCGGCGCGAGCCGCAGCTCATAGGTTGCATAAGACCAGTGCTCGACGTCGGAACGATCGGGGCCGCGGGCGATGCGCTGTCCGTCCAAAAACAATTCAAAGCGTTCGTCCGCGCTAACATGGATGCGCATGGGCGAGGCGGCCGCCTCAAACTGTTTGCGAAAACGCAACAAGACGGGCTGGTGCCAGCCACAGGGAAAAACCTCGGCATGTGCCGGGGCTGAAATTTCCGAAAAGGCCGGATGCCAGATCCACGCGGCGGAATCAATGGGTTGAACCGGGAGAATCCCGGTGTTTCCCAGCTGCAAGCGCGGCGGCAGGAAAATCTTTGCGACAACGGGTAATTCATTCGCAGCACTAGCTGAGAGCACCAGTCCGGCGAGAACCAGAACCATGCGGAGAGTCATGGTCATTTTCCTCTGACATCGCCGGCGTAAACGGCCGAGGACGCAATCGCTGCGGTGATGAATTAACAGCGGTCGATATGGATGAATGACAGAGAATTGAATTTTCATTAGGCTTAGAGTTTTATTTCATCTGCTGTATTGCCGAAGGCGGCCGACTTTCCGGCTTGGCCGCCCAATGATAATTCGGGAAGGATGCCATGTTAAATAACAACTGACCACCGCTGACAATCTGGTCGTGGCTGATGAACACCTTGTTTAATGGCTCCCCGTTTAGGCTTGCGCTGTCAATGTAGAACTTCTGCGGCCCGTTTTCTTTGGTGAGGATAGTGAACTCTTTGCCATTGGCCAGATGAATCGTCGCTTTGCCGAATAACGGGCTGCCGAAGAGATAGTTCGGGTCTCTATGCCACCTTATGACTTATCAACCAAGACGACATTGCAAAAGGCAGCTAGTTGTCACAACTTTCGGGGTTGCGTGTTCAATTGAAACCAATTGCGCGTCGCGGATTTACTGCCGGCCGGGTGATTTCTATTTAGATCGAGGCCTTAATAGTCTCAAGTGCACCTGTTCACTGAAGGTTTTGAGAATATTTCATTACAGCTTCCGTCCGGCAGCGAACATGCAGTTTTTCATAAATCCGTCGCAGGTGGGCACGAACAGTGTCATAGCAGATGTCGAGTTTTTGGCCGATTTCTTTGTTTGTCAGCCCCTTGGCAACCAAGTCTAAAATTTCCATTTCACGTGAGGAGAGTTCGGCGGTAGTGGATGATCCAGTTGTGGGCTTTTGAAAGGTTTCCACCACCATGCGCGCAATTTCCCCCGTCATGGGCGCGCCGCCGGATCGCACCTCAGAGATGGCGCGGATCAACTCCTCGGGCGAGGAACGCTTCAATAAATACCCGCAGGCACCGGCTTTTAGAGCTTGAAAAAGCAAATCCCGATCACGATAAACTGTGACGACAATAACCTGAAGTGTTGGCATCATGCTTTTCAAGCGGGCCGTGCAGGCAATGCCGGATTCTCCAGGCAGTTGGATGTCCATAAGAACCACATCCGGCTTAAGCTTGGGCACTTCTTTCATGGCGGTTTCGGCATCACCGCAGGCGCAGATGCAACGATAATCGGGTTCGGAATCCACCCACTCCTGAAGGGATTGGCGGATGCGGAGGTTGTCTTCAACGATTGCGACGGTCGTCATAATGACATTGGATAATCAACGGGGTTGTTTGATGCATAATACATTGGCCCAAATGAGCGCTTATAATGCAGCCATAATTATTGAGGCTTTATTAACTTAATTCAATATGAATTTGGACGACAGGTCGCAAAATATGACTACTACGTTGCGGGTTCTGGTGTTAAATCATATGTTGGCTCCATAATTGTTGCAATGAAACAACTGATCTATTCTGTTTGGCAAAAACTTGCTGGAGCCGGTTTGCTTCTATCATTGCCATGGTGTGCGGATTTCACTGCGGCCAATGCCGGACAATCAGAGTCAGAGCCGCCCTTGGCGACGAATCTTTTTGAGCTTCGCAGCGCCATTACTCCGGAAAAGGGCCGTCTTTGCGCTTTTGATTTGGAGGGCACGGTGCTTGCCGCAGCCGACGATTCTGGAATCCTGTTTTTTCAAGATTGCTCCGAAGCAGCGGTTTTGGACGCAAAATTGAATGGGTCAAAACTACTGGTAGGACAGAGGATCCGGCTGCGTGGGACGAACTATGTGTCGTTCACAGATGTTGGCTTAAGTCTCGGAACGCGCCCGGTGGTTGATGCCGACGGCTTGCATTCCACCCTCGAAAGAGACGGCGCGATTTTCCTCGGAGCCGGGCGGCATCCCATTCAGGTCAATTGGTTCAATTGGGTGGCGACGGCTCAACTAAATTTAGCCTATTCCGGACCGAACCTGACGAAACAAACCATCCCTGATAACGCGCTTTGGCAGACCGGGACGGTATCGAAAAATGAGGCTGTTCGCGAGCTTCAGGGACTTAAATATCGCTGTTTCGAAGGAAAATGGGACAGGCTGCCGGATTTCGACCGGCTCACGCCGATAAAGGCGGGGGTGGTATCCAACTTGGACATTGACGTGAGGATCCGCCCGGAGAATGTCGGCTTGGAGTTCAAGGGGTTTTTGGATGTGCCTTGTGACGGAAATTATACCTTCTATCTGAGTTCGGATGATGGCAGCAAACTGTTCTTGGATTCTTTGCCGCCCAGCATAACGGTTTTTGGCATCACGCCGCTGCCTGAGCCCACTCCGATCACCGCCAGCCAGCCGTTGGCAGCCGGCCAAAACTCCTTTTGGGCGGAGGTGGAAGGCACGGTGACGTTTTTAAACAGCTATCACAGAGGAGTGCAGTTTGAACTGACTTCCGATGGAAATCGAATACGCGTGGAAGTGCTGAATGCGCCCCCTGGGATTCCTTCGTATTTGTTGCACAACCGTGTGCGCATCCAGGGAGTTTGTCCGGTCGTCAGAAACGCCGACGGACAAACGTGCGCGGGATTAATTGTTGCAGCCGGTTGGCAAAGCGTGCGTATTTTAAAAGGGTCCCCAGAAAGCTGGCCGGCCTTCAGAGACGAAACCATTGGCGGCCTGAGCAACGCGGTTGCGGCCGGCAACAGTGGTGGAATCGTTCATCTGCATGGGCAACTTTACACCGATCCGACAACGCAAACGGTGCATTTTAAAGATGAAACCGGTTCTACTCCCATCCAACTCCTGAGCGGAATCCCGGTTGAAATCGGAACCGCCGTTAACTGTTTAAGCCGATGGTTTTGGGATGGAACCAACATCTCGCTCCAAGAGGCGATCTGTATCAAATCACCGAATGAAAACCAAGAAAAGACCGATGAGGTCCATGTCCTGACAACAGCGCTGCAGGTTCAGCAGCTTAAGCCTGAAGAAGCCCAGCGACAATACCCCGTCGAAATTCAGGGGGTGGTCATCTGGGCAAACGGCGATTTTACCAGCTTGGTGATCCAAGACCTCACCCGGGCGGTTTATGTTACTGTGGATGGTCCGTTGCCACAGCCTTACCCGCACATCGGCGACTATTGTAAAATCAAAGGGTTCACTCTTCCGGGAGAATTTTCACCCATTGTAGCGCTTCAGCAGACAACGGTGCTCTGCAGGGGCCAGATGCCACGCCCCATCAGTCCGACCAGGGATCAACTGCTTAACGGAAGTCAGGACGCCCAGTATGTTGAGTTGCGAGGCATGGTCACTGCGGTGCATGATTCGGATGTCACGCTCCTTACTTCGGAGGGAGTGTTCGATATAAACATCTCGCCGGCACCGGACGAACCTTGGGAAAAATTTATCAACACGATCATTCGGGTTCGGGGCTGTTTTTTTGCGGATTGGGACAAACAAACACGGCGGGTTATTCTGGACCGGCCGGTTCTTCGCATCTGGTCAGCGACCATTTCCGTCGATGCTCAGGCATCAACCGATTTGTTTCAAGCTGTCAAAGTGCCGGGAAAGGAACTCATGCGGTTCGATGCTAGGTTCGACCCGTTCCAGTGGGTGAAGGTTTCCGGTCAAATTATTCATGGCAGCCCGGATATGTATTATTTGATGGATGGTGTGACCGGATTACGTTTCCGGCTGGCTCAATCGCAGCACTTTGATCCGGGTGATAAGGTTGACGTCGTTGGGTTGGTTGAACTCGGCGGGGCGTCCCCACTCCTGCGCCAGGCCGTGGCGCGCAAAACCGGAAACGCACCTCTTCCTGAACCACGCCTAATGTCCTTGGATTTACCTGACGGCCAATACGATTCGACTTTAGTTTGGGTGGAAGGAACGCTGGTGGATGTGAAAGATCGTGGTGCCGAGACGGTTTTGGAGATGCAGGTCGGCGTCAAAAGTATTATTGCGCGGTTGATGTCCAAGCAGTTTCCGGCTCAACCGTGGCAGATTGGCAGCCGATTGAAATTAACCGGCGTGTATCATACGCTGGATGAATATAGGATGGCCGACGGCGGAGTGAGTTCATTTGAACTGCTGTTGAATTCGCCAACCGATGTGCAAATTGTGACCCGGCCACCGTGGTGGACGTTGGGGCGAGTTTTGGCGATGGCCGCCATGCTGGTAGTTGGGCTGGCACTGGCTTTTGTTTGGATTACCGTGCTGCGGCGACAAGTCGAGCGGCGCACGCTGCAACTCCGCCATGAAATTGGCCAGCGGCAGCAGGCGGAAAAAATGCGCGCCATCGAACAGGAACGCTCCCGCATTGCCCGCGATCTCCACGACAACCTCGGCAGTGAACTGACGGAAATCAGCATGATGGCATCCGCCAACCCCAGAATGAAAATTGAAACGAAAACCGCTGTCGAACGGCTCCGTGGCATCGCCGAAAAGTCGCGCGCCATGATTTCCGCATTGGATGGCGTGGTATGGGTGGTCAATTCCAAAAACGACACGCTCTCTTCTTTGATCGAATATCTAGCCAGCAATGCCGAAGAGTTCCTTGCCAAAGCCGGGATTGCCTGTCGGGTTGAAATCCCCCCAAACCCGGCCGAAAAGATGATTGCGGCGGAAGTCCGGAATGACGTGTTGCTGGCCGTCCGGGAAGTGTTCAACAATGCGGTCCGCCATGGCCATCCAAGCAAAGTGCTGTTGAGGTTTGGCGTTTCGGCGGATATTCTTGAAATTCTGATCAAAGACAATGGTTGTGGTTTTGAAACGAGTGAAGCTTCGCGTGGAAACGGCCTTAGGAATATTCACGAGCGCATGCACAAGCTGGGCGGACACTGCCAGATACAATCCTCACCAACCGAAGGAACAACGGTCATTCTTAGGCTGCCATTACGCAGCTGATCGCGGCAAAGAGATTTATGCGGAAACATTTGAAGCGCACGCGGACACGATTTTCACGCAGGCGGAAACCCGGCTCCAGGTGCAGAAAGCCATCTTGATACTGGACGGTTTGTTAATCATCCGGGAACGGGAGCGGCGAGGAGCCGGAAGCAAAGTTTATTTTCAGACCGGCTCTCAAGGCCGGAAAACAAAATTGCCCCCAACGAGGGTTGCGGGCAATTTGTATTAAGCTGATTTTCTTAAGGAGCGGTTTCCTTAACAGGCAACGCTCTTGCGCTTCAGCCCGAACAGCGCCAGAATTCCGAGGCCGCCTAACGCTGCAACGGAAGGTTCTGGAACTTCGGTGATATTCGCCACGAAGGTTTTATCAATGGTAGTATTGTTACGGACATAGTTGTTGTTGTCGCCTACGTTACCCCACGAATTGAAGTCTAATCCACCGGAATAGACATCGCTGGATGAGACATCAAATCCAGCCCAACCCTGACTGGAATTGACTTCAAAGGCATAGCTGGCGTTTCCACTCAAGACGATCGGCGTCGCAAAGGTGAACGTGATCCAATCCCCGGCCGAAGGGTTCGACGCAAAGCCGGCGATGCCGGTAAATTGAACATAGTTATTCGCGCCGGTGCCCATGGACGTGTTGCTGAGGTATGCGGAACTGTATGGAAGGGAACCAGGTTCCTGATCGGTGCGCCCGCCAAAGCCGCCCCTAAAGCCAGAGCCGGCATTGTCAAAACTGGCTACTTCTATGGCCCAAGTGCCGAGATAAGCACTATCAGTAGGACCACCAAAATCGCTGTTCACCTTAAGGGAGATCGAGTTCAGATTGTAAAATGCGGCACTCCCGAGGGTGAAAGACTGGGCGGTTTGTTTGTTGCTGTAGTCAATGTATGAAATGAGTGATCCCGAAGAATCCGTCTGCGAAATGCCGTCACTGCCTGCACCTGGAGTCGTGGCCCCGACATCGGTCATCATGACTTGCGCGTTGGCTTGAAACGCTGCACCGGAGAGCAGCAAGGCTGAAGCCGCAAAGGTCAGTTTTTGATTCAACCCTTTGCGGAATCCGTTGGTATGATTGTGAGTGTTTTTCATATTGTCATGTTCTGAGCTTTTCTAGTTACGACATTTACACCCTACTTTACCCGGGTGTTTGCTGGTGGCGCGGGGCCAAAACCCTTCTGTCGGTGAAATGAATTTACCATATCCGAGTTCTTTGTCTTGTCGTCCGAAGTATAGACAAAGGTTGCCCCAGCAGAATTGGAACTTACAGTAAGCGAAAGCGAAGGCCAAACCTTCCGTCGCCACTCAACATTCTTTGGAACCTTCCTGTCCGAGATATTTGAGCACAGCTTCGGTCCGGGATTGCACGTGGAGTTTTTCGTAGATGCGCCGGACGTAAGTCTTGATGGTGCCAAGGCTGAGGTGAAGTTGCTCCGAAATCTCCTTGTAAAGATAGCCCTTGGCCAGCATATGAAGCACTTCCTGCTCGCGGTTCGACAAGTTCTTCAAATTCCCGCCTGCTAGCGAGGCTTGTTGAAACGACTGGACGACCTTGCGGGCAATCGCGCCGCTCATCGGCGCGCCTCCGGCCACCACGTCTTGAATGGCTTCGAGCAGCTTGGCGGGCGGGGTCTGCTTCAAGATGTAGCCGCTCGCGCCTGCCTCGAACGCAGCCCGGATGTTCTCGATGTTTTCACACACGGTCAGTATGATCACCCGGACTTGCGGCCCAAGCACGTGCAAGCGCCGGACGCATTCCACGCCGCTCATGCCCGGCAAATTGATGCCCATTAGCACCACGTCGGGCGGTGCATCGGGAATTCCCCGCAATGCCTCTTCGGCGGTGCCGTAGGTGTGCAAACAGCTAAAGCCGGGAGTGTTGTCCAACATCCGGGCGAGACTTTCCCGAAATCCCGAATCATCCTCGACAATGGACAGGCTTACGCACACGGCTTTTCCTCCCCGATCAAAGGCAAAACGAACTTCATGCGCGTATCCTGGTGCCTGGTCGGGATTATGCCGGCCATGCGTTCCGGCGTTGGTGATTTCTTGATGAATGTGACTTTTTCCAAGCATGGTGCAAAATAAGTTATGTTCAGCAAATTAATTGCAGATCAATGCGGAGCGGAATCTGCATTTATATCGTTCGGCGGCACCGCGAATTTTATTGCTGAAACTGCACCCGGTAAAACCGGCATTGGTCCCCGGCTGAAATTTCATCGGATAATGCCAACACGCCTGCCGCTGTAGCCGTATTTGTAGCCACCGGCCACCACTGCGTCAGATTGGTGCTGGCCAGCAACACACATGTCTGTCCTTGAAAAATGATCGCCTGCAACGCGACCTGTCCAGCCACGATCTGCTCCTGGAGCAACGGCAGGTGAGCTGTCGGGCGCAAAGACCATTGGTTGGCTTGTCCACTGCTGCCCCGCTGTTCGATCAACGTCCCTTGGGCGGTGGAACTACCGGTGACATTCAACCACAATCCGCTGCCGACTCCCTGAATCGTATAGTAGCCTCTTGAAGCAGGCGTTATTATCCATTTCTGGTTGGCGCCGCCGTTCGGCGTCCACAATTCAAGGTCCACACCTTCATTGGTGGAATTACGTGGCACGTCCAATGACAGGCCGCTTTGCACCCCGATGATCTGATACTGGCCGGAACCCAAATTGGTCACCGCCCAAGCCTGGTTGGCTCCGCCGTTGGAGGCCCATTGCCCAATGGTCGTGCCATTGGTTATCCCACTTCCGGCGGCGTCCAGCAATTGGCCACTATTACGATTTTCGAAAAAAAAACAACCATTGGCCAACACTGTGTTTGTCGAATCCGGTCCAAACACCCGGAATTCATAGAAACTGGCCCAGACGCCCGCAGCCAGCGCGGTCACCGTGATCCGCACATATCGCCCGCTGGCAGAAAAAACGTCCCCTTGGTCTTGCGCCGAACTGGTGTTACCGCTCTTGTCCAACACCGTCGTCCAGGTGGAATTGTTCGTGGACACCGCCACCACATACCCATAAACCGCTCCCTTCTCCCAAAACACTTCATCGCCGGATAGGTTGTAAACTCCGCCAAGGTCCACCTGCCACCAATGATTCAGGTTGCTGTCATTGGCGCACCAGCGCGTTGTGGTATCCCCGTCATTGCCATTGCTGGCATAATTTCCTGATTGCTGGCTGTCCGCACTCGCCGTCTGGTTCAAGGCAAGGTTCGTCCGGGTTGGCAACGTCACCGCAACCTCCCCGGAGGTGGCGCTCTCATTATTAAGATCAACCGCCGAAACCACATAGAAATATGTCGTGCCGCTGCTCAGTTCGGTGTCGGTGTAATTTGTGGTTGCGGCAATCCCCACCGTTGTCTCTCCGCCGCTGCTGGTCGAACGTTTGACGTTGTAGCTTGTTGCGCCCGGGGTGGCATTCCAGGTCAGCGTTACTTGTGTGCTGTTCGCAACGGCGGCCAAGCCAATCGGTGCCGGCGGCGCGGACGTAGTCACAGTCTGCGCACTCTGAAATGTCACCTCATCACGGCTGGCAGCGGTTTCGGGTTGCACCTGGACCGAGGTTGGAAGATTGCCGCTCTCATCGTAGATCACCAGCGTATTCGCATTCGCGCCCGCATTGAGCCAGCATTCAGGAATGTAAACACCAGGCGCCGGAACTACTTCCGGGTAGCGTCCGAGGTTGTGGCCATTCACCCAGACTGAACCGTGCGAGAGACCTGACGTCGTCACCCGCCACATCGGATCCGTGCCCGAGGTTCCGAAGGGCGAAGCAGTAAACGTGCACTTAAAAAACTGTGGGCCGCTAAAGGTTGTGCCGCCAGCCAGCGCCTGCCATCCGGTTGGCGAGTTCGGATTGCCGGGGCCGCCCTGTTGCACCCAGTTATTCAGCGTGGCTCCGCCCTGATAAGCGCTGAACGTGACCGCCGAGTCGAGGCCACCGATATTTCCGGTATTTTGGACCAGGACGGTGAGGACATTAGGACCGCTGGCTTTCCAGGCGCTGGTCAGATCAACATTGAAAGCAATGTTCCAACCGATATTGGTGGCAAGCAGGGTTCCATTCAAGTAAACCCAGCCGTTGTCATCGACGCTACTAAAGGCGGAAATCTCCGCTCCGGCGGATGCAATTGCCGGCAACGTGGTCTGAAACCAAGCATACCCTGGCTGACTGCCAAACGCATCGGTCCCTACCGTGTAATTGCTCCAGCCTGTTGCATTGGTAGCCGGAGGTGTTGTGCCCACTGCCGAGCTGTTTGTCATCATGACCTTCCAGCCTGCCAGCGGCATGGGACCACTCACCGGGGATCCGAACAGATATGCTGTTCCACTTAATCCTTTTACATACATCTGCGAGATTGGCCCGTTATAGCCAACTAGCTTGTTGCGGCCATAATGCGCCGTGAAGATGGCAGCCGTGTGGCTTCCCGCACTTAATGTCGTTGTGAACGAATTTGATGAAACATTCGTTGACGGAACGGCCACTCCATCCAGGAATGGGATCATATGATCGGCCACATTCGCAAATGCGATGCTGTAGCTGCCGGAAGAAGCAACATTGACGATGGTGCGATACCAGGCGCAATTGCTGACGTCACCATCCGCTCCCATTTGCTGCGGTCCCGACGAACTCGACAACCAGCCATTGGTATCATACCCGGGAGCCACTTGGGCGATTCCAGTCATGGTCTGCCACGCGGTCAGCGTAGCCGCACCGGGATGGGTGCCTGGTGCTGTAATCGCTGACAATGATACCGGCGCGTCACCGGGACCGTAGGCAATCACTGGATTATTTGCACCGTTTTGCCAAGGTGTCTCCGTGGTGAGTTGCAAACAGCTATTTGTCACCGTGGCATTACCCACATACTGCGGACCAAAAACCACAAAATTCTGGTTGCCCGCGTCCAAAAACCAAGTGTCGTCGGCCAGCGTATCACTCACGACCAGGATGCGCACCCGCTGCGAGCCGACCTGAAAACTGAAATTAGAGGGCCCACTGGAAGGGCAAATGGTCCGGAGCGTCAGGTTGGTTCCGCTGATGGTCAACGCTGAAGCGCCCGCTGAAATCGTTGTGCCGACCGGCACACTGAAGTAAAGCTCGGCTGGTGATCCGGCCTGGCCGTAGATGACCATCGTCGTCGTGCTGGCTTGCTGAGTAATACCCAGGATGCGCGCGGGCGCAATCTCCAGCGTGACACTGGAAATCATCGGATAGCTGGTGACAATCGGCATGATTTCGCTCGGGTTGACCGTCAACGATCCGGTCTGCGGATAGGCGACGCCATTGATATTCACCTTGGTCTGCTGAGGCGACGTTCCGGAGTTAGCCAGAAATAAAATGGTGCCGGCAGCTCCCTTGCGAGCGGTAACGGCGACCGCCGTGCTGGTCGCGGCGTTGGCATAGGTGCCGGTGGCGTTGTCGCTGGTTTCAAGAATGCTTTGAAAACTGCGGGCGAACCAGGCGGCGCGCTTGTATTTGTAATATTCCCCGTGCAGGTCGCCGGTTTGTCCCACGGCTGCACCATAGTCATAACTGGCCGCATCCTCATCATCGTTGAAGTAATCGAAATCGGAGCCTCCGTGAGCCATGTAGTAATTATAACCGTTGCCGCCATAGGCGATGATCTTCCACGTGTCCCAGTCCTTCTCGCTGACGTCCGACGTGCTCTCGCCATATTGATCGAACCAATCGCACCAGAACTCCGTGGTCATCCAGGGACTGGTGCGCGAGGCGCTGCTCCAGGGGCTGCTGCCTGCCGGATCGTGGCCGTGGTTCATGCCGCTGAAGAAGTATGGCACTTCCAATCCGGCTGCGAGAGCCGTGGATTGCAGATACTGGAAGTAAGGATCGCTTAATCCGTCGGTTCCCCATCCGCTGGAGTGCTCATTTTCGAGTTGGACCAGGATGACGTTGCCTCCGCGGTTGATTTGATTACTAACCACAATGGGCAATAGTTGTCCCCAGAAGCGGGTCACGTAATGTTCAAAGGGAGCGTTGTCAACGCGGACCTGGAGGTTCGGCACGGAACGCAGCCAGATCGGATAGCCGCCGCTGTCCCACTCGGCACAATAATAAGGTCCCACGCGGACAATGGCATAGAGTCCCAGCGACTTGGCGAGTTTGAGATAGGCGTCCAGGTTCCGGTCGCCGGAGAAATCAAACTGGCCGCTCTGCGCTTCGTGGTAATTCCAAAAAGTGTAGATCTCGACGCAGTTGAAGCCGGCGCGTTTGAAGCGCATCAGCCGGTCCGCCCAAAGGGCTTGAGGAACGCGGGCATATTCCATGCCCGCAGAGGCGACAAAAACACGCTGGCCATTGATCAAGAATCCCTGCCCGTCAAAATTGATCGCCCCCTGCGCGGCGGGTTGCGGAGCAAACATGCTGTCGTTGGCCCGCGCGCTGGGGTGTGTCAGCAGGGCTAGGCCCATGATGAGAACCGTGATTGCTGTTTGGAATTTGTTCATTATTTAGTTTCTATAAAAAGGCCCGCCAACACACGGTTGGCGGGCCCCAATTTGCATAGATCTTGCCGATCCGTTTCGTCTCCGGCAAGCAGCCAGAGTTCAACGGTTACTGGACTTTCACCTTAAAAAACATCCGCGCCCCAGTCGGAGTCACCATATATGGCGACGAGGCCGTGTTCGTGGTCCATGGTCCCGCCAGACTGGTGGCTTCCAGCAACGTGCCCGGCGACCACTGCAATTTCAATTGGTTGTTGGTGTTTTGAATGCTCAAGGGCACATATGGGCCGAAGTATTGGAGTTGCGCGCCGTTTAAGCTGCCATAATTAACGGGGCCATACCACGTGCCCGTAAGCGAGGCGCCGCTGACGATAACATTGGTAAAAACCACATAATTTGTGTTCAGCATAAAGCTCGTGTCGGTCGTCGGCAAAGTGCTTTGGCTGACGCCGTTCACGGTGAAGACCGCGCCGCCCTGGCCGTTGCCGGCTTCGGTGCCGTTACAAGAGAATAGCACCAGATTATAAAGGCCGTTCGGCAGTGTGAACAGGAAGGTGCTGGGGATGTAGGCATTGGCAGCCGAATCCAGCAACGCGATCGTAGGCGTGCTGGTCCAACCCCAACTATTGTTGCAAATGATCGTCCAAGAAAAGTCACGGTTGGTGGTTCCATCGTCCGACAATGCGCCGGAAGTGGTGTAGTAACTGCCCGGGTTGTAATAGCCCGTTTGGAAATCTACCATCTGATTCCAGTAAGTGCCGGTCCCGATAACTCCCGGTCCGGTGTAATTACCAACATCGGCGTTGACCGTGGTATGATACTGGAAGTTCACGATAAAGGTGTTGGTGGGCTGGGGCAGGACCGTCAAATTGGCGGCGCTGGTTTGGGCCGATCCCTGGGAATTGGTGGCTATCAACCGATAATTGCCGGAAGCGGACACCGCCAGGTTCGAGAGCGTCAGCATGTCGTTGATTGCCCCCGGGATATTGGTAAAGGTGAACGTGCCGCCGTCAGTCTGCCATTGATAAGTGATGGGTAACGTGCCTTGGAAATGAGTGTCGCTGAAGGCGACAGCACCGCCAACAAAGGTCGTCACCTGCGATGTGAGTTGATCGAGTGAATTGGTGATGTCGCTAGCAGCCGTGGGTGCCTGAGGTGGCAGGATGGTTAATTCGGACACTTCACCGGTGGTGGCGCCCGAACCATTGCTGGCGATCAGACCATAACCGACCGTCATTCCGCTCAACCCAGCGGTGTTCACCGCCAGCGTCGGGTTGGTTGCTCCGGGAATATTGGTAAAAATGCCGCTGCCACCATCCGTCTGCCAATGGTAGGTGAACGGACCGGTGCCCGTGACGCTGGCCAACGCCGTGACTGGCGTGCCGGCATAAACCGGGCTGTTCGGCGAAAACGTCGGTGGATCAACCACTGGATACCCGGGCAGCGTGAAGCCCAGGACGAAGACACCATCATAGCTATGGCTGCTTCCGTAGGTAACCATGCCGCCGCTGGGAGGAATCAGACAGACTTCACCACCGGCGTATGGGTTGCCACTGACATTGGCGAGATTATCCCAGCCATCATGTCCGTAGAGAGTGTAGGCATAGGTGATATTGGGTGACAGCGGCAGGGCCAGCCCGGACCACTGCAAGCAATCAGTGGCGACGCTGATAAGAAAATTGCTCTGCGAATTGTAAGTCGCATACAATGTCGCATAGCCGTCTGAAACCGTGTAAATACGCAGCACATAAGTCTGGCTCGCAAGATTGGCGTCACCAGCCAAGGAAATAGCTACAGTGTTCAACTTGTAACCGCCGGGGTTGCTGCCGGTAACGAACGTCTGGCCCGGAGGAGCATCTTGGTTGTAGTAATAATTCAAACCGTCCGGTTTGTTAGCGCCGGAAGCAGGATTTGTTTGAGCAATGTCGAGAGGCGCTGGCTGGGGCACGGCAGCCCCTATGTCAGCAAGAATGGCAGTGACAGCGGGATATGATACCACCAAGGAGGCTACCACACTGGTGGATGAACCATAGCTGTTCGCAACAATCACGTCATATTTATAGACACCCGCATTCCAGCCCGTTGTGTTCTGAACCAAATTAGTGGCGTTGGCCGACGGAATATTGGTGAGAGCCCCCCCGCTGCCGCCGTCGGTTTGCCATTGATAATTAAGTGGCGTAGCACCCGTTGCCGCCTCATTAAGAGTCACCTGTGTTCCAACAGTCACGTTTAGAGACGGGGAAGAGATAATCGCGTTGGCAAAAGGAGTGGTGGGAGCTATTCCGACCGGAGTTAATCCGAGATCAAATGCGGCATCTGACAAACCGCTACTGCCAAAAGCAATTGTTCCTCCGCCAACGGGAATCGAGCCAGCCTGTCCACCGGCATAAGGATTGCCTGCCGCTAGTGACATGGCGGCCCAACCGCCTTCCGAAGTCGGCCAGAGATGAAAACTATAGGCATACGTTGTATTCGACTTGAGAAACAATGGTGAAAATCCGCTCCAGGTCAGCCAATCGCCAAAAGTAAATGAAAAACTGGAATTCGTGTAGCTTGCGATCAACACTGCGGTGCTCCCGCCGACGACTTGATAAACCTGCAAGGTGTAAGGTTTAAGGCTGCCGGTATGGCCGGAAGTGCCTCCGCTTTGATTTCCGGTTCCGACAGTTACGGAAGTGAGATAGTAACCTTGGGAATTTGCGCCCGTGGTAAATGTTTGTCCGGGAGGAGTGCCGTTATCGTCGTAGTAGTTCATGCCGTCGCCAGGGCCGCCGCCGGTCAACTGACTGATGTCATACGTTGCCGGAACTATGCTTGCGCCCACATCATAGAGGTTGGCGGTGCTGAGGGGCAGAGTGATGCCCAAGTATGCGGTGTTGGTGGCCGCACTGGTGCTATTGGTGACTATCAACTCATAGTGGTAAGCACCCATGGCCAATCCGGTTGTGTTGACAGACAAATTCGTGCCGGTCGCTCCGGGAATATTCGTCAAAGCGCCGCCGCTGCCGCCGTCGGTCAGCCATTGATAATAAAGAGTCCCGTCACCCATGACGGGGGCGCTGACCGTCACCGGCGTTCCACTGGTCACGGATGACCCTGGCGAAAATGCCAGTGCGCCGACGCTGACTGCTGTGTTGGCGGTCAATCCAACGTCGAAACAGGCATCATAACCGGCAGTGCTGCTGAAAGTCATCGTGCCGCCGCCAGCCGGAATCTCGGCGGCTTGACCAGCGGGATAAAGGTCGCCGGACACGTTTCCAAGATTTGCCCAGCCAGAATCGCCCGGCGCTTCAACGAAAGAGAAAGCATACTGGGTATTGGGAAGGAGTGCCAAATTGCCGAGGCTGGTCCATTGATACCAATAGGTATCATAAAGAATGACGTTGTTCGGGGAAATATAGCTGGCGTATAACGTCGCACTGCTGCCCGATACCGTGTAAATTCTCAACAAATAGGCCTGACCGCCGCCGGGCATACCGCCGCTGTTGCCTGGTTCGAAAACGGACAGGGAATTCAGTATATATCCACCTGGGTTGGTCCCCGTGGTGAAGGTCTGACCGGGCGGGGGATTATTGTTCACATAATAATTAAAATTTGGTGGGTTCGAAACGCCACCCGTGGTCAACTGTGACTGGTCATCGGGTCCGGCAGTTGGAGGGATGGGATTGCCGCCACCGTCGGCAAGATACGTCAAGTTGGCAGTGGTTTGGGCAAGCGCTGGCGACATGCCAGCCAAGGCCAGCAAGACGCTTGCAGCGAGGAATGAATTAATGGTCTGTTTCATAGTTATGGAATGTTGTCTGCTCTTAGAGCGTGTTTTAAAAAGGGTAAATATTGGTTCAAGCTAGACGACGCAGCATCAGTCCAATCATTGTAATATGAATCAAGGCTTCGGCGTTTTCGATTTTGGTTTCGTAGTCTCGCACC
>Ga0182013_10000873_pt1 | contig 41727 bp, 29 predicted proteins | sample 612S2MmetaG_FD_120487 | JGI IMG/M metagenome (GOLD analysis project Ga0182013, IMG submission 120487) | Permafrost microbial communities from Stordalen Mire, Sweden - 612S2M metaG | ecosystem: Environmental > Terrestrial > Soil > Wetlands > Permafrost | place: Sweden: Stordalen | collected... | reverse complement strand
CTGCGCCGATTCGACATGAGCCTGTGCCTGCTCGAGCGCGAACTTCGAGTTGCGGACATCGAAGAGGATCGTCTTCTTCTGCTGCTCGGCGGAGATCTGGCTCTTGCGATAGTCCAGGACGGCACGGAATTGATCGGCTTTGGCCTGACGGTTGCGCAAGTTGATGGAAAGCGTCATGCCAACCTGGTATTCCGGCGATGAGTAATTGAAGGTGTTCGCAAACATTTGCGGAAAGCCCGTTGGCAGCGTTGTAGCGCACTCAGAGCCCAGGGAGCAGATCGGGTTCGCGGGACCCGCGGTACCGGCGCCGGCATAGTAGCCGTACATGTTCAGCGTCGGCAGCAGCTCGCTATTGATGTCCTTGAGCGACTGTTTCTGCACGTCGGCCTGCATCTGATATATCGCAACCTCGGGCCGCTTCTTTTCTGCTTCAGAGATTAGGTCATCGATGGGCTTGTCTGCGTTCGGGTCAGGATCGGCCTTCAGGTCGAGTGGGATGACGGGCATCTCGTCGATAGTGGGGTCGTCGACCTTGGTGAGCGCGTTTTTCATCAGCAGCTCGTTCAGCCTCAGGCTGGCGCGGGCCACGGTGAGATTGCCCTCGGCCGTCGCTACAGCCGCCTGGTCGGTCATCACCTGCATGGCGGGAATGGCCTTGAGTTCAAGTTGCTTCTGATCGTCGGCAAGAGTCTTGTTCGCGAATCCTAGACTCTGTTCGCTGATTTGCTCGCCTTCGTAAGCGTTGACGAGGTCCCAATAAATGCTCGCCACCTGTGTGACCGTGGCGATGACCTGGGCTTTGAAGGCGAGGTCGGTGATCTGCAAATTGCGCTTGGCGATGCGGATATAGCGTTCGTTGGTGGCCACGCCAAACCCGGCCAGCAGCGACTGAGCGACAGTCACCGCGAAGTTGGAATAAAGTTCGGGGTTGATGGCGTTGTACGGCGAGTTGCTGGCCACACGCTGACCAAGATAACTGACCTGCACCTGGGTACCGATGGGGAACGATTGAGTGTAGTTCGACTGCACCTCAATGGTATTGGTCTTGTAGACCGGAACACCGGTAAGGAACTGGTTGGCTTCCTGAACGACAGTGTGATCGACGTATCCCTTGAAGGTGAGGAATGGATCGAACGAGGAAACCGATGTACCTGCTCCAAGGGTCGACTGAACGATGCCACCCGCGCCTGCCGAGAATCCGGAACCTGACCCGCCGCCGCTGGAACCGGAGAAGCCGCCCTGTGTCGACTGGACAATTGCAGTGTTGACACCGTTGGCCGGGCTGCCCGCTTTGGTACGCAGGATATCGGTTTCGGCGATGGGGAAGTTATAGCGAAAGGAAGCGAGATCGAGGTTGTTCTCGATGGACAGCGCGATGGCGTCGCGCAGTGAAAGGTAGATCTTCCCGTCGCGAATCATGGCCTGCAAACGCTGGGAGTTAGTGAGATTGATTTCAGGCGCGGTGGACGGCCGATAGGGCGAGATCGGGTTACGCGAGCGGGGCATTGGCACGTTAAAGGGCTGCGGCGGAGCAAAGGACTGCTGCTGCGCCTGCTGCATCTGCTGCGCGAGCGTCGGGGGCGCGGGCGCTGGCGTGGCGGCCGGGACAGCCGGTGCATCCGGAGCCGGCTGCGTCGTTGTTGGCGGAGGCGGCGTTGTTTGCTGTTGCTGAACCGGCTCCGCGACCAAGGCAAGATTCACCTGCAAAAGAAGTATGGCCGCTGCCGTCTTGAGGAAACGTGCCGAATTGGATTTGAACTGATTCACTGTGCACCGACCTCCGTGGCTCTGGGCTCAACCGCTTCATCGCGCGTGAGCCATCCATCGCGCAGTTCGAGAATGCGCTTGCCGAATTTGGCGTTTTCTTCAGAATGCGTGACCTGCACAATGGTGGTTCCGGCGCGGTTCAGCTCACAAAAGAGTTCCATGATTTCGCGAGCCTGCGTCGAGTGCAGGTTGCCCGTCGGCTCGTCGGCAAGCAGGAGCGAAGGCGCGTGGACCACGGCACGGGCAATGCCGACAAGCTGCTGCTGGCCGCCGGAGAGCTGGTTGGGATAGAGATCCTTTTTGGCGACGATCTGGAATCGATCAAGAATATCGGCCACCATGCCCTGGCGCTCTTTGGCCGGCAGATTCTTGTAACTCAGCGGTAAGTCGATGTTCTCCGCTACCGTGAGGTCGTCGAGCAAGTGATAACTCTGGAAGACCATGCCGATGCGCTGGCGGGCCAAGTCGGCGCGTTGCTTGCGATTGAGCTTGTGGGCGGGCGTTTCGCCGAACCAGTATTCGCCAAGCCAACCGTCGTCGAGCAAGGCAAGCACGTTCAGGAGCGAGGACTTCCCTGCTCCGGAGGGTCCCATCACGGTAACGAATTCGCCTTCGTTGATAGTGAGGCGAACCTGGCGCAGCACCCACGTTTCGGTGTGGCCGGTCTTATAACTGCGTTCAATGTTTCTTAGTTCGATCATGGTTTTGTTTTACTCCGATCTCAAAGCGATGATGGGGTCGACGGCAGCGGCGCGGCGTGCGGGCAGCCATGCGGCGAAGAAAGATGCAACGGCGAGCAGTGCGGCGACGGCGGCAAAGGTTGCGCCGTCGTGTGCGTTGACTCCCCAGAGGTAGCTGGTGGCGAGCCTGCCGGCAAACCAGGCGAGCGTCGTTCCTAATGCCAGGCCGGCGGCAATCATAAGCAATGCGCGGCGCAGCACGAGCGAGAGAATGTTGGCTTGCGGCGCGCCAAGGGCGATGCGCAGGCCGATTTCGCGGGTGCGCTGGGCAACCGTGAATGAGAGCAGGCCGTAAAGGCCGACCGAGGCGACCATGAGCGCCAGTGCAGCAAAGGTCTCGAGCATACGCGCGATCAGAAGTTGGCTTCCGAACGAGTCTTCAACAGCTTCGTGAATGGTTTTGACCTCGGTGGTGGTGGCGTCGGGCGCAACCTCGTGCAGCACTTTGTCGAACTGCACGCGCAGCAGGTCAGCCTTAACCGAACCGCGAATGGCCACCTCGATGAATGCCGTGGCAATGCCATAGAGCGGAGAGCCGGGCTCAATTTGCGCGAGGCAGAAGTAAATCTCAGGAACCGTTTTGGACGTGAGGCTTCCCTGCTTGACGTCGCCGATCTCTCCAACGATGCGCGCGTCAGCAAAGCGGCCTTTGCCCATTCCGTAAATGTGCCCGATGGGATCGACGCCGGGAAGATATTTGTCGGCAAAAGCCTTATTGATGACGACAACGACAGGCGCACTTGCCGTGTCGTCATTCGAGAAAAAGCGTCCGCGCAGCATGGGGATGCCAAGGGCCTCGACCATGCCGGCCGAGGCGAGGCGTCCGTCTGCGGTGGCGGCCTTGTCGCGAGGCAGTTCTTTGTGGTCGAGGTCTCCGCCAATCATAACCGCGAACTCCGAACGCATGGGCAGCACGGAGCTGAGTGCGGCCTGCCTTACGCCGGGGATGGCGCGAAGCCGGTCGAGAAGGGGCAGATACATTGTGCGAACGAGATCGACCTGACTAGCCTGGCCGTTGTTAAGATTGACGGCGCCGTTCAAAATGACGCCGCCCGTGAGCACATTCTGTTCTGAGAAACCGAGCGGCACTTCGCGCAGAGCATTGATGGTGCGGAGGAACAGGCCCGCTCCCACAAGGAAGACGAGCGTGAGCGCAAGCTGCGCGACCACGAGCAGTTCACGCGTGCGAGACTGGCTGACCGACGCCGTGCTGTTGACACCGTGCAGCGACTCCTGCACTGTGCGGCTGGAAGCGCGAAGCGCCGGGATGACGCCGGTGATTGCGGCGGTGAGCAGTGCCAGCGCGGTCATGGCCACGGACACGCGCCAATCCACGTGGATGGTCGATGTCATGGGAAGGAGGCGATCGATCTCATGCCAAAGCAACTTGATGGTGCTCTGGCCGAGCACCATGCCGGCGGCAGCGCCCAGTGCGCTTAGCAATAGGCTCTCGAGGATTGATTGTTGGAGCAGGCGGGCGCGGCTGGCACCGAGTGCTGAACGCACGGCCTGCTCGCGCTGGCGACCTACGGCCCGCACAAGCAGGAGGCTGGTGACGTTGAGGCAGGCAAGGGCCCAGATGCCCGCAACCACCGCATACAGAAGCAGGATGGGCTTGCGCACCTCATGGTTCATCGACTCCTGGTAGCCGGTCACTTTTACGTGCATAGGAAAATCCGGCTGACCGGCCACTTCTTTGGCGATGCGCGCCTGAGCGCGGGTAAGGATGTCGGCTAACTGCGCAGTCGTCATGCCGTCGGGCAGCCGCATGGCCGCCGAATTGATCGTGAAGTCGTTGCTCATGGACGCTCGCGCGGCGGGCGGAATCTCAGCGGGCGACCAAACCTGGGCTGCATCGCTAAACGGGAACGAGAATCCACGCGGCATGACGCCAACGATGGTGTACGCCTGTTCGCGGATGGTGAGGGCCTTGCCGAGGACGGAAGGATCGGCGTTGAACAAGCGCCGCCACACGGGGTCGCTGAGGATGATTTCGCGATTGTGGCCGGGCTGACTTTCTTCGGTGCGGAAGTCACGGCCGAGTACGGGCTGGACACCCAACATCGAAAAAAGGGCGGGATCGGTTTCGTGGCGTTCAATCTGGACGCGCCCGGCGGGACCGACGACGCTTGCATGGGCGTTTCCAAACGTCCCTGCCGCGCGGAGACCTGGACCAGCTGCATCACGCAGCTGCAGCAGGTTGGAATAACTCATCATCGAATCGAAGAAGCGTGCATCGTTGCTGGGTAGCTCGATCATGACGATGCGATCGGGCCGCGCGTAGGGCAGCGGGCGCAAAAAGATGCCATTGAGGACGGTGAAGACGGCGATGTTGGCGCCCAGGCCCAGTGCCAGTACGGCAACGGCCGAGGCGGTGAAGGCAGGCGATTTACGCAGCTGGCGCAAGGCGAAACGCAAGTCTTGCAGAATCGATTGCATCGTAGGTCTCCCTTCTCGCGCGGGTGTTCTATTCGTTGCGCAGAGCGTTCATTGGTTGCACCAAGGCGGCGCGGCGCGCGGGCAACGCCGCGGCGAGCACCACCATGACGGCGGTAAGAAAAACAGCGCCGCCGAGGGTGATTGGATCAAACGTAGTGACGCCATAGAGCTGGCTGCGGAAGAGCTGCGCCAGTCCGACTACAGACGGAAGAGCGACAATAACGGCGATGGCGGCGATGAACGCCATCTCGCGTACCACCAGCAGAACGACAGTGGAGCGCTGCGAACCAAGCGCGAGCCGAACCCCGATCTCCCGTGTTCGTTGTTGCGTCGAATAGGCGAGCACGCCATAGAGGCCGACAGCGGCAAGCAGCATAGCCAGGAACGAAAAGCCAATAGCGAGAAATGCAAGAGCCTGCTCGTCAGACGCGCTGCGGCTGATCTGCTGATCCATGGTGCGCAGGCCGTCGACAACCAGCGTGGAATCGAGTTGATGAATCACCTGGCGAATTGATCCCTCGATGGCTGCGGGAGCCTGCGCGGTTTGCACATACATCACGACGCCGGTGGGATGGTTCTGTTGCAGGAAGGGCATGTAGACCGTTGCGCCCGCAGGGGTACGCAGGTCGCTGTGCATGGAGTTGGCTACCACGCCGACGATCGTCACATCGTACTTGATGTTGTCGCCGGTGCCCTCCGCAAGAGCGCGGCCCAGCGCGTTCTGTGGCGTGCCAAAAAACCGCTTCGCGAAGACCTGGTTGACCACGGCCACGTTGGGTTGGCCCTTGACGTCCGCGACGGTAAATTCCCTGCCCACCAACATCGGCTGCCGCAAGGTGGCGAAATAGGCGGGTGTAATGCGCGGCTGCTCGAAGTTCATGTTCTCTTCTTCCGAAGCCTTATATCCCTGCACGGAAAAGTTGGAGGTGTTGTTGTTGCCGGCGAGTTCCGGATCGGTGGTCGCCGCGACGGAGGATACGCCAGGAATAGCGCGCAGTGCGTCGATTGAATTGGAAATGATCTGGGGAGTGCGGTCTTCGCCATAACCGGAACTCGTCGGGTCAAGGAAGAACGTGGCCAGGTCAGAAGTTTGAAAACCTACGTCCTGATGACGGAGATTGTTGAGCGTGCGCACAAACAGCCCTGCGCCACCAAGCAGCATGACGCTGAGGGCAATCTGCGCGCCCACCGCGAGTTTGCGAAAACGCTGCGAAGACTTGGAGGCGGTGCCTACGTTCTGCCGCAACGCGTTGGCCAGGTCGGGACGCAGGAAGTGGAACACTGGAGCAAAGCTGAACAGCAGGCTTGCCACAAGAGAAATAGCGAGCGTGAAGAAAAGAATGCGCGCATCGACGGTGGTTGAGTAAGGCTCGCTACCGGGGTCGGAGGAGGTCATGATGCGCACCAGCGTACGCGCCACGGCCGGCGCCAGCCCAAGGCCGGCCAGAGCGCCGCCAACGCCGAGAAGAGCACCTTCGACGAGCAACTGCGAGATGATGCGGCTACGCTTGGCGCCGAGCGCGTAGCGCATCGACATTTCGCGAACGCGGCCCATGGAGCGCAACAGCAGCAGCGTGGCCACGTTGATGGCGCAGAGGGTCACGAGAAGACCCGCCATGCTCATCAGGATGAGGAGCGGCTTTTGCAGATCGAGTCGGCTGGGATTGAAGCCTTTGGAGTCATCGACAACGGTGAAACGCGACTCGTCAATGAAGCGCCTGCGAAAGCGTTCCGACCGCGATTTGTAAAGCTCGAATTCCGCAGTGCGCAGCGCACGCCAGAGAGGTCCCATGGCAGCTTCAGCCTGGGAACGGGACACATCGGGTTTGAGCCGCGCCACAAGGGTCAGCCAGACCGACTGATGATTGTTCAAGTCGTCGCGCGGAGCCATCCACGGCATGGCGATCTCGACCATACTGATGGGAACGAAGACCGCGGGTTTGTAGCCGCCGATGGCCGAGTCAAAGTCCTCTGGGGCTACGCCGAGAATGGTAAACGTGTGCCCGTTAACAAGCACAGTCTGGCCGACGATATCCTGCGCTGCGCCGAAGCGGCGCTTCCAATAGTTGTAGCTGAGCACGAGAACGGGATTGGCGTTTTTCGCCGTATCGTCCTGCGGCGCGAGCAGCCGGCCCAGCGCGGGCCGCAGGCCGAGCACCTGAAAGTAGTTCCCCGTGACCACTTCCGCATCTTGCGCTTCCGACTGATTCCGCCACGAGATACCCACTTGCGACTTGTCGGCGCCGATCATCCCCGCGAAGACCTGGTTCTTATCTCGCAGATCCTTGTACATGGGATATGAGAAGTAGTTGTGATGATCCTTCGTGTCCCCGCCGAAGCTGCTCATGGAGCCGGAGAAGGCTCCGTTCCACTCGAAGCGCACCAACTCTTTCGGCTTTTCGACGGGCAGCATGCGCAGCAGCACCTGATCAAAGAGCGTGAAGACGGCGGCGTTGGCGCCAATGCCCAGGGCGAGCGTGACGATCACGGTGAGGGTAAAGGCCGGCGACTTGCGCAACTGGCGCAGTGCGTAGCGAATGTCCTGAAGCAGCGTGTTCATCGAGTTTGTCCTCCGTCGTCATCAAAAAGCGGACCGCATCGTTCGCGGCTGTTGGTTAATTCGTGCGCAAGGTTTCAATGGGGTCGAGCCGCGCGGCTTTGAACGCAGGAATCAGGCTGGCGAGCGAAGCGATCAGAAGCAGTCCCAAAGGCACGAGGGCGAAGACCCAGGGGTCATTGGGCTTGATCTGAAAGAGCATGCCGGCAAGGAAGTGGGTCAGCAGCGCAGAAGCTGCGAGGCCGATCGACAGGCCGATGCCCGAGAGAACCACGCCGCGTTTCAGGATGAGCCCAAGCACGTTCGAACGCTGTGCTCCAAGGGCGAGGCGCAGCCCGATCTCCGGCTTGCGCAACGCCACGATGTAATTCAACAAGGCATAAAGTCCGATGGCGGCAAGCAAAAGCGCGATGGCCGCAAAAGCGCTAAGGAGCACGGTCTGAAAGCGCTGTTGCGCGGTGGTGCGGGCAAGATCCTCTGTGTATGCGCGCACGCGGTACACGGGCAGGGCGCTATCTTCCTGGGTAACCGCGGCACGCACCGTCTGTTCATAGGCGGCCGGATTGCCGTTCACACGCAAGGCCACAGCCGGCGCGGTGATGGGCGCCTGTTCGATGGGGATGTAGTACTCCGGCTTGTCGGCCTCGGTAAGATTCGACCGCTTCACATTCCCAACCACGCCGATAATCTCGCGCATGGGCGGAGTATCGCCAATGCCCAGGCCGGAGCGCATGTGCTGGCCGATGGCATCGGTCGCGCCGAAGTATTTTTTCGCGAATGCCGCATTCACTATGACCACGGGCTGCCCTTGCCTGCTGTGCTCTTCGCTGCGGAACCAGCGGCCGCGCACCAGCGGGACTTGCAACGTCTCAAAGAATCGCGGCGCAACCACGCTGACGCGCTCACTGGGCTCATCACCCGCAGCCACAGGCTGACCCTGAATCGAAAAGCCGATGCGGATGTCGCCGCCGGTAAGCGGTAGTGGAAACGCAGCGGACGCCGATTGCACGCCCGGCAGCGCGCCCACGCGGGCGAGAATACGATTGAACAAGGCGATGCGCTGCTCATCGCTGTATCGCTTGTCAGGAGCGGAAACGCGGAAGGTCAGCATGTGCTGTGGCGCAAAACCGGGGTTCACCCGCAGCACGCGATCGAAGCTGCGCATGAGCAATCCCGCGCCGACAAGCAGGATGAGGCTCAACGCGGTTTCAGCGACGACCAGGGCGCCCTGCAGCAGATGCTGCCGCCGGGCTCCCGTCGCGCCGCGGCGGCTCTCGCTCAGCGCCAGTGCAGGATCGAGTTTCCACACGCGCCGCGCAGGAAGAACTCCAAAAAGAATTCCGGTGATGAACGCCGAAGAAAAAGCAAAGGCGAGCACGCTGCCGTTCATTGCGATTGATTGCGAACGGACGAGTGTAGCGGGCAGAAACCGCGGAATCACCTGTAAAACGAGAGCCGCGAGTCCCGTGCCCAGAACGCCCGCACTGAGCGAAAGAGCCAGTGCCTCCAACAGCATTTGGCGCAGAATGTTTCCCCGGCTCGCGCCCAGCGCCGTCCGCACTGAAAGCTCGCCGATGCGCGTGTTGACGCGGGTCAGAAACAGGCCTCCGGCATTGGCGCAGGCAATCAAAAGCAGCAGGCCGACTGCCGCAAAAAGAATGCGCAAAGGCTGGCGAACGTCACCAACCAGCACACTCATTTCAGACTCCACGCCAACTAAAGTCATGTTCTTGTCGTCATCGGGATAGCGCAAGGCGAGCCCTTGCTGGATTGTGCCCAGTTCGGCGCGAGCCTGCTCCAGGCTGATTCCGTCCCGCAACCGGGCAACGACGTCGAGCTGGTTGTAGCCGCGTTGCGTTGCGGAGGCATTCGCCCCTTCGGCATCGCGTGCCGAGGTGACCCACAACTCGGCATCGGGAATTGAGAGTGGGAATTGAAAGCCGCGCGGCATCACGCCGACAACGGAATAGTCTTCGTCGTCAAGACGAACCGACTTGCCCACCACATCGGCAGCGCCGCCAAACTGCCGGCGCCACAGCTCGCTGCTGAGAACTACGGAGCGATTCCCGGCTGTTTCTTCTTCGCGGCGAAAACCGCGGCCCAGCGCGGGTTGAACGCCGATGGTCGCAAAGAATTCGGAACTGACCATGATGCCGGTGATGCGCCGCGCCGCGCCCCCCGCCACACCCGCAAGCGTGAATCCGTTCGATTTGTAGGCTGCCATCGATTGAAAGCTTTTTGCCTGCGTGCGCCAGTCGAAGAAGTTCGGGTACGAGGTGTCGTTCACGCGCGTAACGCCGCCCGGCATGTTCTCGAGGCTTTCGAGTTCCACGAGTTGGCTGGAGTGCGGAAACGGAAGCGGCCGCAGAAGTACGACGTCGACGATGCTGTAGACAACGGTTGTCGCCGCGATGCCCAACGCCAGCGTGACGATCGCGGTCAGCGCGAAACCGGGTACGCGTCGCAATTGACGAAAGGTGCGGCCGACATTTTGGACAAGCGCGATCATGGCCTGGCTCCTCTATTCAGTGCGCAATGCCTGTATGGGATCGATGGAAGCAGCGCGGCGAGCGGGCAGCCATGCCGCCACGGCGGCCGCGATCGCCAAAAAGGCAAGTGCGGCCACGATGGATGTGGCGTCGAGCGGGCGCACGCCGAACAGAACCGATGTTTCAAGGCGCGTGACAGCGAGAGACAAGACCGCGCCGAGGACTAAGCCAACAGTGGCCATGCTCAAGGTATCGCGCAAAACCAGCCACGCCGTTGCCTGCCGCGTTGCACCGAGAGCCATCCGAATGCCGATTTCGCGTTTGCGCTCGGTAACGCGAAATGCGAGAAAGCCGTAGAGGCCGACCACGGTGAGCAGCAGCCCAATGAGGCCCAGCACGGTGACCAGTTCGGCCATCATCTGATAATTGCCTGCCGAGTAGCGGATCAGCTCGGGCTGCGATGTGACCATCATGGGATCGAGCAGCGGGTTGATACGGACGAGTGCCTGGCGAACGTCTTGCGCCATTGACATTGCGTTTGGCCGCGTGGCAAGCACGAAGGTAAGCTCGCCCATATTCTGAATGTGCGCCTGATATTGAGCGAACGGCATGTGGATATAGGGCTCGGGCAACTCGCCGATCTGGTTGATGGGTGCGTCTTCAGTAACGCCAGCGACGCGCGCGTCCACACGGCCTTCGGCGAGATGCACGACCTGACCGAGCGGGTCCTGGCCCGGCCAGTATTTCTGGGCCATGGTTTGATTGACGAGAACAATGACGGGCGCATTCGCGGTGTCAGCATCAATGATGCCGCGTCCACGCACGACGCGTGTTCCGGTGACCTGAAGAAAGTCCGGGCTGACGGCGTTGAATTTTATCTCGACCGGCTGGCGCAGCTCGGGGTGCGTGGGAAAGAGCGCCTTGACGGCAATGCCGCCTTCAGAGGGCATCAGCGGCGAGCGAATGCCGTACGCGACCTTCTGCACGCCGGGAAGAGCGCGCAAGTTGTCGCGCACAGTCGTACGCAGTGGCTCGTCGGGGTCCTGCGTAAAAGCTACAAGCACCTGCTCGCGCGTCAGGCCGATGGGCCGCGTGCGCGTGTTGAGGAAACTGCGCACGAGCGCGCCGGTTGAAACCAGCAACGCGAAAGAAATGCCGATCTGCAGCCAGACGGCGGTGCGGCGGCCAATGGAATTGCGCGCGGTGACGCGTGAGGCCTGAGCCTGGCGGAGCGAGGGCAGCAGTTCGGTGCGCGCGGCTTGCATGAGAGGAACAAGCGCGAGCAGCAACATGGTTGCCAAAGCGAGACCGCCGGCCAGCACAAAAACGCGCCAATCGATCTGGAACCGCGTGGCGGCCCCCATGGACACCAGCATGGCGGGTTCAGAGACGAGGAGTCGCGGAAGAATTGCCGCAATAGCCGTGGCGAAAGCGAGACCCGCGGCCCAGCCTAGCACGCAGAGCACACAGTTCTCAATGAGAAGCTGGCGAGCAATGGAGCGGCGTGTGGCTCCCAGCGAAAGGCGCATGGCAACTTCCGGTGCCCGGCCCAGTGCGCGCGCCATCAGCAGATGTGCGACGTTGACCGTCGCGAGCAACACGACGCCGCCCACAATGGCGAGCAGGACCATGCCGGTGGTTCCGGCATTGTTCATGCGGTAGCGAAAGTCTGTGACAGCGCGTGCACCGCGATCGTGATTGTCGGCAGGATCGGCCGCCTGCAGGGACGCAGCAATCGCGGCCACCTGTTCGTTTGCCTGCGTGGCGGTTGCGCCCGGCGCGAGGCGGCCAATGAGATTGAACCAGCGGAATTGTTTCGAGGTGAGTTCGGACGCGTTGCGTAGCGCAGCCCAGCTTTCAGCAGGAATCCAAAGATCGCGATCGCTATTGACATCGATATCGCGAAACTCCGGCGGAAGAATGCCCCAGACGTCGACCTGGTTAACGACCTTCTCTCCGCGGCGCAACGGAATGGCGCGGCCCACGATGGACGGATCTCCGCCAAAGGTGCGCTGCCAGCAGCGATAGCTCAACAGAAGACCGGGATGCACGCGGAGCGTCTCGGCATCGGCCGGCGTAAAGACGCGGCCCATGAACGGGTGCACGTCAAGCACACTGAAGAAGTTCGAGGACACGACGTTGTTTAACAGCAATGTCGATGTGCCGTCGGGGCGCGCAAGCAGGGAGCCGCGTCCTCCCGCAGCGACGAGGCCCGCTGACGCTCCTTGAAACGCCGAGGTGCGTTGAGACATGGTTTGGAATTCGGGGTAGCTGAAGGGACCTTGCTGATCCTGCGCAGTGGTGGAGAAGACGCGAACGAGCTGCCCACTGTGCGGCACCGGAATGGGATGCAGCCATAGCCCGTCCATGAGGCAGAAGATGGCCGAGCTCGCGCCGAGGCCGATGGCCAGCGTCGCCACCGCGGTGACAGCAAATCCAGGCGAACGCCGAAGCTGACGAAGTGCGTAGCGAAGATCATTCAAAAGGTTGTTCATTCCGCTCCTCCTTATCAGAGCGTTCTGGTTGCATTGCTATTCGGTGCGTAATGCCTGCATGGGTTCAATGGAAGCGGCGCGGCGCGCGGGAATGAAGCCCGCGGCAGCCGCACAGAGCAGAAGCATAAGCGGCGCTCCCGCGAGTGCCTTCCAGTCATAGGAGCCCACACCGTAGAGCAGGCTCTTCATCAGATAACCGGCATAAAGTGAGGCGGGAATACCAAACAAAAGTCCGATCAGCACCTGCCATAGAACTCCGTGCATCACCAGGCCCACGACGCTTCCGCGCGATGCACCGAGTGCCATGCGAATGCCGATTTCGCTGGTGCGGCGCGCCACGAAGTACGACATGACGCCGTAGAGCCCAACCGAAGCAAGAACAAGCGAGAGAATTCCGAAGAGGCTGCAGAGTTGGGCGACGAGGCGGTCCTGGTTGAAGTTGCCCGCTACCTGATCGCCAAAGGTGCGCAGATCCAGGACGGTGAGATTGGGATCGACGGCAGCGAGATTCTGGCGGATCAGGGTATCGGCATTCTCCTGTGGCCGGTTAAATGCGAGGATCATCGCATTCATGAACATCGACTGGACTTCTGTCGAAGTCATCATCGGCTCGGTATAGCCGGGGAACTGCTGCGTGAGCGGACGAAGATAGACAGGGCGAACGTCTTCGCGTGGATTGTTCAGCTTGAAATCGGCAAAGACACCGACGATCTCCCAGCTGGCGGAGTATTTGGGAAGATCGATGCCGAAGTGCTGTCCGATGGGATCCTGGTTTGGGAAGAACCGCTTGACGAACGCCTGGTTCACAAGCACGACCTGCGGCGATCCGGGTGTGTCCTGGTCGGTAAAATTGCGGCCGCGCACAATGGGCACGCCAATGGACTCGAGAAAGTGGGTGCTGATGCGATCCCAGGACGAGCCGCAATGATCGCCAGGGCGGGGTGCGGGATGACCCTGCGGAATAACGCACTCGCCCCAGTTGTCGCCTTCGAGCGGGCTGTACATGGCGAGGCTGACGTTGGTTACGCCGGGCAACGACGAGAATCGGTCTTCAATTTGCCGATAGAGCGCGGGCAGTCTCTCGATGGTGTATCCCGCGCCCGCCGGATCGAAGTGCAAAACGTAACGATTCGTGGTCGTGACGCCGAAGTTTTGATGCTCAAGGTTGATGAGCGTCTGCGTCATGAGAATGGCACCAGCTAAAAGCACGAGGGAGAGAGCCGCCTGAAAAATGACAAGAGCTTTTTGCGGCAACGAGGAACGGTCGCGGGTGGAGCGGTTGGCGCCGCGCAGCGCTTCGGCCGGTTGCGCGTGAGAGGCCATCCAGGCGGGCGCGGTGCCGAAGAGTACGCCGGTTATGAGCGAAACGAGAAATGCAAATCCGAGAATAGCCGGCGACGGGCTGGCGTCGATGGGCATGTTGTGCGCATCGGGAAATGCAAGCGCGAGGATGGTGTGCGATCCGAGGTATGCAACAGCGAGGCCAAACAGGCCGCCTATGCAACTGAGGAGCACGCTCTCTGTGAGCACCTGGCGCGTGACGCGGCCGCGGCCGGCGCCGAGCGCCATACGCAGGGAAATGTCGCCGCGGCGTGCGGTTGAACGCGCCAGCAACAGGTTGGCGATATTCGCGCAGGCGATGAGCAAGACGACCGAGGAAAGGATCATCAGCATCTTGAGTCCCTTGCCTGTCTCCTGCTGAAGACTCTGGATGCCTCCGCCGCCCTTTGTTAAAACGACATGCATTTTGGGAATGATGTTGTTTCCGCCATTGGCGGTGAGCACGGGGCGCGTATAAAGCCACTGGCGCAGCGACGTGGTGATCTTCGCCTGCAACGCGGGGATTGAAGTTCCAGGCCGGACGCGACCCAGCAGATACAGCCAATGCGACTCCTGGTGATGCAGAATGGAGCCATCGCCGCGAATGTAGGGCTCGGTCTGCACAGGCATATAAACTTCAGGCGGATTGTCGGAGACGCGATCGCCGAAGAAGCCCGGCGGCGTAATACCGATAACCGTGAAGGGTCGGGCCTGGATGTAAAGCGTGGACCCGACGATGGTGGGGTCGCCGGCATATTCGCTCTGCCAGGTCTTATAGCTCAGCACGGCAGTGGGCGCGGCAGAAGGGGTGTCGTCGTTGTCAAAGAAAACACGGCCGGAGTAGGCGTTGATGCCGAGCGTAGAAAAATAATTGCCCGAGACAAACTCCCCATGAACGGCCTTCGGCAAGGCGTTGCCGCGGCGCATGCTCCACGTCCATTGACCCGCCTGGACGGCAGCAAGCTGCTCGAACTCCGGGGTAGCGGCGCGCAGATGGTCCGCTAGATCAGTGGAGAAGATGGTGAAGTCGCCGGTCTCGCTGGCGTCGCCGGGAAACCCGCCCTCGACACAGCAGTCGTCGTTATCACCAATGCGATAAAGCGTGGAGGGATCGGTGACGGGGAGAGAGCGCAGCAGGATTCCATGCACGAGCGTGAAGATGGCCGTATTGGCGCCGATGCCGAGGGCCAGCGTGATGATCGCGGTCACAGAGAAGCCGGGCGACTTGCGCAGTTGGCGAAGTGCGTAGCGAACATCCTGGATTAGTTGCGTCATCGTGTTCTCCGTGGCACTTGATTCGCTTCGTCTACTCGGAGCGCAAAGCCTGCATGGGTTCAATGGATGCGGCGCGAACCGCGGGAATGAGAGCGGCCAGCAGGCCAGCGACGATCAGCACCAGGGCGAGAAGCACAAATCCGCCTGCCTCTTTCTGCGCTTCGAAATAAATGACCATGCCGATAAGCTTGCGCGCGATAAAGGTGAGCACGAGTCCGGCGGCGGCCCCGGCCGCGAGCATGATCGCAACACGGCTGATGACCATGCCCAGAATGCGATTGCGCGTTGCACCCAGGGCCATGCGCACGCCGATGTCGCGCGTCGACTGTTCGACTTCATGACTCACCAGGCCGTAAAGCCCAACCAGCGCGAGCAGCAGCGCGAGGGATGCGAAGATGCCGAAGAGCCACGATTCCATGCGCTCAAGCACCAGCGTTTCGGAGACAACCTGGTTCATGGTACGGGGCTCGTCGAGCGGCACCGTGGGATCGAGATCGTGCACAATGGCGCGGATGCCGGGAACAAGCGCATCCGGGTTCCCCTTGGTCCGCACAACCACAAACATTTCCGACATCAGGTCGGGCTTGTACTTTGAAGGAATCTCGTCCATCAGCCAATCGCGCTCCGGCAAGGGCTGGTCGTAAATACTCTGGCGAATATTGCCGGTCACGCCAACGATGCGCGTCCACTCTTCTTCCTTGGCACTTTCGTCCATGCGCGCGGAGAGAGGGTCCATGCCGTGCGGAATGAACCGGGCCACAAACGCGTCGTTGACCAGCACAGTTCCGGCTTTATTGTCGGGCCCATCGAGAGAAGGAGAGAGCGAGCGGCCGCGATGGAGCGCGACACCCATGGTTTCGAGGTAGCCCATGCTCACATAGCGCGACTCGGCGAGCATCTCGGAGTTCTGCTGCAGAGGAGGCTGGCCGGCGATGTGGATGTAGGAATTGTCTCCGGAAGAGTCAATGGGAAGCACGTTGATGAGGCCGGCTGATTCGACGCCGGGAAGGTGACGCACGCGCTCTTCGAGAGGTCCGTAGAAAGCGGTAAGCATGTCGCGTCCCTCATAACGGGAGCGGGAAAGTGCAACCTTGGCGGTGAGCAGGTGCGCAGGATTGAAGCCAAGATCGGCGTCGCGATAGCGCGTGACCGAACGCATGAGCAGTCCCGCCACCACCAGCAACACGAGCGTAAGCCCGACCTGGATGACGATAAGAGCGGAGCGCAGTCGGCTTTGCGAGCGCTGTGTGCCGGCGTTCGCCCCGGATTTGAGGGCGCGATTGGGATCGATGCCGGAAAGCCGCGATGCTGGGTAAAGCGAAGCTACGAGACTGGTGAGCGCAGCAACCGCGATGGCTGCGGCCAGCACCCAGCCATTCATGTGTACATCGGCGCCGCGATCCAAAGCGCGAATCAGAAAAGCGCTCATGCCCTGAAGCAAGAGGCTGGCGATCAGCATGCCTCCAGCGGCACCGAGCAGCGCATGCAACAGGCTTTCAGTGAGCACCTGCGAAAAGAGTCGACCACGCCCTGCGCCAATGGCGACACGCATGGCCATCTCGCGCTCGCGATGCACACCGCGGGCGAGAAGGAGTCCGGCGACATTCACACAGCCGATGGCGAGCAATGCGCATACGGCGAAGAGCAGAGTCCACAATGGCCCGCGCTGCTTGCCATCCACTCGCTCGACGAGCGGCACCATTTGCGCGGATTCATTGGCATCGGAATCTGGGTACGTTCGCGCCAGATTCGTGGCCGTACTCGCCAGGTCGGCTTGCGCCTGCTGCACGGTCACTCCGTCCTTGAGCCGGCCAACGATGCGCAGCCAGTGCGCGCCGCGGTTTTGCATCCAGGAGTCGGTGATGAGGCGAGGCGAGTAAACAGCATTGCGCAGGTTGAGCGGGTAGCGGAAGCCCGACGGCATGACACCGACAATCTGCACTGCGCGGCCGTCAAGCCGGACAGTTTTGCCGATCACTCCACGGTCCGCAGCAAAATATTTTTGCCACGCGCCAAAGCTCAGAACCGCAATGTCGTTGCGTCCCTCCTGCTCTTCGCCAGGAAGAAATGTGCGCCCCAACATCGGCTGTACGCCAAAAACCTGGAAGAAATTGCCGGTGGCGCGCACCGCGTCGAGGGAGACCGGACCATCGGAGGGCGTGTCGATGGTTATCTTTCTGAAATCCAGGTAGCCGGCGAGCGATTGAAAGGTCTTCAACTCCACCGCCTGGTCCTTGTAGTCGGGCCAGGATGCGGGATGCGCAAATCCGGTGCGGGTGACATTTTGGACAAAGGCAATGCGGTCCGGCTGGACATACGGGAGTGGGCGCAGGATCACAGCATCGAGCACGCAGAAGACCGCGGTCGCTAGACCCACGCTCAGCGCCAGGGTGCCAATGACCGTAAGGCTGAAGCCGGGAGCACGGCGAAACTGACGCACTGCGAAACGCAGATCCTGAAAGAGCATGGGAAATCTCCTATTCTGTTCTGAGCGCTCGCATCGGCTCGATGGACGCAGCGCGGCGTGCGGGCACAAGTGCGGCACAGCCTGAAACCAAGATCATGGCGGCGATGGCGAGTGCAAAGCTGACCGGATCGAACGGCGACATCTGGTACAGCATCGATTTGAGCGGGCGCACGGCGAGCCAGGTAAGCGGAATGCCGGCGGCCAGCCCGGCGACAAGGACCCAGAGACTTTCACGCAACACCATGGCGAGCACACGCGCGCGACTCGCGCCCAGCGCCATGCGTACACCAATCTCGGTGGTGCGGCGGCTGACGCGGAACGAATGCGTACCGTAAAGACCTGTCGCCACGAGCAGCGCAGCGAGCACGCCGAAGAATCCACCCATGGCGGCAAACATGCGCTGCTGCTGATACGACTTTTCGAATTGAGCCTGCTGCGTCATCGGCTGTTCGAGCGGCACATTGGGGTAAAGCGAGGCCACAGCCTTGCGCATCGCAGGCAGCAGGCTGGCCGCATCACCGCGGGTGCGAACCTCAATATGCATGGTGCCGAGCGATTTAGATTGCATTTCAGCTGTGTACGCCATCGGTCTTGGATCTTCATTCACGGCTCTGTACTTGCTGTCGGCAACGACACCGATGATCGTTGCCGGATCTCTCTTCCAGATCTGGTGCCCGATGGGATTGGTATGCGCGAGATAGCGCGCCGCCAGCGTCTCGTTCACCACGACAACCCGCATGGATTTCTCGACGTCCTGCTCGCCGATATCGCGGCCGGCAAGAATCGGCACGTTCATGGTGTGAAAGAAGTCGGCGCCCACGCCGTTCCAGCGCAAATTGCCGCCCTTTTGCTCTATGCCATCCAGAACCAGGTTGTCGTTATTGCTCCAGCCCGAACCCGGCCTGTTTCCCGCCATCGAGACCGAAACCACACCGGGCTCCTGGCGCAGTCGATCGAGAAGCGTGCGATAGAAAGCGTGCGTCTCGACCTGCCCCTGCGGAGTTACGCCAAAAACGAGCAGACCCTCAGCCTGCATGCCTAGATTCTGCGTCGCATAGTTGCGCAGCGTGCGCAGCAACAGCCCCGCGGCCATGAGCAACACCAGCGAAACAGCCACCTGCGCGGTCAGGATTATGCGGCCGCCAAGCACGCGATTGCGCGTTGAAGTAACGCCGGACGCGGTGGCGCGCAAAACGCCTGCAACCGGTGCACGCATCGCATTCCATAGCGGCACCAAACCAAAAGTCAGAGCCGCAAGCGCAGAGACAGCCAGGGCGAACAGAAGCACCCTTCTATCGGGACTGAGACCGCTCTCGATTCCCGACCAACTGGCCAGCATGCGCGTGGCCGCGACCGCGAATCCGCATCCCAGCGCGGCTCCGGCGGCAACCAGCAGCACGCTCTCACTCAGCAACTGGCGAAAGATGGTTGCCTTGGTTGCGCCGATCGCCAGACGCAAGCTGAATTCGCGCTGCCGCACAATGTTCCGCGCCTGCACCATCATGGCCACGTTGGTGCAGGCAATCAGCAGCACCAGGCCCACAAGTCCCATCAGGATCTCGATCGGCTCGCGAAAGTCGTCGTTGTATCCCGCAATACCCCGCGCCGGAATAAAGTCGAGCAGCGGCTTCCAGTCTTTGGGATCGATTTTGCCTTGGGCCTGCGCCACCACGCCGCCGAATGTGCCGGCCAACGCCTGCTGCGCCTGCATCGGCGTCACTCCGGGGCGCAACCGCGCCATTAAGCGCAGGCACCACCAGATCGGTGATCCATAGAGCGATTGATCTTCAGCCGGCGATCCCCACGCATTCAGCTCCGGCCGATTCTGCAGCGGAATCCAGAAGTCGGCAGAACTTGCCGGCTCGATTCCCTTGAAACCATGAGCCGCTACACCAACAATCGCGATCGGAACACCTTTCACAAATAAGGTGCGTCCGAGAATGTCTGGATCGCGGGCGAACCTACGCGTCCAATAGTCGTAGCTGATCACCGCAATGGGTTGGTGCTGCTTCTCATCGTCCAGCGCAAAGCCGCGGCCGCGTTCGATGCGGGCGCCCAGCGCCGAGAAGAAGTTTCCGCTCACTTCTTCCCCCTCGGCCTCTTCAGGCAATTCGCCGAACCGCACAGCAACATTTCCTGAATTACTGAGCGGTACATACCCGATCAGGTCTTCAAAGACATCGCTTCGTTGCCGCAACGCCTCAAACGAAGCTTCGGTGAAAGACGAATCGCCGTCCCCGGTGTTCCAGCCTCCGGGCGCCTGGTTCTGCCCGTTGCCGATGTGCACATACGACAGCCCCTCCGGATGTCGCACCGGCAGCAACTGCATCAGGATGGCGTTCATCACGCTGAAGACCGCGGTATTGGCGCCGATGCCGAGGGCCAGCATCAGCACCACCGTCAGCGTGAATCCCGGCGACTTGCGCAACTGCCGCAGGGCGTAGCGCACATCCTGAAGCAAGTTGCGCAGCATGTTTACGCCTCCACTTCGGCAGTAAGCTTCCTCAGTTCGTCTTCCGAAACAACCTTTCCGTCGAATAGATGCACTTCGCGCTGGGCATGCTTGGCAAAGCGCGGATCGTGCGTCACCATGCAGATGGTCGAGCCCTCGCGATGCAGGTCGGCGAGCAGATGCATAACAGCCTCGCCATTCTTCGAGTCGAGGTTACCGGTAGGCTCGTCGGCCAGCAGGATGGAAGGCGAACCGGCCAGTGCGCGGGCCACGGCGACACGCTGCTGCTGACCGCCGGAAAGCTGTGCGGGATAGTGCCGCATGCGGTGCGCCATGTTGACGCGCTCGAGGGCTTCCTTCACGCGGCCTTTGCGTTCGGATGAGGGCATGCCGGCGCGATAAGTGAGCGGCAACTCGACATTCTCTTCAACCGTGAGGTCGCCGATGAGGTTAAAGCTCTGGAAAATGAAGCCGATCTCCTGGTTGCGGATGCGCGAGCGCTCGCCGAAGCTGAGGTTCTCGACCGGGTTGTTGTTGAGCAGATAGCGGCCGCCGGTGGGCGTATCCAGCAGCCCAAGGATGGAAAGCAAAGTCGACTTGCCGCAGCCCGAGGGGCCCGACATGGCCACGTACTCGCCGCGCGAGATGGTCAGGTGAATGCCGGAGAGCGCATGTGTCTCCACTTCGTCGGTATAGAAGACCTTGGTGAGTTCCTCAATTTCAATGAGCTTGTCGTTGGCCATCGTGTCCCCTCTCGTTGAGTTGTCAGTGATCAGTGGTTAGTGGTCAGTTGCGGTTATGCTCGGCCAGAGGCTTCGGGCTTCAGAGGACGGCTTGCTGACCACTGAAAACTGACCACTGACCACTCGTTTCTTATTCCAGGCGGATGCGGTCGACGGCATCTTCTCTCGACATGTCGGAGAGGATCACCGTATCGCCTTCCTTGAGTCCTTCGAGTATCTGAATTTCGTTGACCGAAGCGCGGCCTACCTTGACCGGAACGCGCACCGCGCCCTTGCCGTCGGGATCGACCTTGAAGAGGCTGAGAGTCGAGTTCTCATTGCCCAATGCCGGCCGGCCAACATACGTCACGTCATGCAACCGCGCCAGGTCAATGGTTCCGTCCACGCTCAGATCGGGCCGCGCCCCCGTCGGCAATGGCCCATCGAGAGCTACGTCAACGGTGACCGTTCCGTTCAATACCGAAGGATCAATTCTGGAAACATGACCCGGAATAGTGCCGTTGTGGGTGTCAATGGAGGCGGGCTGGCCAATCTGGATGTCGCGCGCCTGTGTCTCGGCGATTTGCAGGGCGGCCTTGAGCTTGTCGAGCTGAATCACCTTGGCAACCGAGGTTCCAGCGGTCACGTGCTGGCCCACCTGCAGGGGGATGGGCAACTGCGCGAGCACGCCGGAGATACCGGCCCGCACATGCAGAGCGGCCGACTGCTTCTCGTAGAGATCGAGCTGCGCTTTCGCCTGGTCAACTTTGGTCAGCGACGAAGCCAGTTGCACCTCAATCGCCTTCTGGTTCACATCAAGTTGTTCAATGCTGAGCTTGCGTTGAGCGGTCAGCTGTTCGGCAGTGTTTTTTGAAGCGCTCGACACGATGCCGGAAACAACGCCGAGCTTGTAGAGAGCCTCGTCCGTTTGCGCCTGGAGCTGGTCCTGCGTATAGGAAGCATTCACTTGTGCGGCCGCGATCTTCTTATCCATCAGGGTGCTGTTCAGCGTGGCCTGCAAGCTCTTGTAATCGGCTTCAGCGCCCTTCAGCGCCGACTGCGCGCTAAGCAGCAACTGCTGAAGCTGCGGATCGGTAAGGTCCATGACGACGGTATCGGGAGTGACCTTGGCGCCGGGCAGAGCGATGATGCGCACGACCGTGGCGTCGGTCTGGGCCGGGATGAGCTCGATCGAGTCTTCGCGGGGAACAAGGCTTCCCGTCGATCCTCGCACCTGGATGGTCAGATCTCCGCGTTTGACGGTATCGGGCCAAATGGTGGAGCGATCTACCGAGGGCGCGGCCGGTTTGAGGCGCGAGACAGCAACCACGGCAACGGTCAACAGAACTGCGGCGACGCCAGCCCAAATAGCATACTGGCGAATTTTCTTTTTTCGAAGGTCTGGGCGGGCGATATCCATCACACTGGGTTAAAGCACTTGCCATGCCAAAAGGCCCGAGCCATGAATCCTTGGAAATAAAAGGCTTGGCCGGATTCAGCGAAACGGAAAACGCCCGAACGGTGACCGGTTCCATGTCCGCAGTGTTCGATTACGGACAGTTCCGTGGAAGGCCACCGCTGATTGCTTGCCCCAACTTGATCATGTGCGGTTGGAGAGTTGGGCTATCGGCTATTGGGCGGTTTGAGGTTCGACTGACCAGGCTCCGTCAGTACTTTTGACCAGGGTGGCCGTAGCTGACTGGATGGATGTGTCGGCAGCGATCTTGGGGAAGGCCCTCATCGATTCGGGGGTGCGGGCCCAACCGGGGATGCCTTCAGTCTCATATTGGTAATTGACGGTGTATTGCATCGGGTTGGAGGGGTCGTTGGGGATGGCTTTGTCTATGGCGGTGACGTTGAAGTGGCCGAAGCAGAAGTTGCCGGAGTCGGGATGATTGGGGTCGGGAATCCAGGCGGAGTGTGCCTTGTCGGAGAGGTTGTATTTGTTGATCTGAACGGACGGTGCAAGAGGTTTCCTCTCTTCCACGTACTCCCGAATGAGAAGGCCGGCATCGGTGAGGGCGTCGTAGTCGCGGACTCTGTCGTCTTTAGAGGGATCGGCCTGAGCTGGGAACTTTGTGGGCTGGGGCCAGAGGCATACGTGCCGGCCTGCGTACGACGCGTTGATCGCAGCGATAAATGGCGCCCGATCGACTTGTTTCTTGCAGCCATTCGCAGATGCGAAGAGCCCGGCCAACACGATCACCAAGGCGATTCTTCCAAGCATTCCAGTTCACCCCAAACGATTTGGATGCGGCAATTGGGTGGCGACCACTGACCTTTCTGCGAGCGTAAAGGGAACTTCAGCCCACCGCAGGTGGTCAGACCCTCTCCAAAGCCAAGCCCACGGCGTTTCCGCCACCGAGGCAGAGCGCAGCGATGCCTTTGCTCTTGTTATACCGTTCCATCGCATACAAAAGCGTGGTCAGAACCCGCGCTCCGCTGGCGCCAATGGGATGTCCGATAGCAACTGCGCCGCCATGAACGTTTACCTTGGCCGGATCAACATCCAGATCGCGCAGCACGGCCAGGGCCTGGACGCTGAAGGCTTCGTTGAGTTCGAAGAGATCGACGTCGGCGAGATTCCAGCCAGCTCGGTTTGCGACTTTGCGGACCGCCTCGATGGGCGCAAGGCCAAACCATTCCGGCTCGACGCCGCTGGTGGATTGCGCCCGGATGATGGCTAAAGGCTTCAATCCGAGTTGCTGTGCACGCTCGGCGCTCATGACGACCATCGCGGCTGCGCCGTCGCTGATACCGGGCGAGTTGCCTGCGGTAACTGTGCCAGGATTCTGAAAGGCTGGCTTGAGGCCTGCGAGGGTTTCCTTTGTGGTTTCAGGGCGAACAGACTCGTCGGCGGAGAAGAGGCGCGTGGGGCCACCCTTTCTGGCTGGCGGAATTTCGACGGGGAGAATCTCTTCCCGGAAATAACCTTGTGCCGTCGCCAAAGCGGCGCGGCGATGCGACTCGGCTGCGAAGGCATCCTGCTCTTCGCGGGTAATCCCGTATTTGGCCGCAATCATCTCCGCGCCCACGCCCATGTGGAAGCCGCGATAGGCTTCCCAAAGCCCGTCGTTGATCATGGCGTCGACCAGGGAGCCGTTGCCCATGCGATAGCCCGCGCGAGCCTGCGGCAGCAGATAAGGAGCATTGGTCATGGACTCCATGCCGCCGGCGACGACGATCGCTGCGTCGCCGGTCTGGATGGCCTGCGCCGCGAGCGCCACGGCTCTCAATCCCGAACCACACACCTGGTTCACAGTCAGGGCGCTCGCTTGCGGAGGAATACCTGCGTGGATAGCGGCCTGGCGAGCGGGATTCTGGCCAAGTCCAGCCTGGATCACGCAGCCCATAATGCATTCCGTGATCTGGGGCTCGACCGCTGCAGCATGGGTAGGGTTTTCTGCGGCGCGTGGTGAGACTTCCAATCCGCTGCGGCGGAGGGCTTCGCGCACCACGAGTGCGCCGAGCTGCGGAGCCGAGAAGGATTGCAAAGAGCCCTGGAACTTGCCGACCGGCGTGCGCACAGCGGAAACGATGACTGCTTCGCTCATAGGTTTTCTTCTGCTTCAGATGCGGCCGGCGGCGCGCAGGTCCCGAATTTCAACATCGTCGAAGATACGCGAGCGGATGAGGAAGCGCACGCCCTCGGCGTTGTCGAGCGAAAACATGCCGCCGCGGCCGGGAACCACATCGAGCGTAAGTTGCGTGTGCTTCCAGTATTCAAACTGGCTTTTGCTCATGTAAAAGGGCTCGCCGTCGACCTCTCCAAGCTGGACGTCGGAAGCGCCGACCCAGAATTCGCCGCGCGGATAGCACATAGGTGAACTGCCGTCGCAACAGCCGCCCGACTGGTGGAACATGAGCGCCCCGTGCTTTTGGCGCAGCACGCGAATGAGATGGATGGCAAGATCGGTGGCCAGAACCTGCGGGGGAATGTCAGACATGGAAGCACCTGTAAGAACTTCTAGTCCTTTGCTGCAAGGACTGGCAAGGTGAGCGTTGATCCGGATGAAGTCTACTAATTCTTTCCCGGTCTCTCAATTCCCTCATCCGCGCGCTTGTCGACGCGTTCGGAATCGTCGAAATCGAGTCCAGAAGAATCGGCGGGATCGACTGTTCCCAAAGAATCGTTGGTTACATCTTCGGCGGGGCGTTCATCGAAGGGGGCTTCGGTTTCGGAATTGGCGGGTTTCTCGTCCTGCGGCATCGGTTTCTCCTCCGGCGGGTAAGATGCGTCGAAGGTTCATGGGGTCGAATGACTCGAAGAAGTTCCAGCAGGCAAAAGCAAATCCCCGCTGCGCAATGCAACGGGGATTTGCGATTTGAATTTGAAACGGGACCGCGGGCTCAGCCTCAGGTCCCGTCGTCCCTCAGTTCCTGGTGTCTAAAAGAAGCCCAGCTTCTTGGGGCTGTAGCTGACCAGCAGATTCTTGGTTTGCTGGTAGTGGTCGAGCATCATGCTGTGGGTTTCGCGGCCAATGCCCGACTGCTTGTATCCGCCGAACGCGGCATGCGCCGGATATGCGTGGTAGCAGTTGACCCAGACGCGGCCTGCCTGGATGCCGCGGCCAAGGTGGTAGCAGCGGTTGGCATCGCGGCTCCAGAGCCCTGCCCCCAGCCCATAGAGCGTGTCGTTGGCGATTTCGAGAGCGTCTGCTTCGGTCTTGAAGGTGGTTACCGAAACAACAGGCCCGAAGATTTCTTCCTGGAAAATGCGCATTTTGTTGTGGCCTTTGAAGACGGTTGGCTGCACGTAGTAGCCCTCTTCAAGTTCGCCGCCCAAATGCGCGCGTCCGCCGCCGGCAAGAACTTCCGCACCTTCCTTGCGGCCGATGTCCATGTAGCTGAGGATCTTTTCCAGCTGCTCGCTCGATGCCTGCGCGCCGATCATGGTGCCGGGATCGAGCGGACTGGCCTGCTTGATGGCGGCCACGCGCTTGAGCGCGCGCTCCATGAAGCGGTCGTAGATACTCTCTTGAATGAGCGCGCGGCTGGGGCAGGTGCAGACTTCGCCCTGGTTGAGCGCGAACATCACAAAGCCCTCGATGGCCTTGTCGAAGAAGTCGTCATCTTCGTTGAGCACATCGGCGAAGAAGATGTTTGGCGATTTGCCGCCGAGCTCGAGCGTGACCGGAATCAGGTTCTGGCTGGCGTATTGCATGATGAGTCGGCCGGTTGTGGTTTCGCCGGTGAACGCGATTTTGGCGACGCGGGAGCTGGAGGCCAGCGGCTTGCCTGCTTCGAGGCCGAATCCGTTGACGATGTTGAGCACACCGGGAGGCAGAAGATCGCCAACCAGTTCGGCCCAGACCAGGATGCTGGCCGGTGTCTGCTCGGCCGGCTTGAGGACCACGCAGTTTCCGGCGGCCAGAGCAGGGGCGACCTTCCACGTGGCCATCAGGAGCGGGAAGTTCCAGGGAATGATCTGACCGACCACGCCGAGCGGCTCGTGAAAGTGGTAGGCAATGGTTTCCGAGTCAATTTCGGAGATGGTGCCTTCCTGCGCGCGGAGGCATCCGGCGAAGTAACGCCAGTGGTCGATGGCAAGGGGGATATCGGCGGCCATGGTCTCACGGATGGGTTTGCCGTTGTCCCAGGTTTCGGCCAGAGCCAGCATTTCCAGGTTTTCTTCCATGCGCTGCGCAATCTGGATCATGAGGTTGGCGCGATGAGTCGGGCTGGTGTGTCCCCAGGCGACGCGTGCCGCATGCGCCGCGTCGAGAGCCTTCTCGATATCCTGAGCATTGGAGCGGGGAATCTCGCAGAAGACCTTGCCGGTGACAGGGGTGATGTTCTCAAAGTATTGGCCGGAGACGGGCTCAACCCATTTGCCGCCAATGAAATTGCCGTAACGTGGGCGGAAACTGACCGTTTCGCTGAGCTTGCCGGGATGAAGCGCTGTTGCTGTCGCCATGTTCTTTCCTCCTGATGATGACGGTGCGCAGACGGCCGGGACGGGTCCGATGGGGCAACTCCCCGAAGCGCATCTGCGCGCATGAGGGTGGGAAGCAAAGACCGGTAAACCGCCAAGGGGCCGCGGCGAAGGAATCATACACCGCAAAGCGGAGAGCTGGCAGCACGGCTTGTGAATGCCATGAAAATTCCAGGTTGCCGTTGAAGAATGCGGACGGCGACCTCGCCGAATAGCCAATTAATCCGCCTTGGAGAAGGCCTGGATTTCTGCGATATCCGCGGGCATGGCTCCGGTGTTTCCGGCGAACGTCAGGCGCAGAAACTTTGCCGGCGAAGGCGGAAAGGTCAGCTCGTCAGTGCCCGCATCGTTCCCGGGGGCCGTGGCGGCCGCGTGGGCTACAGACTTCCAGTGGACGCCATCGATGGAGATCTCGACGTCGTACGGGTAGGGATTGCGGCTTCCTCGTTGGACGGTGACCTTGGCGATTGAAACTGTGCGCTCGATGTTGATGGTGAGCGTGGCATGCGCATCGGAAGCGACCCACGCCGTGGCGGGAATGCCGTCGACGGCCGCAACCGCGGGAGATCCAGGCGCCGACGAGCTGGCTGTAACCGGGCGGCAGCGGAGGAGATCCGCGGTGGGTTGCAGATCGGAACGTCGCGTGGGAATCACGAGCGGCGCACCGATGGCAACTGTCTTCTTTCCACCAGGAAAAATCACCTGCATGGGCGCGCCGGATGTGAGCGTCACCGCGGAATCTTTGAGCCCAATGTGCAGCGTGAACAACCGCCCCTGCCAAACAAGATTGCGCAGCGTGATACCGGTGAGCTGCGGGGGGAGATTGGGATCAAGGCGCACGGCGTCAACCTGCGGACGGAACCCGGAGAAGCCGTACTGGAACTCCTGCATGAAACCGCCCACCCCGGTGAGAAAGTCGTACGACGTTTCGGTGAGCCTTATAGGAGCGAATTCCGAAAATTGAAGGAAGGGCTCGCGCAGGAACGGTGCGTAGCTGCGGACCATGTAGGTGTATGCGGAGCAGCCGGGCGCGCCGACCGCGGCGGCTGCGATGGAGTGGATGGCATCGGTCATGGCGGGGCCATCGACATCGGTGCGCGGGGTGTAGTAGTTGAGGTCGTCGATGGCCATCGTCTTCGGCATGCTGAAGTCAAGAGGATACGTCAGCATGACCACATCGGCCTGCTTGATTTTCTGGCCCGTGTAGCCTTCGTGCTCGCGATAGACGTCGTGCTCGGTATCGATCTGCATGGTCTTAATGAGACCGGCGGAGATTTCGGCCCACTCTGGCGGTGCGGTTTTGCCTAGAATCGCCGCGGCCTTAATCGCAGCGTTAAGGGCTAACGATGCGGAGGCGTTCGTGTAGGCATCGTTGTTGGTATCTGTCGCGTATTCATCGGGCGTCTGCACAGTGTCAATCGCGTATCCGCCCGCGGAGGGTTTGGCTTTGGATACCCAGAACTGCGCGACGGCTTCGAGCACTGGCCATCCTTTTTGCGCAAGCCACTCTTTGTCGCCGGTAGCCTCGTAGTAGCGCCACTGTGCGAATGCTACGTCGGACTGCAGATGAAGCTGCTGCGTGCAGCTCTTGTTGGGGTCGGAGGTGACTTTGCCCTGATCATTGGTGACGGAGCCGTAGCACTCGTCGCCCATGTCGCCTGTGAGGCCGCTTGTCCAGGGATAAAGGGCACCCGCATAGCCGTTGTTGATCGCATTCCTGCGCGCAGCTGGAAGCGTATCCGAGCGATAATCCGCCATTACACGGCCCAGCGCCGGGTGCTGTGCAAGCAGGGCAGGAAACATCCACGTATCGGCATCCCAGAAGACCATCCCGGCGTAGCCGTCGCTGGTGAGGCCGGAGGGCCCGAGGCTCATCGGGCTGTTATCGGCGATGCTTGAGAAGAGCGTGTACTCATTGGCGCGGATGGCACGCTGCAAAGCGGGGTCGCCCTCGACCTCGATGTCGGCTTTCCAGATTTCGTCCCACGCTGCACGGTTCTCCTTTTCGAGAGCAGCAACGCCATCCTTCGCAGCCTGCTGGGATTCAGAACGAGCCTCGTCTTGTGGATTTTTCGAGTCGCGACTGGTGACGACACCCACGTACTTGAAGAAGGCGCAGGTCTTGCCGGTCTGAGCCTGAAATGTGACCTGCTCGGACGCCGATCCTTCCGGCTGTGGAGCACTGGCCGCGTCAGAAAATGCGCAGGAACTGCGCAGAGTAGCCGATTCGGACACTTGGATCGACATACCCGTGCCCTTTGCCTTGTAGGTGAGGGACGTGCGATGGTGTTCTTGATCGAAGTCAGAATTAACTGGATCGAGACGACGCGCACCCGCGCCATCGAGAACGCTTTCAATGGTCGCGACGCCGTTCCACTGCGGAGTCAATTCGAGAACAACCGCTGCGCGATGGCCGTGCGCGCGATCGGATGCAATGCGATAGGTGAAGCGCGTTTTGCTGCCACCCGGCGAAGTCCAGATGCCCGAAGTTGTCACAGTGCCTGTGCGCAGATCGAGTTGCTGACGATAGCCGGCAATGTTCGTGGCCGATGCAGTGGCCGGTGAGTACGCGCCAGAAGCATCGGCGAAGGTGAGCGTGGACCAGTTGGGAATGAGAGCGATGACCTCTTTTGGCTCTTTGTAAAAGTTGCTGTCCGGCACCTTGGCGTATACGCCGGCGGCGATCGCCGAGGCAATGCGTTCAGTGCCGAGCGGCCACCCGACTTTGCCCAGACCGCCGAGAAAGCCCATGCCCGCCGCTGGAACACGCAAGCCAAGAAGACCGTTTCCGACAACGGGCTCTTCTTCAAACGTGTTGTTGAAGTGAGTGCTCGAGAGCACCCAGGGAGAATCGCTCTGAACATGGATGTGCGAAACCGCGCGCGTAGATTGGGACGCTGTCTGCGCCGGCAACAAGGCGCCCGCTTGCAAAGCAACAAGCATGAAGGTCAGGACGCAACAGAAGCCGGCTCTATTCCCTGCCCGTTGCGCATACGACATCCACAAACCTTCTCGAAGCCAAGTCTTCACACCGGGAAGTTTATAACAGCACACGCACAGGAGATCACGGCCTTGATGTGAGGGTGAGAACTACAGGGCGCGCAGCTTGAAGTACCCTTCGGTTTCGGGCATGGCGGACGACGCATAATCGCCGACTCGGATCTTGGAAAGATAGCGGCGGAGAATTGAAGTTCCCAGGATGAGACCGACGCCAAATCCCAGCACCGTGATGCCTCCGAGAAGAACGAGTGTACCGTTGTCGACCTTGCCTGGTTCGGAGTCAAGGAATTCCAAAGTCCTCTGTGTCCTCCTTCGACCGAAGGGATGACATCCCCACCGGGGAGTTCAGATGCGTCGAGGTCGTGCGAGGGAAGCTTTCAGCTTTGCGACTGTGCGGGGAGAGGATGTTCGTGAACCATCTCGATCTCGTCAAAGCGGCGCCAGCGGTAAATGGCGAGAGAGAGTATCCAGCTCAGGCCAAAAAGCGCGATGATGGCGTAGCCAAGCACGCCGAAGTTGTCGTTCAGGCGGGCGATCCATTGCCAGAATGCGCCGGAAAGGTGTAGCTGCCCGGCGAGCAGGCCGAGAGCCTCAATGCCACCCACGGCGAAAGCCACGACCACCGAAACCGCAGTGATGGTCATGTTGTAGTAGATCTTGCGGATCGGTTTAACGAAGGCCCATCCGTAGGCGCCCAGCATGAGGATGTTATCTGTGGAGTCGATGAGCGACATGCCGGCGGCAAACAATACGGGAAAGACCAGGATGGATGCCAGCGACAGTCCCTTGGAAGCTTCGGCGGCAGAGATCCCAAGCAGCCCAATCTCGGTGGCCGTGTCGAATCCCAAACCAAAGAGCAGGCCGAGTGGGTACATGTGCCAACTGGCCTGGATCAGGTTGAACATGGGCCGGAAGAGGCGGGAAAGAAAGCCGCGATTGCCGAGCAGCATGTCGAAGTCCTCATCCACGTAGGGCTCGCCCCGGCGCACCCGCGCAAAACTGCGATAGACCGAATGAAGCACGACGATGTTGACGAGCGCGATGCCAAAGAGAAAGATTGCGGAGACCGAAGTGCCGACGACCGCGCCGATTTCGCGGATGGCCCAGATCCGATGCTGCATGGCCAGGGCGGCGGCAGCGATGACAATGGAACCTACAATCACGATGGTGGAATGGCCGAGGGAGAACATCAAGCCCACGGTCACCGGCTGTTTTCCCTGCTGCATGAGCTTGCGGGTCACATTGTCGATGGCGGCAATGTGGTCGGCATCAACGGCGTGGCGCAGTCCGAAACTGTAGGCGAGAAAAGCGGTGCCGAGAAGGACGGGAAAGCGGTGAAAGGCCAGGAACGCCCATGCCCAGGCGGCGAGATTGAACCCAATGAGAAGAATGTAGAGGGCGACGATTTTGTGGCGCAAATTCCCTGGCTGTTCTTCAACCAGGAGCGATAAAAGGGTGATGCGCCGGCCCTCGTGAGGGCTTGCCTCCCCTGCGTTGGATCTCCCAATGTGTTTCGACTTTCGAATTGAGCGCGTGGGCATCAAGGTGCGGAATCCGGGATTCCCTGGCGGGAATCGTACCGGTTCAGCGTAACACGTCTTTCAAAAACTTGCGAAGGCCATTAGACACGCCGGAATGCAACCTGGGGCGGAAATCAGTGGGTGTGGCCCACGTGTTTCAAGCTGGCGCCCGACGTGGTGAGCACAAGTTTGCCCAGCTCAACTCCGCGCAAAGCCAACATGCGGTCGGCAACTTCCTGGAGGCTTTTGCCGCGGCCTTTCATGATGATGACTTCGAGGCAATAGTGGTGGTCGAGGTGGACATGTGTTGCGGCCAGAACCATAGCCCCCGCCGCATGCTGCACTTCGGTGAGCTTCTGAGCGAGATTGGGCACGTGATGGTCGTAGACCAGGGTCAGGGTTCCAACAACCGGATTGTTAGACCCAACCTGGTCGGCGAGAAGCGCCTCGCGAATCAAATCCCGAAAAGCCTCAGACCGATTGGCGTAGCCACGCTTAGCAATGAGCTGATCAAAGACCTTGAGAAGTTCTTCATCGAGTGAGACGCCTGTTCTGCTCAGCTGGGGCATTCGAATTCTCCGCTTCGATTGTAAAGCGGCGCGAATGCCGCGGAGTCGGGAATTCGCCGCTATCCCGATGTGTTCCTGATCACAGGATTGTCTATCGAATGTGACCTTGGTCAGCGCGCCGCACGCAGGGATTGGAGTAGATTGGATGCAAGAATACTAAACGCAATGCATCGGCACGCGTCGGAGCGGGGCCGAATCGTCAGGCGTGGACTGCGGGATTTTTCACCGCGAGCTTTTGCGCGCCGACGTGTTGCGACGAGATGAAATGAACTTGCACAAGCGGCGCGATTTTCTCAAGCTTTGCATTGGCTCGGCACCGGGATGGGTTCTGGCGCGCAGGCTGAATGCGGGAGCTGGAAGTCTGCAGGAAACTGTTCCCGGTTCCATCCGCAAACCGCGATCTGTAGATCGCTATATCGATCCATTGCCCATCCCGAAAATCCTGAAACCGGAGAGCGTTTCGAGCGAAGGCCCGCTTTATCGCGTAGGCATGTCGGAGTTCGCGCACACGCTGCACTCGCAGCTTCCTCCCACACGTGTGTGGGGATATGCGGGACAATTTCCGGGCCCCACCATTGAAGCCGAACGGGGCAAACCTCTTGTGATCGCGTGGGAAAACCATTTGCCGGTGCAGCATTTGTTCGCAATCGATCCGCGCATCCAGGGCGCGGCGCCGCCCACAGCCGCGGTACGAACTGCGCCTTGCGTTCATGGAGGACGAGTTCCCGAGGAATCGAATGGGCTCCCGGAGCGCTGGTTGGTTCCTGGCCAGACCATCCGTGCACGCTATCCGAACAATCAATCGGCCGCAGCGCTCTGGTATCACGATCGGGCGGCAGGGATTTCGCGATTGAACGTGTATGCCGGGCTGTCGGGCCTTTACCTTTTGCTCGACGAAGAGGAACGCAAGGCCGCTAATCCAGCGAGTGACTACGAAATTCCGCTGATTTTGCGCGATTGCACACTGGACGATCATGGACAGCTTGTCTATGCCACAACGTTCGACGACGGTCAGATGCCGCCGCCGGGGACGTGGGCGCCGGAGTGCCTGGGTGAGCTTCCGCTTATAAATGGAGCGCTTTATCCATATCTCGAAGTGGAACCTCGCGCCTATCGATTCCGCGTGGTGAATGCGGCGAACCAGCGATTCTTCGAGTTATTTCTCAACCTCGCCAAAGACCCGATTCAGGTGCCGTCGCTGGTCAACTTCCAGCAGATCGGCGGGGATGGCGGACTGTTGCCGAGCCGCGTGGCCCTTCACAAGCTGTTGCTGGCGCCAGGCGAGCGTGCCGATCTACTTGTCGACTTTTCAGGGTATGCCGGAAAAACTGTAACGCTTTCCAACGGGGCGGCAGCTCCCTTTCCGAGCTGGGACGTGGTGCACCCCCATCATGCCGCGTTGTACGAGTTGATGCAGTTTCGCGTGACGCTTGCTCGCAAGGACGTGAGCGCCGCCCCAAGCCGGCCAGATGTTTCAAATTTTCCGGCGATGACCGCGGGACCGGCAACCGCAACGCGCGATTTTATCCTCGCGGAAGAAATGGATCGATCAGGCCGATCGCTGGGCGTGCGGATCAATGGCAAGGGCTACCGGGACCCGGCCACGGAATCGGTCCGATTGGGCTCGACGGAAAGATGGCGATTCATCAACGACACAGAGTATGCGCATCCGATGCATGTGGACCTGGCGCAATTTCATGTTATTGAGCGCCAGGGGTACAGTGTCGTTGCTTTGCGGAATGGCTCGATTGAGCCGGTGGGGACGGCGCGCCCTGCGCCAGCGAATGAGCGTGGATGGAAAGACACGGCGGTCGTCAATCCGCGCGAGATTCTCACGCTGCTGGTTCGCTTCGAGGGATATCCGGGACGCTACGTTTTCGGCTCGCAGATTCTGGAGCAGGCGGACAAGAGCCTGATGCGGCCCTACGAATGCTTACCGGCTTGACTCGAGTCCTCAGGGACCAAATCGAGCCGGCATCGTTCAATGAGTTGGATCGAGTCGGCAATTGCGCAAATCCGCTCCTTGCGCTATTGGGGGCCTGAAGGCGCGAACTTTGCCGCGTTGCATGGATTGTATTTAAGCGACTCTTTCGTCACCGGGGCGGGGGGCGTTGGCGGTGTTGCCCACGGAATGCCATTGAAGTCGAAGAAGTCGAGCAGGCTCGGCTGCGCAGCGTCGCGGGCGGTCAGATTGGTTGTGCCGTTGATGAAGCGGCTCTCAACGAACTTGATGACAGCCGTGTGGTCCATGGGGATGTGCGAGACGTAATGCTTGCGTGTGAAGGGCGAGATGATGATGTTGGGCAAACGGAAACCTAACTGAGCGGCAAAGCCGTTAACCTGCGGCGCATCACCTGCTGTATCTCCCGGTTGATCGGGAGGCAGATCGCAGTGCAGGGTTGGCGTTCCATTCGCGGGGCATGGGAAGTAGCTGTCCGCATTCACGGCAATCGTCGATATATCGGGAATTGTCCCGAGCGACGAGTCGGTATTGTCGTTGGAGTGGCCCGGAACCGGTGGCACATGGTCGTAGGGGCCACCGCCTTCGTCGTAGCTAAAGAAGAAGACGGAGTCGTTCCACGCCGAGCTGGCCATGAAGGCATTTACAATCTTTGCGACTTCAACCTGCCCCTGGAGAACGGACTGACCCGAGCCAGGATGCTCATCGTTATTGCCGTACCCCGGCTCAATAAACGCATACTGCGGAAGAGTTCCGTTGGCTAAGTCGGTGTAGTAATACGCAATGGGAGCGATGTGGTTGACGTCGATGCAGAAGCTGTTTTTCTTGTCGCCGACAACGCTGGAGGGCTGTGTCGGCGCCACACATGCCGCGCCGGTTGTGTTCATGTAGAGGTATTTGAATGAATAGGTAAGGTTAGAGAAGTCCGTTGCCGGGTAGTACGCATTCGATCCGCCGGAACAATCGTCATCTCCAAGGCAGAATGTCTGCGTAACCGTATAGTAGATTTTCCACGAGACACTTGCCTTGTCGAGTTCGTTGTAGATTGTCGGGATGGCAAGCTGCGTTGCAAGGTGGTCGTCGCCGCCGGGGTCTCTGACAAGTCCCTGCGTCGTGCCGCCCGTGAACGTTGCGATGCGGTTATCGATGCTCTTGCTTGAGACGGGCGAGAACCAGCGGTCCGACACAGCGAACTGCGAAGCCATGTAGTAGTAGTAGTTCAGAAATCCTTCGTCGTAATAACCCATCGCCCGCTGGCCATAGGGATCGGAGAAAGTCCCGGAGCAGGTGCCTTTGGGAACATCACAGCTCACATCGTAGCCCTCGGCGGTATGGACGAATCCATCCATCTTGATGGGGCGCGTGGTCAGAAAGTCGTAGCGGTTGACATCGCCGTAGCTCGACAGCCAGTCGGAAGTCTCATCGTCGATGCAGGTGCTGATGAACTTGAAAGGCTTGAATGTGTCGCCTGCATCGTCCTGATTGCTGATCGTCGTGAGCTTGTCGTCGATGCCGTCCACGTCGTATTCATTCCCGTCGTCGCCCTTGTTGTATCCATGCGCTTTTCGGTAAGGATTGAGCATGCCGAAGTAGTTGTCGAAGGAGTGGTTCTCCTGCAGCATGAAGATGACGTGGTCGATGGATTGAACCGTGCCGCCCGTCTTCACAGTGACGATTGCCGTCGCGGTGACGGTACCGCTTAACGCTGTTGCCGTCGCCGTGTAGGTGGTGGTGGCAGTGGGGGAAACGTTTGCCGTCCCGCCGGTCGCCGTCATCGGATATGAGCTGCTATCGCTTCCGGTGAGGGTAACGGTCGCGGCATATTCGGCAGTAACGGTCAGCTTGGAAGATTCTCCCGTGAGGATCGATGTGGGACTGGCAACGAGGGTGACAACAGGCGGCGGGCCTGGCGTTACCGTGACGATGACACTGGCCGTAGCAACCGCTCCGCCACCGCCGTTTGCGGTCGCTGTGTAAGTCGTGGTCTGCGACGGGCTGACAACCTGGGTCCCGCCCGATGCGGTGAGGATGTAGGTGCTACCGTCCGTCCCAGTCACATGGACGGCCGTCGAGTTCACCGCGATCACTTTCAGCGTCGCCGTCTTTGTGGCCTCGATGGTCATGGGAGTGGCAGTGATCGTGACCGATGGTGCGGGATATTGAACTGTGACAACCGCGGTCGCGGTGACAACGCCACCCGGACCCGTCGCTGTGGCCGTGTAGGTGGTGGTCGCGGTGGGCGCCACAATCTGGGTTCCGCCCGTCGCCGTAAGCGTATAGTTGCTGCCGTCGCTTCCCGTAATCGTCACGCCAGTAGCATTGGTTGCGGTCACCGTCAGAGTTGAGGTGATCTTGCTTCCTCCCTGGATGATGTTGGGAGCAGCGGAGATGGTCACCGTCGGCAGCGGGACGACAGTCACGGTTGCCGTGGCGGAGGTCGTTCCGCCGAAGCCCGATGCCGTGGCAGTGTAGGTTGTGGTTGCGGCAGGAGTGACGATCTCAGTGCCGCCCGCGCTAGCCACCGTGTAGCTGCTGCCGTCAGTACCGGTCAGTGTGACCTTGGTCGCGTTCGTTGCCGTCACGGTCAGTGTGGAGGACTTGCCAGCATCCATCACGGCAGGATTGGCCGTGATCGTTACAGTCGGCGGCGGTGCGGGCGTGACGGTGACGGTAGCGGTCGCGGACGCGCTTCCGTCGTTTCCGGAGACCGACGCTGTATAAGTCGTAGTGGTCCTCGGGCTAACGACCTGCGAGGCGCCGGTACCCGGCACAGTGTAGGAACTGCCATCGCTTCCCGTGACGGTAACCTGGGATGCGTATTTTGAAGTAATGGTAAGGGTGCTTGAAGTGCCATCCACAATGGAGGTGGGTGATGCGCTGATTGCGACCGTGGGCGCGATTGATCCGCCGGTGAATAGGCCGGTGCATCCTGTGAGAAGCGATGCTAAAAAGACGATGGGAATGAGGAGAAAACGAGAGTGGCAACGGTCGAGGCAGTAACTGGCGCAGATCAAGGAGCTCTCCTTTGAGCACGTAGTGACCGGCGACGCGCCCAAATCGCAGATGGACACAGAAGGACTAAGTCCCGGACTAGGCTGCATGCTCTCCGCTCGTAGTGCGATCCCTCTGGCTCGTTCCAAGGGCGGCGCAGAATGGTCGAGGCGAGCGTCTGCAAGAAAGTTATCACCAAACCCCTTGCGGAGTCAGTGATTTGAGGGGGAAATCCTTACGGAACTTGAGTCCGGCGAGGGGAAAGATTTCCCGCGGATCTAAATGATTGGTAATGCAAGTCACGCCGATGGAGCGGATCGAGGACCTGAAAGGCCGGCAGGCATCAGGATCGGACGGCGCGAGCGAGGGCCGGGGACGCAAAACCGCGGAGAACGCTGCGGGAAGCTATAGTCCGACTGAATGAACGGGAAGTCTGCCTCAACGCCGTGGCTCGCCTCTACCCCGGAGTCCTGATCGCGGTCTTTCTGCTAGTTTCCTGTCAATGGATTACGTCCCAGGCAGGTTTGGCTCCTGCGGGTGAAAAAGCCCAGAAGGCTCAAGCCGTGGCAGCCAAAACGGCGCCTGCCGTGAGTTTCAAGGACAGGATCACCTTTGAGGATTTGATTGAGCGCTCGGGGATTCGATTCCGCTTGAAGAACAGTGTCAGCCCGCGGCGCTACTCGATTGAGACCATGCTGGGCGGCGTGGCAGTTTTCGACTACAACAACGACGGGCTCCTCGACCTATTCCTCACGAATGGAGCAGCGATTCCGTCGTTAGAGAAGACAGACCCGACCCACTGGAATCGGCTTTACCGCAATAACGGCGACGGAACGTTTAGCGATTTCACGGAGCAGGCAGGAGTACAAGGTATTGGGTATTCGATGGGAGTGGCGGCCGGGGACTACGATAATGACGGGTTTGTGGACCTTTATATTACCGGGGTGAACACTCCAGAATCAGATTGAGGCCGGCAACCTCGACGCAGCGCGCGGGCTCATCGCGGATGCCTCCAGAAGCTATCCGCACAACGGAGGTCTGGAAAACCTGCTTGGCGTTGTGGAGATTCAGCAGGGCTATACCACTGAAGCTGTGAAGGCTTTCTCGGCGGCCGTTGCACACGATCCAAAACTGGTGGGACCCTATTTGAATCTGAGCCGCATCCGGATGCAAAGCGCGGCAACGGATCAAGTGGCGCGTGCCGAAGCTCTGCGGCTCAGCCTGAAGGTGCTTCAGCTTGATCCGGCCAACGATGAGGCGCACTACTAAGCGGCCACGATTTTCTTTTGGACCAAAAATTATCGCGGCTCGCTCGAACACTTGAAGCACTTGAGCGCGGAATCAACAGCGAAGATTGGCGCGCAGGCACTGACGTGCGCCGATTCCGCCTCACTCGGCAAAAAAGAAGCGACAAGCGCAGCCGAGGCTGCTTTGGCGACGAATCCAGACCTTACAGAACAGGATGCCGTCACCTGCCTTGGGCCGCTTCGCGTGGCCCGCCGCGCCGACCTGATTGAGCCGCTTTTCGGGGCGGTCGCCCAGCGTCATGCGCTCTCTCCCGCAGGGCTGCGCAGGAAGCTGAGGGCAAGCTACCGGACGCAGGTGTCACACTCGAAAGCGCCTTTGCCGCAGGACCAAACTCGGTTGCTGTTCTTGAAGACCTGACGCGTGTGGCTAAAGCCGCCAACGACAACGAGGGAGCGCTCGGTTATTTGGGACGCGCGCACGCTCTTGCACCCGGCGATCCCGAACTTCAATATGAATTCGGCACCATCTGCGTGCGCATGGGGCTTCTGGCAGAGGCACGCAAAGCGCTTGCCGAAGCGCTTCGCATGGCGCCCGACAACCCCGATTTCAACCTGGTTATGGGGATCGTGGTTTCGTTTGCCGGCGACTCCGGGCAGGCGTTTCCCTACTTGAAGCGCTTCCACGAAATGCGCCCCGGCTCCTCCGAAGGACCGCTGGCCTTAGGAACTGCCAATGTTCGCGCCAAGGATTACGACGAGGCGCGCACGTAGTTGAAGGAGGCCGTTGCAAACCGAAAGACGGCCGCGGATGCGCATTATTCCCTCGGCAGCATTGCGCGCCAGGATGGCCACGCCGAAGAGGCGATCGCCGAATTGAAGGAATCTCTTGCGTTGCGGCCCGATCAGCCCGACGCCCTTGCAGAGCTGAGTCAAATCAGCCTGCAGGCTCGTGACTATGCCCAGGCGGCGAACTTGTTCGATGCGGCCCTCCGCGGCGATCCGGAGAACTACGCCGCAAATTTCAGGCTGTTGCAACTGTACGCGCGTTCGGGAGACACTCGCCGCGACCAGCAGTCGCAGAAATTTGACGGAATCAAGGACCAGAAAGAAGAACGCGACAATCAAATGATGCGCGCAATCGAAAGTCGACCTGACAACGATCAGGCCAACCAACCTACAAAAATTCATAATTCCGGAACACAGATGCAATAAGGAGAAGCGCGATGATTTTTGAAAGACACATCAAGTCCGCAAGAAAGATGTTCCACGCTTTGCCCATTCTGGGTCTCATGCTCTGCATGATGCGTGCCGCCGTCTCGGCCCGCGCTCAAACCCTGGCGGCCGCTGGGCAGCAAGCGGCAAGCCGCTGGAAAACGGCGAAGTGCAGAAGGGCATTCTCGAACTGAAGCAGGATGGCGACAAGCTGAGCGGCACATTGCAGACGCTTGGCTTTATCAACGGAGTGATCGGTAAAGCGACCCGAACACACTTCGAGCTTTATGGCGTCGGCTGGAATGATCCGAAGCCCTTTCTGGTTGGAGATCTCGTGGGCGGCGAACTTCACGCAACGCAGTGGGGCGACGCAATGGTTGCGCATAAGGCTTCGCGTCCGATGCAAATCCACGCCCCGCTTATTGCGCCTCCGGCACTGCACGACGTTCTCTACGATGGTCTGGCCAAAACGCCGCCCATGGGATTGAACAGCTGGAATCTCTTCGCCTGCTGGCAATGCAGCGAGGACCAAACAGATGAGCGAAGTGGCCCGCACCTACTCAGATTTGTGGCGCGAGCCGCGCCATTGATTTGGATGAAATGAGAAAACCAAGGCGACTTCAACGAATTTACCAACGGTAGACTGTGAAATTGTGAACATAGGCGGTGACTGCCCCACCACGGGTGCTAGAACCTTCGATCTGAAACTGGGTATTGACAACCCCTTGTGCCCAGTCGAGACTCAGTGCGGAGTTACGCACGACATTTAAAGGGTAGTATTGGTTATCTAGAATCAGCCAGTCAAGAATCACCGCACTACCTGTGCCTCGCTCTTCACCTATCTGAACGTGATGCCAAACATTGGCTTGCCAGTTTGCTGGATTACAAGGGATATTAATCGATTCCCAGTGGGCTGACGTTCCCACGGTATCCCCTACTTCCCAGCTATTTACAGCCCCAGCACACTGGGTTGAGAGAATATGAGTCACACCGTCAGAGGTCACCTGATTGATATCTAATTCAAGGTTCAGGACCTCTGAGGGTACTGGAAAGTAAACTTCGGTGTCTATCACGAAATGGGTCGAGGTTTCATCGTCGCCAAAGTCATATGACCAACGCTCTCCAGCCCGATCTGTGTAGGTCATGTTGAACTCAAGTACATCACTATAACCGCCAGCAGCAAGGGTTGCCGGGTAGGTTGTGGAGCCGGTAGAACTCCCCGGAGTACCGCTATCATGTGCTTCAAACCAAGCATCTGAGTCTAAATCCCCGGAGGATATGGCGTCGGCTGGGATACTTGGCAAAGCCGCAGTCACCGTAACCGTGGTCTTGGCGGTGGCTGTGAACCATGTTATTGCCCCAACCGCCGTGACGGTATACGTTGTCGTCGAGGCGGGACTCACCGACTCGGTTCCACCTGTGTCCGGAAGCGTGTAGGAACTGCCATCGCTGCCAGCGATTGTTACCTTTAGAGCGTTCGTTGCAACCACGGTCAGGGTGGATGCATTCCCCGCAGCAATGGAGGTCGGGTTGGCACTGATTTTGACTGTTGGTGTACGGTTGAATTGTGCAAAAACGGGTGAAGACAAAGTGAGCAGGATAGCTACGCGTGAAAGGGAAGACAGAGCTGGCATCGGCCTCTCTCCTTTAGGGGAATAGGAATACGGTATCAGTTCTTGGGAACTCCAACGAAGAATTCCGAGCTATCTTTCTGGGCCGCAAAGGACGCTCAACAGTCCACTCAATGATGGGCGAGGCAGGATCGAAACCAATATCCCCGGCAATGATGGCCTAACTGCGCGTCTCCGCTCCATGTCCCTGACTTACCTTGAATGTAGCTTGATGCTCTGTTCCTGAAGGTTTCCAGATCGCAGGTCTGTCCACGAGTTACCATATGTTACGTCTAAGGGTTACTACAAGACCCATGGTGTGTTCCGTCTCCTAATCTGGGCGCCTGTTCGCACCCGATCAGTTGCGCGAGGATGCCGTTGTCATGCGCGAACGCGATATCCCCGGCTTCTTCGGCAAAAATGGGCCTCTCCAGAGAGGCCGATCCTCACGCGATGCACCGGGGCAGATCACCGCGATTCTTGAATGATTGGATATCGCAATTGGGCGAACCCACGCTTGTGGCATCGTCGTAACTTTTCAAAGCCGGCTATGCTGCAGACCCTTCGCCGTCGATGCCGGTCGTGATCAGGTACGTGAAAAGCGGCCCGATCTCGGTCATCGGACCGGTGTAGAAGTTGCGGACGTCGGCCACGTGAACCAATCCAAATGGGTGATCTGTGACGTCATGGAAGGCATTCGTCCCGTATAACTTGCGGATTTGCGGTTTGGCGAATCCGAGCGCATGGCCCGCAGCTTATTGTGCGTCAGCCTGAATGCCGGCGAATGTGGGACCTGCCGCCCAGAGGCAGCGGGAGACCTATTGTTTGTGGCGACATGCGATTGGGTGACTGAGGCGCTATTTAAGTTGTTGGGTTCAGATGGTGGGCGAGGCGGGGATTGAACCCACAACCCCCGGCTTAGAAGGCCGGTGCTCTATCCAATTGAGCTACTCGCCCGTG
>Ga0182013_10000870_pt1 | contig 41821 bp, 18 predicted proteins | sample 612S2MmetaG_FD_120487 | JGI IMG/M metagenome (GOLD analysis project Ga0182013, IMG submission 120487) | Permafrost microbial communities from Stordalen Mire, Sweden - 612S2M metaG | ecosystem: Environmental > Terrestrial > Soil > Wetlands > Permafrost | place: Sweden: Stordalen | collected... | reverse complement strand
AAGGAGCAGTTGTCGGGCGGCGGCCAGGCCTCCGGCCCGCTGAGCTTCATGCGCGGCTTTGACGCCTTTGCCGGGGTCATCAAGTCAGGCGGCAAGACGCGCCGCGCGGCCAAGATGGTGATTTTGAACGCCGACCACCCAGACATCATGGAGTTCATCGAGTGTAAGGCGAGGGAAGAGGCCAAGGCCTTTACGCTTATCAAGGCCGGCTACGATGGATCGGGGCCGGATTCGGAAGCCTATTCGTCCATTTTCTTCCAGAACGCGAACAACTCGGTGCGCGTGAGCGACGAATTCATGCGCGCTTACGAGAACGACGGCGACTATACCACCTACACGGTAAAGGGCCACGAGCCGGTGGCGAACTACAAGGCGCGCGACATCATGCGCAAGATTGCCGAGGCCACGTGGCTGTGCGGCGACCCGGGCATGCAGTTCGACACCACCATCAACCGGTGGCACACCAGCAAGAACACGGCGCGCATCAATGCTTCGAATCCGTGCTCGGAATACATGTTCCTGGACAACTCGGCCTGCAATCTGGCGAGTTTCAACCTGATGAAGTACGTAACGCCATCGGGCGTCTTTGATATTCCAGCTTTTCGGCACTCGATTTCCGTGGTCATCACGGCGATGGAGATCCTGGTGGACTACTCGGGCTATCCCACCGAAGCCATCGCCCGCAACTCCCACGACTACCGGCCACTGGGGCTGGGCTACGCCAACCTGGGCGCGCTGCTGATGGCCTTTGGACTGCCCTATGACTCGAACGGCGGGCGCGACCTGACGGCCGCGTTGACTGCGATTATGTGCGGCCAGGCTTACATGCAGTCGGCCCTGGTGGCCGCCAACTGCCCGCCCATCGCTTCAGCCACTTCTCTGACAGCTTCTGTCGAGCGCCAGGGCGGGGCCTGCCCGGGGTTTTACGTCAACCGCGAACCCTTCCTCGACGTAATCCGCATGCACCGCGCCGAGGTGAACAATATCGGCAGGTCGCGCCAGAGCGGCGAGCCCTTTAATGTGCCCCAACTCGACGCGTTGATCGACGCCAGCCGCGAGTGCTGGGACATGGCGCTGGGCTACGGCGAGCGCTACGGCTATCGCAACTCCCAGACCACGGTTCTGGCTCCCACGGGCACCATCGGCTTCATGATGGACTGCGACACCACGGGCATTGAGCCTGACCTGGCCCTGGTGAAGTACAAGAAGCTGGTTGGCGGCGGCATGATCAAGATCGTCAACAATACCGTTCCGGAAGCCCTGTTCAAGCTGGGCTATTCTGCCCACGAAGTGCATGCCATCGTCAGCTACATCGACGCCACGGGGACCATTGAAGGCGCGCCGGGAATCAAGCCCGAGCACCTGGCCGTATTCGATTGCTCGTTCAAGCCCTCCAAGGGGACCAGGTCAATACATTACATGGGGCACATCAAGATGATGGCCGCCGCGCAGCCGTTCCTGTCCGGCGCCATCTCGAAGACCGTTAACCTGCCTCAGGAAGCGAGCATCGAGGATGTCGCAGAGGCATATGCCGAGAGCTGGCGCCAGGGCATCAAGGCCGTGGCCATCTACCGCGACGGGTCGAAGGGAACCCAGCCGCTGAACACGAGCCTGGACGCCAAGCGCGAGCCCTCGCCGCTGGACGCGGCCGGAGCCCGTGTACTGGGCCAGCTGGCGATTGGCGAGCCAGCCGTGGAAACCGATCTGAAGGCTCTGGAAACCGGCATCGGCGACACGATCGAGGTCTCCACCAAGCCGATTATCGCCGCCGCCGCCGCCTTCCAGTCAGCGCTGGACGAGATTGCTAAGGCTGCTGACGTGCCCGTGCTGCAACTTACGCCCGATCTCGCTGAAGAGTCCAATGCGCAGGACCTGAACGGGCCGCCGCGCGCCGTTCGTCACCGCCTGCAGGACGAGCGTGCCTCCATCACGCACAAATTTTCTATCGCAGGCCACGAGGGCTACATAACCGTAGGCCTTTATCCCAGCGGACAGCCGGGCGAAATCTTCATCAAGATGGCCAAGGAAGGCTCCACGGTCTCCGGCCTGATGGATGCCTTCGCCACATCGATCTCGCTCGCGTTGCAGCATGGCGTTCCGCTCAAGGTTCTGTGCGAGAAGTTTGCCCATACGCGCTTCGAGCCCTCGGGCTGGACCGGCAACGAGCAGATTGGCTACGCCAAGAGCCTGATGGACTACATCTTCCGCTGGCTCCATCTGCGTTTCCTCTCAGGCCAGCAGCTGGCGCTGTTTGCCAGCCTTGCTCCTCATGCGCCGGAACTGCCGACCCCGCCCACTATGATTCCGGATGTCGAACCTGTGCAGGATTACAACGAACTTTCGAATAGCCAAATGGCCCATCTAGCCAAGGAAGTAGCCGACCGTCTCAACAGACTAGGAGGGTTCGGAACGGGCCATGTGAGCGGCGGGGGCATCGCTCCCGAGGCGCAGACCGCGCCGCCAGTTGCGGAGAATTCAACTCAAGGACTGAAGATGGAGGACCGCGGCATCTATCACACTGCTCAGGCCATGGGCGAGTTCGTTGTAATGGGCGACGCGCCCAGCTGTTCCGTGTGCGGCTCGATCATGACCCGCAACGGCAGTTGCTACCGCTGCATGGAGTGCGGCTCGACGAGCGGTTGCAGCTAAGGCGTTGCTGTCTTGGTAAAGCGGGCATTCTGTTGTGCGGAGACACTTAGAATGCAAGTTGCGTTCAGAAAAACGCAAGTTCGACTTGATTTGCAGGTTTCGCCATACGCCGGTTTGACTACGGGTGTGCGTTGCTGCTCAAGATGAGAGTTGAATTCATTTTGGTGAAAGCCTGACAATCAAAATGAAAGTAGTGGCAAGACTTTCATCCTTAGATACTTGGAAGGCCGCAGCTTCGAGTTGCGGCCTTTATTCTTGCTCAAAAATGGGTATTCCGTAACACAACGTCAACATTTGCGGCGGTCGCAGAGTGGCACCCGGCGATTGCAGAAAACTTCTATTCCTCATCTTCGTCAGTAGATTCGTCTTCAGCTTAGTCCTATTGCGGGAGAAGCGCCTGCTGGGCGCTGTTGAAGAACGAGACGATGTTCTTGGCGAAGACGAGGTTGATCTCGGCGTTGGTGACGAAGGGGGCGTTGGGATACTGGGCCGTAAGGAAGGACATGAGAATGTCAGGGTCGCCGATGGGGAAGGTATCCAGCAGGCTCATGGCCTTGTAGATGAGGACGTCGGAGAAGACCTCGGCGTTGGTGCTGAGGTTGGGCCACTGCAGGATGCCCTGGACGAGCACGTAACCCTGCACCTGGTTGACGCCCTTGCCGGTGTGCTGCTGAGTGGCGAGGGTGAAGCCGGTGTAGGAGGCAGCGCCTGAAGAGGAGCTAAACGGTGTGATGCCGCTGAAGGACGACTCGCCAGTCATGTTGGAGCTGATGCCGGAGACGAGGTAGTAGCGCCACTCGTCACCGGGGTGGCCGAAGACGTCGTAGTCGCCAAGGAGGCTGAACGTGGATTGGTCGTAGGTGGACGGCGGCTGGATGTAGTACATTACCGTGCCGTCGGTGGTGGCGACGTAGTCGGCCTGCAACGAGTGGAACAGCTTGCCGTCGTAGTACTGGATGGGGTTGCCGTTGACGTCCTGATAGACGGAGATGCCGAAGTTGGTAGGGACGTTGACGGTAAGGCCATTGGGGTCGAGGTAGATGGTGTAGAGGACGCCGCCGCTGACGGGGTCGAGCACGTTGGCGATTTCGCTGGCGCCGGGCAGAACGGACTCCGACATGAGAACGGTGTTGAGACCGAGCGCCGAAGTCAGGACCTGCGTGAGCAGCTTGGCGTTGGTGGTATCTCCCCAGTTGGCGACGGTGGTGAAGGTTTTGAAGAGGTCGAAGGGTATGACGTTATTGGGCAGGATGGGCACGCCCGTGTTGGGACCGGTGGTGGGCACGGTGCCGGCGCTGAGGCCGGAAGCGGTGGGTTCGCAGAGGACGACGTTGGCCTCAATATCGTTTCCGGGGTTGTGCGCGGGGCCGGAGTTGGCGGGCTTGTTGAAGAGGAAGTCCGACGCGGGATTGAGGATGGGCACCGCCATGACGGGCGTGATCTGCGGTGTGACGACGGCTTCGGTGGAGATGGGCGGCAGGAAGCGCTCCGAGTAGGTGACGCGGTAGAGCAGGCGCCATGGGATGGAGGCATTGCCCTGTGCGGAGCGCATGGCCGCGGCGTCGGGGTCTGGACTGTTGGCGAGCCAGATGGGATCGATAACGGTGTTCCAGAAGTCGTCGGAGTTGTTTTGCGCGGGCTGCAGGAAGAAGGCGTAGGTGCGGAAGAGGTTGGTCTTGCCTGGACGGTCGTAGGGCTCGAGCGCACCGGTGAGGCCGTCGGCGTTGCCAGTGGTGTAGGCGGGCTGCGGCTGGGTGTACGTCTGGTTGGTATCGATGTTGTTGGAGAGAGGCAGGCCCGCGCCGGAGGTGACGGACGGGACGATCTGGTAGATGAGTCCGTCGGAGCCGATGACAAGGTTGAGGCCGCTCTGGTTGTTGGGGTTGAACATCGAGTTGAAGTTCATCACGAAGTGCGCATCGTTGTTGGAGGCGTAGCGCATCTGCGTGTCGGGGTCGATACCGTCGAAGGAGGCCGCTAAATCGAAGGATTGGGTGGCCGTGTTGTTGTAGCTGTATTTGAAGGTGCCCTTGGTGGTCATGGTGTAGGCGAGCTTGAAGTCAACCACTGTAATGGCCGTGCTGCCGAACTTGAGGTTAAAACTGAACCTGGCGTCGGCCGAGTTAGCGTTGGTGGTGGTGTAAATGTTATCGAAGCTGGTGGTATAGGTGTGCTTGACTTCCTGCGTGCCACCGCGTGATGACCAGACGTACTCGTTGTAGAAATCGAGGCCGGGCGTGAGGCTCGAGTCGAATGGGCTGTCCTGCGTGTTGAAGGCGGTCTGGTAGAGTGCGAGGGCGTTGTAGGCCTGCTGGTCGATCTCCTTTTTGATCTGATAAGCCTCAACGACGCGCATGTAACTGGCATCGTGGCCGACTTCGCCGGGCGAAAAGTTGCCGTCGTACACGGGCGTCATCTGGCCGGTGGAGGTGGTGTAGGTTTGCGCGCCAGTGGGCAGTGCGGCGGGGTTGTAGGCGTAGCCAATGACACCGTCGAGTACGCCGGGGCGCAGGTATTTGCTGTTGATGCGGAAAGTGACAATGTTGAGGTCGCGCGGGATCTGCGGGTCAGGCACGCGGACGAAGCCGTAGACGGTGTTGGTCTGCAGAAGCGTTTGCTGGTAGACGTCGAGGGTCTCCGAAGTGACGAAGGCGGTGCCATACGGCGATGGGACGTACATGCGCTGGCCGAACTTCTCTTCAGTAGGCGCGGTCTTGGGCAGCGCGGCTGGCGGGTTTGAGGTTGTGAAGCCGCCAAGGTTGGGGCTCGGCAGGATGGCGGTTTTGGAGCTGGGATTACCGGCAGTCATGCTGGGCGTGGTCAGCGTGTTGAGCGCGCTCATGAACTGGTCGTTGGTGTAGGGCGAGAGCGTGGCCTGGAGTTTGACGGTGTACTTGTTCGACTCGTCCAGCTTGTTGCTGGCGGTGGTCTGGCCGCCGGAGCCGTTGCTACTGATGGAGGAGCCATCTGAGCCGGCTGTGAGGTCGAGAGTTGCCATCGCCTGTTTGTCGGCTTTCACGCCAATACCGAACGGCGCCACGATGTAGCCCAGGTTGAACGCGATGCCGAAGGAGTCGCCATAGTCCCAGCGTGTCTCGTTCGAGATGTCGCTATTGCTGGAGTACTTGAACGTGACGGACGTAGGTGCGCTGAGGGTGACGGAAGTGGCGCCTGCGTAGGAGGACTTGTTGGTGAGGTTAGCCATGGGCGCGGGCGGAGCGCCTTCGACGTAGCCGATGACCTGCACATCGCCTTGCTCCTGCGAGACCCAGCTGAGGACGAGATCGCCGACCTTCTTTCCGGCATAGATTGTGAGGACGTTGTTCTTGACGAAAACGTAGGCTTCGTTGATTTCTCCTGCGAGCGTACCAGTGACGCTGTTGAGGGTTACCGAGTAGGTGGTCATGGAGGGGACGGTGTCGCAGAGGGCGAGCGCGACACCGGGCGGCGTGTAGAGGTTGGGCGTGATAAGCGGGCCGCAGACGGCGACGCATGGGCAGCCGGAGAGGTCCAGCGAGGAGTTGGAGAAGACGAGGCTGGAGAGCGTGCCGTCGTTACTGACTCCAATGTTGTCGATGAACGCTTTCATGGGGAGGATGGGGCTGTCGAGCGAGGGTGCGGGGATGCCGCCCGGCAGGTAGACGGCAAGGAAAGGCTCGTTCGAGGTGACGATGCGACCGAACATGTCGTCGATAACCTGGTAGGACTGGCGGGTCATGGTCCAGACGCTGATCTCCTGCAGCTTGTAGAAGCCGGCGTTGAAGTTGAGCAAGGAAGAGCCGGCGGTGTAGCCGGACTGCATGGATGGAGGAATGGCGCTGCTGGTGACGAGGGTGAGCGGCATGGAGTAGCCATTGATATAGAGCGAGGTGCCCTCAAGCTCATGGCCGGCGAGTGGCGCGATGTAGGCGTCGGCGGCGTTGAGAGAAATGGCGACTGCGTTGGGATCGACCGAGTTGTTGACGACTCCATTGGGATCGTATGCAGCCACCCAGTAGCCCAGGAGGCCGGAGGTGTTGAGCTGCGCTTGCGTGGCGCTGGCGATGTCGACAATGCCGGAGTTCGTGTTGATGCCTTCGCGATTGATGGCGCTGCTGAAGAGGTAGACGTCACGGATGTTGCCGACGCCGGATGTGCCGCCGAGTGGGGTGGCCTGCCCGCTGTCGTCGTAGGCGGAGCCGATGAGGAGATGTGCGGAGCCGGTGGAGTTGACGGTAAGCGCGGCTTTGTTGGAGCCGACGCTGTTTGGGGTGACAACGGGGTTCCAGCTGCCGAAGGTGCCGTCGGCATTGACGGTGCGGACGGAGATGGTGATGTTGTAGCTCTGGCTGCTGCTGGAAGAGTTGCTGAGGTTGTTGAGCAGCGTACTGAGCGAGGACGTAGAGTCGGCGGGCGAGATGCCGGAAATCTTGATGGCGCCGCCGCCTGAGGGGAAGCCGGAGGACGTGAGATTCATACCAGAGGAAGCTGCATTGCCCATCTCGCGGGGATCGAGTGGCGAAGCATAGGGATCGGTGCTGCCTCCATTGCCGGTGGGCGTGGCGGTGTTCTTGACGATGATGACTTGGTAGTACTGGTTGGCCTGAATGGTAGGGCCAAGAAAGAGGGGGCTTTCGTTGCCCGAGCCATCGAAGAGTTGCAGCGTGACGGCGCCGTTGGAGATGCCGACGCGGTAGGACATGTCGAGCTCGGGCGAGGTGTTGTCCGAGCCAGTGCCTTTGTAGAGCAGGCCCTGGGTAGTGTTGACGTCGGAGGCGCTGAAGGTCATCGCGATGCTGAAGTCGCGATTGAAGTTGTAGTTGGAGGCCTGGCTGACCTCGAAGCCGGAGCCCTTGCAGAGGATGGTGTAGGGCTGCTCGTAGGTGAGGGAGAAGTGGCGCCAGCCGGAACTCATGACGGGCGGCGTGGTAACGGCCTGCATTACGGTGCCGTTGATTCCGAGATAGACTTCGAAGTTATTTTCAAAGTCGACGTCGACGTAGTAGACGAGCGGCTTGGAGGTACTGGCGATGTAGGTGAAGGGGTGGTACGCATCAGTGGGGATGATGGGGAGCGAGTGCCAGAACTCAACGCTGAAGTCGCCCTGCGTGCCGATCAGGTTGTCGAGCTGGCTGTCGGTGGAGACGACAGGAGCCTTCCAGGCTGCGGCGTAGCTTTCGCTGGGGACAGCGGTTTCGACTATGGAAGTGATGAAGGCGTTGTAGCCGCCAGTCTCGAAGGTGAGAGGATCGGAGGCGACGAAGGTGAAGGGCGCGGCCTGCGTGAAGCTGGGCAGCAGGCTGGGGACATCGACTTTGATGATGTTGGCGTTGGAACCAGCGGCGTAGACGATGTCGTAGAGCGTGCTGACGCCGCTGGAGTTCGTGACCATGAACTGGAAAACACCGGAGGGCGACTGCGTGACGCTGGTGGGTTGCGTGGCGAAGCCGTAGACGAGGCCGAACTGGACTTCGACGTTGGAGATGGAAGTGGCAGCCCACATGCTGCCGCGGTTAATGCCAGTGGGCGTGGTCGCACCTGCAGTGGTGCCGTCCGTGACGAGGTAGGTGTTGCCGCTGAAGTTGAAAACAGCGAGCTGCTGCTGGTTGGGTGTGGGATGCGCCCCATAAATGGTGTAGGACTTCTGCACGGCGACGTAAACGCCTTCCGACGCGACCATGGTGTAGAGGACGTTCTTGTAAGTGAAGAAATCCGCCCCGCCGGACTCCGGCGTGCCGGCGTAGAGGTTGAGGATGGTGGTGCCGGCAGTGATGGTGCCGATGGGCACGGTGGTGCCGGGGTAGTTGCTGGCGGTGGGCGGCGTCTTAACGATGGTGAAGATAAGGCTGGAATCAAGCTTGAAAGTCTGCGCGGGCTGCGCGATGGTGTAGAGCTTGGTGCCGGTGATGGTTAGCAGGTTATGCGAAGAGTCTTCGGTGTACTTGTAGATGAGGCCGCCGAGGGTGAAGGTGGAGTTGGGCAGCGGCTGGCCGGCGACGACTGTGACATCGGTGGAGAGCGGAGAAGTGTTGCTGTTCCCGACGATGGCGTGCGGCGTCTGGTTGACGTCGATGACGTAGTTGGCGCCGCTGATACTGAACATCGTGGGATTGGGCAGCAGAGGGAGCGGGCGCTTGTTGTTGTCGGTGACGACGAGGTTCACGGGATCGAGCGTGTAGGTGGCCGCGCCGATGAAGAAGGTGGGCGAGAGATAGGCCGTGAATTGGCCGACGACAGAGCCGGCGTCGTAGATGTTGAGGTCGTCGAAGATGAACTTGGCCTTGGTGGTGTCGAACGAGTTGGTGAGTGTGAAGCCGGAGTTGGTAATGGCGATGGAGGCTTGGCCTTGACCGAGCAGCGAGCCGGTGGAGACGGTGTTGTAGGTGATGATGTAAACGTCGTCGTTGACGTTGAGGATGTCCCGGCTGGGCTTGACTGGGAAAGTGGCGACGATGGAGGAGGGCTGATTGTTGGGGCCGAGCTGCAGCGTATAGGTGATGGTGGGATCAGTGAGCTGGAAGGTGTCTGCGGTGAGGAATTTCTTCGGAGGCGTGGCATCGCCGACTACAGAGCAGGCCGAGTAGTCCGCCCCGGCGGGCGTGCCGGTGATGGTGTAGAGGTTGCCGTTGATCTCGAAGGAATTGGTGTTGACATTGATAGCGGCGGCGCCGCTGGTGGGATCCACCTGGTCGACGAAGATGCTAAAGGTGTCAGAGCCTACGGTGGCGACGCCGACGTCGACGTTAGCCCCGGTGATGACGGGGAAGACGACGCTCACGTCGTTGTAATGGATGAGGTAAGTGTTGCCATCGGCGGGAACGAAGGCGTACTGCGTGGTTTCGGGCAAGTAGGCGAGAGCTTCGACGCGGTTGTCGGGGACGTCGATGTAGTAAGTGGCGCCGTTGATGACGTCGACGAAGAAGTGGTTGGTGTAGACGAAGGCGGCGGAGATGGGGTTGTTGCCGGAATCGTTGAAGGAAAAGGTAACGCTACTGACGGTGTCCGTGAAGGTGAGCTGCGAACCGGAGACGGTGGCGGGGAAGGTGTTGGCGGGGTGGCGATTGTCTGTGACGGAGGCCGCGCCCACGGTGTAAGTGACGGAGAGGCCGTTGTAGTTGACGGTGAATTGCTTGGTAGTGGTGTTGTAGTCCAGGCCTGCGTACTGCAGGGTGGCCTGCGAGGTCGTGGTGTTGAGCGCGTAGGTGAGTGAGCCGGCGGTGAGGGTCTGATTGGGCTCGGTGCCGCTGAGCGTGGCTAGGTTGGTTGACTTGACTATGTTGACGTCGTTGACGGTGTAGACGGTGTTGCCGTCCGCGGAGAACTCATCGTCGTTGTTGATGAGGTAGCCCTTGAGGACGTTTGCGCCGCGCACGGTGTAGGTGAGGCTGGATTTGGGCGCGGTTTCCGGCACGATGAAGCGGCCGTTCACCATGGGATAGTAAGGGCCCGCGGCGGCATTGGTGTAAGCGACGGGGACGTTGACGGAGAAGGTGGTGGTGCCAACGAGGAACTGATTGTTGAGAACGGGATAGACCTGTGCGGGTGATTCGTTGTCCACGGCCAGCGTGACGGCGGTGCTGACGACGACGGAAGCGACGAGGACATCGGTGGCGCCGGGCGCGGGGAATGGATAGACGGCGTTGTTGGAGTCGACGAAGCTGATTACGCCGGCGTTGATGACGCAGATGTAGGTGATGCCGGTGACGGGATCCGTGAATTCACCGCCGGTGAGCTTGCCTCCGGAGGCGGTGAGGGTGGAGATGACCTCGGAGCCGCCGGGGAGCGTGACCGCGGCGACGGTGACGGTGCTGCCCGCGACGGTGATGGTGTATTGCAACGGGATCGTGAACTGGCCGCCCGAGATGGGGAAGACGCTGTAAATGTTGCCGCTGGCGGAGCCTGTATCTGCAACGCTTACATTTACGAAGTAAGTGGCGCCGCTGGGGACGGTGAAGTACGGAGTTGCGCCGAGGTTGGAGAAGATCTCGAAGCTGTTGCCCTGGTTGACGGCGGTGTTGCCGCTGAGGGTGTAGGTGAGACCAGTATCGGCGTCGGTGAACTGGTTGTTGGTAATGGCGAAGTAGTGCTGGCCATCGAAGGCGGCAACGTCCGTGGAGCGGCCGAAAAAGATGGTCTCGCTGCCGAAGGTGAACTGGTTAGGACTGAGCGGCCCGGTTGAGTTGACGATGTAGGTCTTGCTGGGACCAGCGGCGATAGAGACGCCGTCCGTACGAAAGGTGTAGATGTGGGCGGCGGTGGTGATTTGCGGCGGCGTGCCGGTAAGCAGGTAGTACTTGATGCCGTCGAAGGCGGCGACGTCGTTGACGGTGTAGGTGGTGCCGGAGTCGGTGAAGGTGGAACGCGTCCACGGCGAGGTGCCGGAGAGCGTGAACGGCGGAGGCACGGAGACGGTGCCGTCGAGACCAATGCTGTAGGTAGTGCCCGCGTCCACAAAAGTGCGGTAGGAGAGGATCGGGTAGGTGATGCTGTCGCCAACGACAGTGTTGTTGCCGATGAGGTACTCGACGTTGCCGATGTTGACGGTGGTGGCGTTGGGCTGAGTGGTGACGGTGAAGCTCTGATTGGCGGTGGTGATGGTGTAGGTAAAGCCGGAAGTGGTGAGCGGATAGAGAGTGCCGTTGCCGACAATCTGGCCGTTGAGCGTGTCGAGCTTGTAGACGTAGTTCTCGAGGACGACGACGTTGGCCTGCGTGATGTTGAACTGTCCGGAGATGGTGGCGCCGTTGAGCGAGCCGCCCTTGAGCGCGATGGTGTACTGCACGCCGTTGAGCAGGAACTGGGTGTTGCCGGCGGTCATGCTATAGACGTTGCCGCCCCCCACGACAGTGTTGGGCTGCACGTTGGTGTTCATGATGTAGACGGTACCGTTAATGGAGAACTGGTAGGGGTTGATGGGATAGGTCTGACTGTTGCCGGTGACAGTTTGGTAGTTGCCAAGCTGGTCCTGATTGAAGGTGTAGAAGTTGCCGCTGAGCGTGAACATCTGCGGCGAGGTCATGAGCGCGTAGGACGCAGGCGAGCCCGTAGTGGAGGCAGAGTACGGGAACATGGGGCTGGCGTTGACGGTGTACTGGCCGTTGGCGAAGCCGATGACGTAGCCATAGCCGCTGTTGGAGGTGAAGGCCAGACCGGTTTGCAGCGGGACCGTGGTGGTGGTTGTGCCGGCGGTGATGGTGACGGTGCCGTGGACTGGGTCGTAGGTGTAGGTACGGCCGATGACGCCGAGGACCATGTTGGTGAGGCCGCCGGGGTTATTGAAGACATCCACAGTGACGGCGGAACTGTTCACAAGGCCGCCAGCCGCGATGGAGAACGGCGTGATGGTGATCGGCGAAGGCGCCTCGCTACCGGCGGGCGCGTCAACGTCCTGGTAGGAGACGGTGTAGATGCCGCCGGTGAGCGGGTTGAAGGTAAAGGTGGTGCGGTCGGCGGTGACGTGGGCGTTGTTCGGGCCAAACTGGTAGCTCTTGCCGCCGAAGACGATGGTGTAGCGCGAGGTGACTCCGTCTGTGAGTGTTGTGCTGAGGTTTACCGAACAAGTGTTGGCGTTGAGGACGAACTTGGGCAGCGTGATCACGCCGTAGATGGGATTGGCAGGGTCGGTGGTGTCGATGAAGTATTGCGTGCCTGTCGCGGTTACAGTTTTGCCGGTGGAATCGAAGAGACTGTTGGAGATTCCGTTGAAGGTGTAAAAGATGGAGTCGTCGGCCTTCATGGTGGCGCCGGGCGTGGGATCGCCGGAGACAGCGGGCGGGATGGCGCCGGAGCCCTGAAAGGCGCAGCTGAAGGGTGTGCCGATGAGCGCGCCGAGGCCGTCGCCGCCATAGAGGCCGGCGGATGGGCCAGCCGGTACGGTGGGACGAGGGATGTAAGTGGTGAGGTCCTTGGATTGCAGGATGGCAACGGAGACCTGTTTGTCGAGGCCATTCGAGAGCGAGCCGTAGAACGGCACGGACTTCTGGGACTTGGTGTTGAAGGGAACGATGGTCGTGGAGCCGGCGATCTGGTAGGTAACCGAGCCGGAGTAGATCTGCGAGATCTGCACGGGCTGATGGTTGGCGCCGAGAACGTTGAGCGTGTAGCCGTTGAAGCCGGGCGCTCCCAGGATAGGAGCAGCCTGCACGCTGCCGCCGACGGATTGGATGGGAATATACGCGGGCGGTTGGCCAGGGCTGGATGGGCCCATCGCCGCATAGATGAGGTTGGAAAGCTTGTTGATCTGCGCAACGAGGTCCTGCGGATTGACGTTGTTCGGCGTTTCAGGGATGGGCGGAGTAGCGCCGAGGCTGGCTGGCGCGCCGAGTGTGACTTTGAGCGGGAAGCTCTGCGTCTCCAGCACGCCGCCGTTGGGCGAGTAGAGGACATAGGTATAGAGCTCGTAGTAGTTGCCGTCGGAGTCGATGGAGTAGCTGGCGACTTTGGTACCGGTGCCGGTGCCGTCATCGACGAGGCACATGGCGTAGCCCTGGTCGATGAGGTCGAAGCTGGCGCCCTTGAGGGTCCAGTAATGGTCGCGCGAGAAGATGAAAAAGTCGTACTTGGTGGGCAGGCCGTACAGTGGGAAGGTGGTCGTGCCGGTCGGATTGCTGCCGATGGAGGCGACGTCGCGGTCGGCTTTCTTGCTGAGGAAGACGGAGCCGGTGACGCCGTTCTGCAGATGCAGATTGCAGGAGACGACGGAGCTGTAGGTGTCCATTAAGCCGAGCAGCTGCGGGCGCACGGGATTCTGGATGGAGAGGATGAGTGAGCGCGTGCGGTTGGTGAACGTGGGATCGACGAGCGCCGGCGGGACGTTCGGAATGTAGTTGGGCAGGCCGGGCGCGGTGAAGGAATCGTAGGCGAGACTCCAGTACTGGCGCGGCAGGCTCATGTCCGAGTTGTAGAAGCTGATGTCCCAGTCTTGGCCCATAACGCCGGTGATCTGCTCGAACAGCGGGATCTGCGCGGGGAGAACGTCGTTGACGTCGAAGTGGTCGGGGCTGGAGAAAGTGTAGCCGGCGGCGCTGAGATAGCCGTTGAGAAAGACGAGGCCCTTGGTGGACTCGGTGGAGTCGTAGGGCGAGAGTGTGCCGAGGTCGTTGTTGTTGTAGTCGAAGAGCACGACGATGAGCAGGTTCGACGTGGAGGAGACCGCGGAGACGAAGCTGAGGCCGACTTGGTCGTTCTGCAGCATCGACTCTTCAATCTTGTAGGCCACGCCGGAGACGGACTGGAAGCTGTTGACCGACATGCCCATGTAGCTGGTGCTGAGCGGCGTGGTGACGGGACGGTTGTGAGAGGAATAGACAATGTTCGGGCGATCCATGCCGTCGCCAGTGGGCAGGATTTGCTGCGCGCAGATGTTGGTGGGCGGATTGCGATATGGCTGCGGATTGGCGGAGCGCCAGCAGATGCCTTCCTGGATCTGGCCGTTGGTGAGCGCCAGGATCTGCTGCTTGGGCTGCAGCGGGTATTTGTGCGCGAGATCGTTGGTGGTGAATAGGACGGCGATGGGATCGTAGACGAAGTGCAGCTTCTGCAAGCTGAGGACGGGGTTTTCCTCGAGGTCGAGGTTGAAGCCGTTGGGGTAGTTAACGCCGTTGACGGTGGCGCCGGTGGTGGCGACTATCTCCGGGTAGACAAAGGTCCAGATCTGCTGGCCGAGGAAGTTGGAGAGGTCGGCGATGAAGCCCTTGCCGGCGTCCAGCTCGGGGATGGGGATGAAGATGGTGGGGACGTAGAAGGTGTTGCCGGTGATGTCGGTGAAGTCGAGGGTGTCGAGCGTGTCCACCATGGTGGTTGGGGTATAGGTGGTGCCGAAGTAGGAGAGCCCGCTGCGCTTGTAACGGGCGGCCTGCGCGAGCTTCAGGTTGCCGGTCTGCGTGGGGACGAAGGTATCAATGAGCAAGCCGGAGGTAGCGCTGAGCCCGCCTACGGAGCTGAGCGAGGCGACATTGGAGACGGCGCGCACCATGTAGACGAGGTTGTTGTAGGTAAGGAGCTGGAACTGTGGTGGAAGCTGGTTGCCGTTGCTGTCCTGCGAGACTAAGCTGCCGGTGGTGATACTGATGGTGCCGAGGCTGGTATTAATGGTGTCGATGGTGGTGAGAGTGGAGCTGGCCTGGCCGGCGATGTAGCACTCGGTTGGGAATTTGAGTATCTGGTTTGTGCCGATGGAGAGGTCTGCGGTGCCGGCGGTGGAGTCGATGGAGAGATTGGTGTATTGCGCGGTGCCGCCGTTGGTGGTGACTCCGATGATGTAGGGCTTGTTGGCTACCGAGATGGTCTGGACGGCGTCGTATTGATGGTCGGCGAAGGTGTGGGTGAGCGCGTACATATGCGCGGGCTGGCGCTTGTCCACGGCGAAAGGTGCGTCGAGTCGGAAGGGGACGAGGTCGCCGCCGCCGTAGGCCACGTAGATGGAGGTGCCGGTGGGATTGGTGGCCTGCATCAGGTGGCAGTCAGTGTTCCAGTTGAGGCGGCGGCAGACGAAGCAAGCGGGCGGAGTGGGCGGGAAGATGAAGTTGATGAGATTCGTGTCGAAGAGCGAGGCGTCGGGCAGCTTGTCGATAGTGACCCCGGTGAGCGCGCGCGACGTGGCGGCGTCGCCACCACCGGTGGGTAGGGTTGCTCCTCCTCCGCCAAACTCGCTGAGGATGGCAGTGCTGGCAAACTGCGTATAGAGGATGCCGGGATTGAAGATGGCCGTCTGCTTGGCGGAGTACGGCATGTTAGTGAAGATGTAGGACTGCGACTTGCGCAACTCAAGGTCGAGGATGGCGGGGTAGGGGCTGAAGTCGAGATTGTCGAAGTTGTTGGAGCCGTCGTAGAGCGAGTACATGTAGCCGAGCGAGAGCTCGTTGGTTTTGCTGAGGACGTTCGTGTAAGCGCTGTCCTGGTAGGCCCAGTTTCCGTACTGATCGTGCACCATGGAGGGCACGATGATGGTCATGTTGTAGGCGGTGAGCGTGCTAAGGAAGACGACGCGCACGTAGTAGGGATCGTAGGTGACGTTCTGTGTGGGGTCGGGCAGCTGGTCGGGAATGGCCAGGTCGGAGTCGACGAGTTCGATGAGATAAGCCTCGCCGGTGCCGGGGTTGTAGACGGAGAAGCCGTAGATGGGCTGGAACTGGCGGCGGCCAAAGGCTGCAGCCTCCGACGCGACGGCTTGGACAGCGTGGTCTTGAGTGACAGCGTTCTGCGGCGAGAGCGCCTTCGTGATGGCGAGGCTGGCGGTGGCAACCTGCGCCTGCTGTTTATCGATGCTCTGTTGTGCGGTGACGCTCCTGGGCGTGGAGGTGATGAGCCCGCCGGTGTTGAGGTTGGTAACGAGTGCCCCGGAGACAGAGGTGGTATTTGCGGCGGAGACTGTTGTGGTCGCGGTGGTGGCGACAGTGGTGGCGTCGACGGTGGTCGCCGTATCGGCGGTGTAGGGATTGTTCTGCTGCAGCTGGCCAGGCACGATGATCTGCTCGCCGTCGAGCGGGCCGGGCGTTTGTTGGACAACGGGCGGGAATGTGGTGTTGAGGATGTTGAGGATGGTGTTGGTGATGACCTTGAGCTGGCCCTGGTCGACGGCCTGGGTCGTGTTGTCATAGGGGAATTCGTAGATGGGCCACACGATCATGCCGGAGGTGTCGAGGTACATCTGCATCGGTTCCTGCGTCTGTGCAGTGGCGAGGCCGATGCGCGCAACGTCCGCCTGCGCCTGGCTGATCCGCGCAGCTTCGGTGGCGCCCGTGTAGCGGACGTCGAGGTAGGGATTGTGGCGATTGGCGAACTGCCAGTACTGGTTCTGCGGCCAATAGACAGGCGGGTATGGACGCGAGTTCGGGTCGACGGCGAGGCCCTCCATGTTGATGACGCTGAGCATGTAGCGTGTGCTGCCGATGACCACGCTGTCGTCTTCGGGCACGAAGACGTATTTCAGCACGGTCCCCATCTGGGCCTGGCGCACGAGTCCCATGAGGACGTGGCAGGGCGCGAAGGCGGCAGAGGTCGTGTTGTCCGGCGCGGAGTTGATGACGGCGCTGGCGAGGAAGACGTTGGCCGAGCTGACCAAGCCGATGGCGCTGGTGTCCACATTGATGTTGGAGTACACGAAGAGCGAGCTGTCCGTGATGGAGAGTGCGTAGTTGGGCGTCCCGCTGGCGACGGCGCTGAGGGTCATGCCGCCGTTGAAGCCGGCGCCGGTGAGCTGCGACGGGACGACGGTGAGGAAGATGGGGACGGACAAGAGCGTCATTTGCGCGGCGCCCCCGATGAAGCTGCCGAAGTAGACGCTGCCGGGCTGCGGCGTGCGCGAGCCGGCCGGCGTGGGCACAATGACGCTGGAGGCAAGTAGCAACTGATTGGCATCGAGCAGATCGTATTGGCTGTTATTGGCGCCGATGGTGAGGCGGACGCAGTATTGCGCCCCCTGCATCACTCCGCTGGTGCCGATGGCCGGGGCAGCGAGCGTGACTTGGAGATTCTGGTAGGATGCGACGGTCGTGGTGGTCGCGGTGTAGACCATGGCGCCAACATAGGTTGCGCCTCCGGGTGTTCCGGCCTGCGTTATCAGGCTGGTTGCTGTGCTGCCGTCTGAGCCGCGCACGCTGAGGTTAGAGCCGGTGACCGAGAGGATGTAGGTGACGCCGGCGGTAAATGTAACTCCGGAGGAAGCAATCTGGAGTTGGTAAACGTTGGGAGCGCTGGTGGCGGCGTTCTGAGTCTGTGTGAGGTTGATGACGACGCCCTGGGTCTCGGTCTGTAGCGTTGCGCCAGCGCCGAGGGATTGCTGGGCGAAGGCTGTACCGATTTCGATGTTGGTGATGCCGGTTCCAGTGAGAGCTTCCTGCGGAATAAAGGCATTCAGGCCCACCTGGACGACGATGGGGTTCTGCTCGATCAGGATGGGATTGTTGGCGGTATTGCCGATGCTGACGCCGGGCAGAACCGTGGAGAGGTTGGTAATGACGCCGACGGGCTTGTTGACTGCGGGCGGAGGAACAACAACTGGCAGAGGCGCGACCACTGCGGCTTCGACGGCTGGCTTTGCGGCGGCCTCCTGGACCTTGGCGATGCCGTTGTCGATGGGGACGCGGAAGACGGGCGGCGTGGTAGTGATGGTGGCGACGATGGGGACGGTGAGCTGATCCACGACGCCCGCGGCAGGCGTGGAGGTCATGTCGAAGTTGAGGCCGGCGTCGGTGATGCTGAGGGCTGCGCCGTTGGTGGTGCCTTTGGCGGCGATGGCAGTGTCGAGGATGGAGACGAGCGAGTCGGTGGACCAGAGGTAAGTGGCCTTGGTCAGATTGCCAACGACATGCTGCAGCGTGCCGCCGTTGAGGAACGGCGTCGTGGGATCGTAGATGGTGGTGGGAGCGGCAAGGGCCGCGGCGGCAGAAGTAAATTCCGAGTTGGCGGAGCCGTAGTCGTAGATGGGGACGCCGAGTGATTTCTGCCAGGAGTTATCGCGGTAGTAGCCGATGATGCACTGGTTGGCGAAGGCACTCAGCGGCGAGGCAGCCGAGCAGGTGAGCGCGAGCACGCCCAGGTCGGCGCGAGGCTTGAAGGTGGTGTTCGTGATGACGGTCGCGTTCTGAAAGGCATAGGAGGTGAAGACCTGGCCCTGCACATTGGTTTGGCTGGTGGCGTCGAGCGCGAGCGCAGTGGCGCTGGAGTCGACGTAGCCCGGGCCTCCAGAGAAGATGACGGTCTGGCCGCAGTGCACGGTGGCGTTACCTTGCGAGCCCGTGGTTTGCTGTTTATTGACGTAGTAGTTGCCGGAAGAGACCTGATCGTGTGAGTAGTAGGTGGGCAGGAAGAAAGTGGTGGCACCGAGCTGGTTGTTCTGCGTGACGTCGTAAACGAGCGCATCGACCAGGGGGACGATCGCGGGCTGGTCATTGTAGATCTGCTCGTTATGGGTGGCGAGAAAGTCGTTGAGCGGCACGACCTGCGAGACGGCGGAGCCAAGCACGATGGTGCGCAAGCCGGTGGCGGGGTCGTAGCCGCTTTGCAACTTGGCGGGCAGAGCCGCGAAGGTTGGATTGACGGGAGTCGGGTTGATGTCTGCGCCGAGGCCGCCGGGAATGTAACAAAAGTTGACCGCAGAAAAAATGGAGCTTTGGGAGAGTGCGACGTAGAGGTCGCGGATGCCGGCGTCGGTATTGGGATAGAGCTTTCCGGTGGTCTGGTTGAGCGGTGCGGTGGAGGAGGTGTTGGCCGTCAGCGAAAGCTGAAAGTACTCCTCCCGCACCTTCCTGACCACGAAGAGACGCGTGGAGCCAAGTTGCGCGTAAGGGTCCACTTCGGAGCCAACCATATAGGTGTTGAAACTCTGCAGAGTATTACTGGCGTCGTACCAGGATTTGCCCAGCCAGCTGAGAGCACTGTAGAACCATGCGGGCGCCCACCGGAGCAGCGGAAGCGGATGGAAGATGGGAACGCCGAAGATAGGCAGCGGGGCTACTACCGGTTCAGGCGCCGGAAGGACGATCCGGTTGACGGAGGAAACAACCGTCTCACTGGGCGCGCCTGTGAGGGTCTCGTTTACCGGGGATGCGGCGTTGGAAGCGAGGAAATTGGCCATGTCGGGTTCTCCGAGGGGCCGGTTCGAACCGTGAAGCGGTCATCGAACATAGCACGGAAGAAACCAAGCCGAGCAAAGATGTAGTTTCCGGAAGGAAGAGGCTTAGTTGTTTGAGACAGCTCGATTCCTGGGAAGTAAAGAATGCCCCGAGGTATATTGAATTGTCAAGCAGGGCAGGCGCTCGAGAACGTCATTCTTGAGAGGCACACCTGCTGCATCTGTCGCAAACGCTGCAATACGCGTCTCAAAGGATGCGAAAGACTGTCCGGGCTGGCCTCCGGAGCCTCCGGCGATCAGGAGACATACTGGACTTCCGGACGGCTGCAAGGAGGAGCAAGGCTCCAAAGCCGGCACGAACATGGCTGCGTTATAACTGCGGCGATACGATGGAACCCGCATTTTGAATAGACTATTGACTGCAGATAATTTCCCTGCTTGGATGCACACTGATGAGTGGCAGAGTTGTGGGCGCGCCAGACCAAGTGCTTGGGTCGGCCTGTAACTCCTTATGCTGGACGATTTTGCGCGTAAGTCGTTTGCCGAGAGGATTTTACAGCGCATACCATCGCCTAACTATAACAAACAAAGGATTTTACGCCCAAAATATGGGTGGGGGTACCCTGAATCCGTGCGTCTCCCGGTCGGCACAGCCGAAGCCGTCCCCTCGCAAAATCGCTAGCCTACAGACAGATGCTTAGTCCTTCAGCACCTGGTCAACTGTCTCGATATCGACTAGTCCCTTGCATCCGTAAATTGCGGGCAGCACGCGATCGGCGGGGTAGGTTCGCCGCAACTGGGCGACCTTCTCCGTGCCGCAGCGGTAGGCCGGCAGATACATCCGGCCCAGCAGGGGATGACGTCCCCATGCGCCCGACAATTTATCGGCGCGCTCTTCCGTGACTAGGAAATCGCGGCGCAGTGTGGCCGCAACTTCCGGCTGCGGTTTTCCTTCGCCCCAGGTGAGATAAGACGACTGGTTCTTGGCGTCGTCTTGCAGCAGAGCCAACAGCACGCCGATTTGCAGATCTTCGTCGGGCAACTGGTCCACTTCAGTGACACCATGCGCAATCAGAATCGCGTTGTTGGCGATGCCCTCAAAGAGCGTGGCGGCGCGGGTGTTCATGGTAAGGATGGTGGCCTCGAAGCCGGCCTTTCCCCGCACGTACAAATCCTGCAGGTAAGCGAATGTGGTGACATGGCCCGGCACGACCTCGTGGCTTACGAGCTGCTCGAATTCTGGATAGGAAATCTGCAGCGAAGCGTTGATCTCGTAGTTGGCTTCGTATTGCGGAGAGTCGTCGGCGTTGCGCGCGCGGCCGATATAGTTCATCGAGCCGGAAAACCACGCGTCCTTGATGGGTTGGAAGTCGATGTTCGCTCGCGGCACCCTCGCCAGTTCCTTGGGAAGATAGGGCGACAGGTGCTTGGCGCTGAGGGTATCAAAACGCGCGATCACAGCCGCGCTCAGAGCGCGCACAGTGGCCATCGGCGCCACACGCTCGCGGCGCCATGCATCGACGGCCTCGAGCAACCCGCCGGCATTGGCCGAAGCATAGCCGGCCCGGCCCAGCAATTCAGCAACACGCTCGCGCTTTTTCTGCGGCTGAGAAGGCTCCGGCGGCCTGGCCGTTGACGCTTCGACGCAGCGAACATAGGGCACGGCATCGCCTTTGCCTGCGACCTCCATCGCCAGGTCCCACATGGTATCGAGAGAATTGGCCATGCCGGTCAGAAATGCTTGGCGCAACCCGTCCATTTTTTTCGCTTCCTGGCGAACTCCATCGATGGCCGCGGGCAGGTCAACCGCTCGCAGGTACTCTTCGACTGCCTCGCGATTCTTGACCGAAACTCCGCCCAGTTGGCGCAGTTGCGCCGCTGCCGGGTGCGTGTAGGCGGCGGGCAGCGGGAAATCGGAAAACCATGAATCGGCGATGAAGCGGCCCATACCTGAAGGGTTCATCACGTCACCACCCCAGAGCGTGTCAATGCCTAAAACTGCATCAGCAATAAACTTATCTGCTTGATTCATTACTTACACCTTCTCCTTCTTTGTGGAACGAAACCATACATAGAGGCAGACGCACACGAAAAGCAGCGCGGAAATCGACTGCGAGATGCCATCGTTTGAATAAAACGGAGTCCTAATCCAATCGGAGCTATACCAGGGGATGAGGTGCAGGGCCGCGCCAAGGACGCCACCGAGCGCACCGCCGGCCATCAGTCCCGAGGCCAGGATAACGCCGCGCTCGCGAATTCTGCTGCCCTGTTCGCCGCCGGTCTTTTCCGAACGCTTGTTGATGAAGTGCGAGAGGATGCCGCCGGCCAATACGGGCGAGGTGAGATCCAGTGGCAGGTAGATTCCCAGGGCGAAGACCATGGAAGACTTGCCTAGCATTTCCAGGATTATCGTGATGAGGGCGCCGATTCCGAAGAGCATATAGGCAACAGGCTGGTGGCTCATGAATCCCACCACCAGGGCCTTCATGATGGCAGCTTGCGGCGCCGGCAGCGCCCCTTCTCCCGTTTCTCCGAATTGATAGACCTTGGCCAGCAGGACGATGGTGACCCCTGCGGTAATTGCGGCGGCAATGACGCCGATGAACTTTACCTTCTGTTGTGCGGCAGGAGTTGAGCCGAGCCAGTAGCCGGCCTTCAGGTCGGTGATGAACTGGCCGGAGACGCACAGCGCGGTGCAGACCATGCCGGCAATGGCCATCACGAAAAACATTCCCGTGTCTCCCGAGAGGCCAAAGTTCAACAGCACCACAGCGGAGATGATGATGGTGAGCATGGTCATCCCGGAAGCAGGATTGTTGGCGGTTGTGGCAATTGCATTGGCGGCTACAGAGGTAAAGAAGAACGAGAAGATCAGCGTGAGGACCAGGCCGAGAGCCAATACCGTCCAGGAGACTTGAAGCCGGCCAAAGAAGATGGCCACAGCGATGGAGCTGGCGACCACACCGAGAAGAATGGAGATGATGGAAATATCGCGGTCGGTGCGCTCCGGGGCCGCGGCCTCGCCGTGGCGGAAGGTGCGCAGCGCAATGCTAAAGGAGCCCGCGACCACGCGCAGCGATTTTAGAATGCCTATGATGCCGGCGGTGGCGATGGCTCCCACGCCGATAAAGCGCACGTAGTTGCGCACGATCTCCGCCGCGGTCATTTGCGCGATGGGAATTGCGGAGGGGTAGACAGCCGTGTTGATGTGGCTGCCGAAGTACCAGATCAACGGGACCAGGACGAAGCTGGTAAGAACACTGCCGGCGCAAAAGACCATTGCGCTGCGCAAGCCCATCACATAGCCCAGGCCGAGAATGAATGTGACCGCGTCGAATTTGAAGACCATGCGGCCCTTGTCGGCGAGGCTGCGCATCACCGGCACAAATTGGAAGTCGAGATATTCCTTCCAGACATGAAAAGTGGTGACGAAGAAATCGTAAGCGGCTGCGATGCCGGTTGCCTGAAGGAGCAGCTTGGCCTGCGAGCCGCCCTTTTCGCCGGTGACGAGCACTTCGGTGATGGCGGTCGCTTCAGGAAATGGCAGTTGGCCGTGCATCTCGCGCGTGAAATAGCGGCGCAGCGGAATCAGAAAGAGTACGCCCATGCAGCCGCCGGCCAGGCAAATGAAGATGGTCTGCACCGGATGCGGATCGAGGTGAAGTATGTAGAGCGCGGGCAGGGTGAAGATGGCGCCGGCCACCACACTGCCGGAGGCCGCGCCGATGCCGGTGATAATGACATTTTCAAGCAGGCTGGTGCGCCGCTTGTATACGCGCGCCAGGCCGATGGCGAGGATGGAGATGGGGATGGCGGCTTCCATCCCCTGACCGACCTTCAGTCCCGAATATGCTGAAGCGACGGAGAAGATAACGCAGAGCACCACTCCCCAGAAGATTGAGCGGAACGTCAGCTCCGGCTCATTGGCCGCAGCGGGAATGATGGGCTGGAAAGATTCGCAGGGTTTCAACGGACGGTAGGCATTTTCTGGAAGAGAGGTTGGTTCGTTTTCGTTCATCAATCTAAAATCCCCTATCGGAGGCGATCCCCGGCCCTGTTTCAAGGGCATCCAGGCGAATGCCAATTCGGACCGGTCTTGGATTCACTTTAAGCCCGCAGTACACCATACACTCTACCAACGGCCCGGAGTCAAATCGGGCGGGAATGGGAGCACTTGCCTAGAGGCTATCTCGTCTGAAAGGCAGACACTTCCGGAACTTTACTGCTTGCGGGTGACGGTGGGGGATTTGGTCACGGCCGACTGCTTGCGCAGCGGCACCATGGCTCCCGCGCCGGGAGCGGCCTGAGAAAAGCGCGAGAGCATCTCCGAGCGCACGTACTCGACGAAACTCTGCATCTGGCGGTTCATCTCTTCCATGCGTTCGCGCATCTGCAGAATGATGGCGATGCCGGCGATGTTGACGCCGAGGTCGCGTGCGAGGTTGAGGATGAATTCGAGGCGCTCAATGTCTTCGTCGGTGTAGAGGCGCGTGTTGCCCTCGGTGCGCGACGGCTTCAGCAGGCCCTCGCGCTCATAGAGGCGCAGGGTCTGGGGATGGATTTCGTACATCTCGGCTACCGCCGAGATCATGTACGCGCCCTTCGACTTGCGTTTTGCGGCCATATACTTTCCCGAATCAGCTTATCTTAATTGGTACGCGAAGTGCTCCTGGAATCGACTGCCTCACATCTTCTCAAACAGCGCTGTGCGCGGGTCGTGGTCGTTCAGTTTGGCCAGCTCGCGCATGATCTCGCGGCTGCGCTCGTCCGAGAGCGTGGGCACCTGCACCTCGACAGTCACAATCTGGTCGCCTCGCTGTCCGGGGTGCTGCGCGCTCTCCACGCCGCGCTCCCTCATGCGCAGTTTTTGCCCGCTCTGGGTGCCGGGAGGAATCTTCAAGTGCGCGCGGCCGTCGATGGTGGGCACATCCACCTTGGCTCCCAAAGTGGCCTCGGGCACAGTTACCGGAACGGTGAGATGAATGTCGTCGCCCGAGCGCGTGAAGACCGGGTGAGCGCCGGTGCGAACGATGAGAAACAGATCACCCGGCGCGCCGCCGTTCACGCCGGCGTTGCCCTTGCCTTGCAGGCGAATGCGCTGCCCGTCGCGCGTGCCGGCCTTGATGCGAAACTCGACCGCCTCGCTGCGGTTGACCAGGCCCTCGCCGTTGCAGGTGGCGCAGACATTGGAGGTTTGCCCGGTACCGTTGCAACGTGGGCAGGGAATGTTGAACTTCATGCGCCCGCCCATTTGCGTCACCTGGCCCGTGCCTTTGCACTCCGGGCACTGCATGGGCCCGCCGCTGGATGCCTGGCCGTGGCATGTGGGGCATACCTCCTGGCGATGCACATCAATCCGTGCCTGCCCGCCCCGAATGGCGGTCCAAAAGTCTACAGTGGCCTGGTATTCAAGATCGGTGCCCGGCTGCGGACCGCGCGGGCGCTGCGCCTCGTGCGCCCCGCTGAAGATGCCGGAAAAGATGTCTTTGAAGCTGCCCCACGACTGCGAACCTGCTCCTGCTTGCTGGTCTGCGTGCATCCCGGGACCGCTCTGGAAACCGGAAAAGTCGAAGCCGCCGAAATCCACTGGCGCGCCGCGGCCCGAGCTCTGCCGGGCATAAGCCTCGGCCGCCGCAGGGTCGATCTGGTCGGAGTAGAAGCCCACCTGGTCGTAGACCTTGCGCTTCTTCTCGTCGCTCAGCACGTCGTTGGCCTCGGAGATCTCCTTGAACTTTTCCTCGGCCTGTTTGTCGCCGGGGTTCACGTCGGGATGATACCGTCGCGCAGCCTTGCGGAAGGCCTTGCGAATCTCTTCGGGCGTGGCAGTCTTCTTCACGCCAAGCGTGCGGTAATAGTCTTTATTCGTCGTGGGCATGATCGCCTTTGGAATCTGTTTTGGTTACGCGCTGATAATTGTCATCCATTTTCCTGACGCTGCACGCTCCATTTGATAATAAACAAGATGGTCAATGAATGTAGCATCAGACAAGCACTGTGATGCACTAATGAAAAACCGCGTTGCGGCCGGCGATCAATCGGCGGCGTCGGCTTTTCCTGCGGCAGCCAGGGCGGGTTGCCTGGCGGCGCCTGACGTTGGGATGGCGTCGAGGTCCACCTTGCCATCGGCCAACTGCATGAGGAAATCCTGGGACGAAAAGGGTTTCTGGTCCTTGAGCAGCTTGCTGGCGCGGATGTAGCTGCCGTCAGGTTGTTGCAGACGAGCCTTGAGAGTGTCAGCAAGATACGCGGGCAGAATCTCGTCGTGAATGCGGGCGAGCGCAGCGGGGTCGCGGACGGGGAAAACCACTTCGCAGCGCTCGAAGAGGTTGCGCGGCATCCAGTCGGCCGAGCCCATGTAGATTTCGTCATTTCCGCCGTTGGCGAAGTGGAAAATGCGCGAATGCTCGAGAAAGCGGCCCACTATGGAGCGGACTCTGATTCTTTCAGACAGGCCTTTGACGCCGGGGCGCAGCGTGCAGAGGCCGCGAATGATCAAGTCAATCTCGACGCCCGCTTGCGAGGCCTGGTAAAGAGCCTCGATGACCGAGGGTTCAAGCAGCGCGTTCATCTTGGCGACGATGTGAGCGGGGCGTCCGGCCTGGGCGTGCTCACTCTCGCGGCGGATAAGGCCCAGGAAGCTTTCGGCCATGGTGAGAGGCGCCACCAGCAGCGGCCGGTAGTCGTCGATTTCGGCGTGGGCGGTGAGATAGTTGAAGACCATGTGGACGCGCTCGGTAATCTGTGGGTCAGAGGTGAGTAAACTCAGGTCGGTATAGAAGCGGGCGGTAACGGGGTTGTAGTTGCCGGTGCCCAGATGACAGTAGCGGCGGGTTTGGCCGTCCTCGTCGCGGCGCACCAGCATGGCTAGCTTGCAGTGGGTTTTGAGGCCGACAACGCCGTGGAAGACCTGTACTCCTGCGTCCTCCATGCTTCGTGCCCAGCGGATGTTGGAGGCCTCGTCGAAGCGGGCCATCAACTCGACCACCAGCGTGGCCTCCTTGGTGGATGCGGCCTCAGTAAGCGCCGAAAAGACGGGCGAGTCGTGGCTGGTGCGATAGAGGGTCTGCTTGATGGTGACTACGGCGGGGTCTTCCGCGCCCTGCTGAATGAAACTCACCACAGGGTCGTAGGAGTCGTAAGGGTGGTGGAGGAAGATGTCGTGGCGGCGCAACTCGTCGAAGACGTTGACGGACTTGCGGCTCAGCTTGAAGGACCTTGGAGTGAACGCCGGAAATTTCAGATCCGGCCGGTGCACATCCTCATAAAAGAACATTAGTCGCGAGAGGTTCACCGGGCCGTCGCCGCGCAGAACCTGGTCCTCGTCGAGTTCGAAGTTGACTCTCAGCCGCTCGACAATCTCCTCGTCGGCAGCAGTCTCAATCTCCAGGCGCACCGCATCGCCCTTGCGGCGATTGTGGAGTTCGACGCGAATCGTCTCGAGCAGCGAGCGCGCTTCCTCTTCTTCGAAGTAGAGGTTGGAGTTGCGCGTGACGCGGAAAGCGGCGCGGCACAGCACCTCGTAACCGCGGTACATTCCGCTGAGGTTGTGGGCGATGAGGTCCTGCAGCAGCAGGTAGTCGTATGCGCCTTCGGCGCCCGGCAGGCGCACAAAACGAGGCAGAGCGCGGGGCACCGTGACGACGCCCAGCACTTGAGGACCGGAGCTGCGCCGCTTTCGCCGCAGCAGAAGCGCCAGACAAAGAGCCTTGTTGAGTACGCGCGGAAAGGGATGGGCGGGATCAATGCTGATGGGCGTCAGCAACGGGTCAACTTCGCGCTGAAAGTAGCTTTGAGCGAAGGCGCGGGCCTCTTCGTCCATCTCCTCCCACTCCAGCAGGCGGACGCGCTGCTTGCGCAATTCGGGCAGAAGCTGCTCATTCCAGCAGCGGTACTGCGCATCGACAAAGCTGTGGATTTCGGCGGTCAGCACGGCGAGGGATTCGTCGGGGCGCAGGCCGTCGTAACCCGGTTCGCGGTAGCCGTCCTCAATGCGCTGCATGAGGCCGGCCTGGCGCACTTCAATGTATTCGTCGAGGTTGGAGCCGGTGATGGCGAGGAACTTTACCCGCTCCAGGAGCGGATTGGAGGGGTCTTCTGCCTCTTCGAGCACACGCCGGTTGAACTGCATCCAGGAGTGGTCCCTGCCATTAAAGAGTTTTTGTTTCTGTGTCATTCGTGCCATTGCGTCCGTTCCGTGCGCCGTAGTTGGCAGTCTACAGCTTTTTGGAAGAACAAGGAATAGGGGGCAAAGAGTAGGGAGCAGGGACTAGGGAATAGGGACTAGGGCGCGCGAAAAGGGCTGAGTGCGGGAGGAGAGGCTTTCTTGCGCAAAATTGGGCTAATTCGCGAAAGGGCGGTCAGCTTTCCTTGCGGTAGAGCATGTCTCGGATGGTTCGCCTTCTGGCTTCATTCATTTCGCTCTCGGCTTTGCGGGCGTCGGGGTCCAGAGGGCTATTTTCGTCGGGTTCGGCGGACTCGGGTTCACTGCACGAAGGGCAGCGATTGGCGAAGCCGGGCTTGTTCGGGTGCAGTTCGAACTCCTGGGAGCAAATGACGCAGGTTTTGATCGGAAAAGCCATACAAAAAACATGATAACGCGAACGATTTTTTCTTGGCAATTTCGGGGCGCCGGAGTAGATGCCGTGTGCAACGGAATGCCGACGCTGATAGCCGCTTCGGTACACTGACAATCCTCAGCCGGGATCAATCGGGTTCCGCCATGGAAACGCTATTTACTATGTAGTAGTTTCGGATCGGCGACGATCCAGGCAACACCCAATTCCTGGACCTTCCGTCGTTCGTTATCTATCCTCAGCCCTTGTGGTCAGTTTTGGGCTGCGCATGATCCAGGCGCAGGTGATGTGAAGAATGGACTCTGCTGCGTCGGTCCAGGTCTATCGCCCAACAATCGAGCGGATCGACGCATCCACGCAACCGGATTCTCTGGCGGTCATCCTGAGAACCTGCGGAATCGAATTGAAAACCGTCGATGCCCTGCGATAGACTGTTCCGAGTTCACCGGCAACGAGGGGTCAGCAGATCCGCATCGATGCGCGCTGCAATCAGGCCGGACCTTCCAGAACACGTACGAGAGAGGCACCTTTCCCATGTTCATCTCTACGCAAGCCCGCTCCGCGGCCATCGCCGCATTGGCTGCCATCGCCACTGTCAGCTCCGTCGCAATTCAAGCCCAAACCAGCTTCCCTGCCGAGGTCGCTTCCACTAAACCGATCGCTTTCTACCGGCTCGACTCCACCTCCGGACAAAGCCAGGCCGGCACCAGTACCTACAAGGTAACCGGCTCTGCCGCCATTGCGGTCTCCGGAGCGCCTGTCCTCACCGCGAATAATCGCTACCTCAACCTCGATGGACACTCTGCCTACATCACTACAACTCAATTCGGGGGAGTCGGCGCCGCCGCAAGCATCATGGCCTGGGTCAACATGGCTGAATTGCCCTCGAAGTCCGGCCACTTCTTTTACGTCGCTGGCGAGTCTGAGAACGGCAACGATCTCGACGTGCAGTTCGAAACTGACAATACCCTCAGGTTCTATACCGCCTCCGGCGGCCATCTTTCGTACACTCCCTCACCCAATTCGCTGATCGGCCAGTGGCATCAGATTGTTGCCACACTTGACACACCCACCCACGCCCGCGCGCTCTACTGGGACGGCAAGCCCGTCGCCACGGATAAAGGCGGAGGCGAAGCCGGCAAGAAAAATGTCTTCACCATTGGCGCAAGCGCCGTTTTCCCTGGCAGATTCTTTCATGGCGGCATCGACGATGTAGCCCTATGGAATCGCGCCCTCAAGCCCGCGGAGGTCACAGCCATCTATGCTGCCTCCGGCGCGAGCGCATCTTCGGCTCCCGCGAGCGCCCCGGCAGCAACTGTCTCTGCTTTCACCGCAGCCTCAGGCCCCTTCGCCACCAAAGCCAAAGTCGAGATCGAAGATGCAAAGGGCCCCGTCCAACTCAAGCGCGAAGAGCAGATCGCCTATATGTTTCTCTCCGCTATTGAGGAGATCGAGCACGAATGCCAGCTCACCTTGCAGCACACTTGCCCACTGGATCAGCTTCTGTCGGGAACGTATCCCAGAGGAAACAGCATCGAGCATCTGAAGTTTGACCCAAACAAAAGCGACCCCAACTACACCTACACCCTCGCCGTGAACGGAATGGCCTGGGAAGCTCACGCCACTCCCAAGAAGTCTGGCTTGAAAGGCTTCTGCTCCATGTCCAGAAGCATTGGCACCACCACCGTCACCTACAGCAACAATGGACCAGCTGGCTGGACCAGCACGGAACTTGGCAACCGTGGAATGGAAGGCGATTCCTTCGCAACCCAATGATTTCCACTTCGACCAGCGTCAGGGCGCCCCAAGTTCCCGGGGCTCCCGACGATGGGTCTTCATCTCTGGGGTGGAGATCCCGTTTGTGGAACCCGGGACTTCACGAATCCCAAGTGGCGCCTCCAAAGAAGAGAGCAAGGCTGCTCCTTTGAGTTCCGAGTGTGTAGCCGGCAACCCGGACAGACCTTGCCTCCCTCCGAATGGAGTTTTTCCGCAGCCTGCGAGGCTCAGTCGATTTTGCCTGGCTTATGTACGGGCTGGAGACGCGTACACTTCGTTTGAATCTCGTACGTTTCAGGCCGGCCCACTACCGGCCGCTGTGCAGAATTGACCAGTCCTGCCCGGCGGGTTGAGGATAAAGGTTGAGAGCGGTCGCTTTATTCCCCGGAAGATGCAGTATCTTCGACTCGCTGTGCTCGCGCATAAGGAGGTCCCAATGCCCCCAGAATCCAGTTTGCCGAGTGAGAGCGCGACCCCGCCTCAGTCGATCCTTGCCGAAGCTGAGGCCTTTTCCAAGAGGGTGCATGGGCTGATGAATGGCCACGCCAAGGATGAGGCAGTGGTGTCAAGAGGGGTGGCCGGAATGGACGACGTGGTGGATTTGATGGCCGCGCGGCTCTACAGCATGGCCTCGATGCTGGTGGGCGAAGGTGAACAGAGCGTGCGGCTGGTGGAGCACGCGATTGCCAATGCGGAGGGTTCCGCTTGCCACGATCTGGAAGAAGCGCGCAGAAGCGGCCGGCGGGCGCTGGTTGCCGCGGCGATTAACCTGATGGCCAAGCGCAACCCCGGAAGCCTGGCCGCGCCGGATGGGCTGGAGCCGGTGTCAGCGTGCATTAAGGACGACGATCTGGCCTCGGCAGGGATTTCGACAGCGGAACTGGAAAAGATGATTGGCGGGACGGAGCGCGAACGGGTGCGAAGCTGGCTGGAAAGCCTGCCTGCGGCTCAGCGGACGGTTTTTGTGTTGCGCGCAGTGGCCGGGTTTACTACCCCTGAGACTGCCGCGATGCTGCGGACTCATGGTGGGCCGCAAGCCGCCGCATGGACACCGGAGGGGGTTCGTGGGGAATTTCGGCAGGGGCTGTGTTCGCTGGCTTCGCAATTGCTGCACGCTTCGGCGGCGAAGTGAAATACAGGGAACAGGGAATAGGCAGTGCCTGGCGAATCGAACGAGCATTCGGCAAGCGAGGAAACGTGTCCTGCAGGGGCTAAAGTCCATCAGTTTTGCTGGCCTTTGCGGCACGACTGAAGTCGGGTCCTGACACAAAGCCGGTCGATTTGGGATTCACCAGACGCCGCCGAGAGCGGAGTGCGTGACGCAACTTGGCATGTCGATTCGATACACTACATATACGAACCCTGCCGGTGGCTTTTCGCATCTGTTAGAGAGCGAACAATTTCAGGGTCAACAGTGCTTCAGTGAGAGTCGAACGGTTTAGATGCCCTCAAATACTTCAAACAACAGCTCGATTCGGCCCACAGCCCGCGCCCTGGCTCTGGGCCTCATGGTGCTGGCTCCCGTGGGGTTGGCCGCGCAAGCGCCGCCCACCGCATCGATGCAGCCGACCGCGTCAAGCTTTCAAGGCAGCGTGGCAAAAGACGAGGTCTCGGCGCAGCCTATTGATTTAACACTCGACGACGCGATCCAGCGGGCGTTGAAGGCCAATCTGGGCGTGATTCTGAGCAGCGCACAGACGGCAGCGGCGCGCGGCGAACGGCTGAGCCAGTTGCAGGCCCTGTTGCCCTCGGTGGACGCGAGCGCGAAGGAAACCGTGATGCAGGTGGACCTGCCCGCCGAGGGGTTGCGCATTCCTGGCTTTCCCACCATCATTGGGCCGTTTGGATTTACCGATCTGCGGGCGTCGCTGAGCTGGTCGCTGATCGATGTGACTTCGCTGCGCAACTACCTGGCCGCGCGGCATAACTTTGCCGCCGCGCAATTGTCGGCCCAGGACGCGCGCGAGATGGTGATGCTGGTGGCGGGCAACGCATACCTGCTGGCGCTGGCCGACGAAACACGCGTTGCCAGCGTGCAAGCGCAGGTGGCGACGGCGAAAGTATCGCTGGACCAGGCGGTTGCCAACCACGAGGCCGGGACCGCGCCGCTGCTGGATGAGCTGAGAGCGCGGGTGGATTACCAGTCGTTGGAACAGCAGTTGATTGTTTCGCGCAACGCTCTCGAAAAAGACAAGCTGGCGCTGGCGCGAGCGATTGGGATTCCTCTGGCGCAGAGCTTCAACCTGGCCGACAAAGCGCCTTACGCGGCCTTTGACGGGATTGATGTAGACAAAGCCATCCGCGAGGCACACGCAAACCGTAAGGATCTGGCGGCGATGGTGGAGCAGACCAAAGCGGCCAAGGAGCAGCGCAAGGCGGCTACCGCCGAACGGCTGCCCACACTCACATTCAACGGGGACTACGGCGATATCGGCGTGAATCCGAAGAAGTCGCATGGCACCGGCGACGCTTCAGGCACGCTGAGCGTTCCGCTTTTCAGGGAATACGGGCTGCGCGGCGAGGCACAGGTGGCCCAGGCGCAACTGGACACGGTGCAGGCTCAACTAAGCGACAAGAATGCGCAAGTGGATGCAGATGTGAGGGATGCCCTGTTGGACATTGCCGCAGCGCAGAAGCAGGTGGAAGTTGCGCGGTCGTCAGTCGAGCTGGCAACTGAGGCACTGAGCGAGGCCCAGCAACGCTACGCGAATGGCGTGAGCGATAATCTGGCAGTGAGCCAGGCCCAGCAATCCGTGGCCCAGGCCAACGATCAATACGTGACCAGCCTCTACCGGCACAATGTAGCCAAGCTCAGCTTGGCTCGGGCCCTGGGAGCAGGCGAAAACTACAAGAATTATCTGGGAGGAAAGTAAACGTGGCGGATTCAGCTCCAACACCCCCAAACAATGCGGACGACGAGATTGAGAGCGTACAGCCGCAATCCCGCCGCAGGGGCATTATTATTGCGGTGATTGTGGTGCTCGCGCTGGTTGCACTCGGCCTGTGGTGGCACTCGACTTATAGCGAAAGCACCGACGACGCGCAAGTGAACGGCCACCTGATTCAGGTGAGCGCGCGCATCGCCGGCCAGGTCGCCAAGGTTTACGTGGATGAGAACCAGGTGGTGAAGGCGGGTGACACGATTGCCGAACTGGACCCGTCGGATTATCAAGTCGCGGTGGAGAACGCCGAGGCGGCGCTCGAGAGCGCGCAGGCCAATGCCGCTGCGGCCAACGTGAATGTGCCGATTACCACCGTGAATACCGGCAGCAATCTGCGCTCGGCCGATGCCAACCTGACCGGTTCTCAAGCCGGGGTGGGGCAGGCAGAGAAGCAACTGGACGCAGCGCACGCTCGCGTGGCCGAGGCCCAGGCCAACTTTACCAAGGCGCAGGCGGATCTGGGGCGCTACAAGCCGCTGGTTGAAAAAGACGTCATCAGCAAGCAGCAGTATGACGCCGCCGTGGCCGCAGCCGACTCGACCAGGGCCGCCGTGGCCGACGCACGCGCCAACGAGCAGGCTGCCGTGGATGCAGTGAAGGTTGCCCTCGAGCGCGAGACCCAGGCCGAGGCCGGGTTGAAATACGCACAGACCGGCCCTGAACAGGTGGTCGCGCAATCGGCTCGCGCCAAGCAGGCTCAGGCCCAGGTAGCTCAGGCGCAAGCGCAACTCGACCAAGCCAAACTCAACCTGAGCTACACAAAGATCGTGGCTCCGGAGGCGGGCATCATCACTCGCAAGAGCATAGAGATTAACCAAAACGTCGCGCCGGGGCAGAACCTGCTGATGCTGGTTTCACTTGAAGGATTATGGGTGACGGCCAACTTCAAGGAGACGCAACTTCGGCATATGTCCGCCGGCGAGGCTGTGGAGATTGAAGTGGACTCGACGGGCAAGACTTATCACGGCAAGGTGACGCAGATTGGCGGCGCCACTGGCTCGGTGCTTTCGCTTTTTCCGCCGGAAAATGCGACGGGAAATTATGTGAAAGTCGTGCAGCGGGTTCCGGTTCGCGTAGACTTCACTGACCTGGCAAACGAGGATCCCAATCACGAGTTGAGGCCGGGATTGTCAGTAGAGCCGAGTGTGCGGGTGAAGTGAAGGGTAGTCTAGAGCCGCTAACCAGAGGCTGAATAAGCCATGAAAGACTCGATACCCGTATCGAAGGAAAACTACCTGAAGGCGATCCTCGAGGCCGAGGCCGAGGGCAGGCAGGTGATTTCGGCTACGTTGGCGCATTGGCTTGAGGTTTCAGCGCCGGCCGTGACCATGGCGCTCAAACGGCTGAAGCGCGACGGTTTTGTGGAGGTGGGCGCGGACGGCATTGTGCGGCTGACCGCGTCGGGCCGCGAGATTGCCTACCGCACAGCTCTGCGGCATCATCTCATCGAGCGCATGCTGAGCGAAATGTTCGGCATGGAATGGCATGAGATTCACGAGGAGGCCGAGCGGCTGGAGCATGCGGTCTCGCTGGCCTTTGAAGCCAAACTCAAAGAGAAACTGGGCGAGCACGGCGCCTGCCCGCACGGCAACCAAGTGTTGCCCGAGAGCCCTGCGGTGCGAAAGAAGCGCGGCGAGATTCAATTGTCAGAGGCCGTCGAGGGGCGGCGTTACACGGTCATCAGCCTGCATGAGCGCGACCCCAAGCTGCTGCTTTTTTTGCATAGCAACGGTATTGGTCCCGGTCAAAGCTTGCGGGTGGTGAGTCAGAATTACGACAAAACCGTTTCGATTGAGCTACCTGCGGGAGTTTCTATTCTTGGCCACCCGGCGGCGGATGCGGTCTGGCTGAGGGTGGAAAGCCGGAGATAATTTAATTTAAGAGAATGCGTTAACTATAGTTAACTGGTTGTGGCATACTCGTTGTATGACCGTTACGGCCGAAATCCCCCTGCCCGTAATCCCTGGCCTCGCGCCGGGCGCCGAACACCAGATACCTTCGCTGGGAGAGGTCCATGCGACGGTTGGCATTTCCCGGTCGCCGCAGTATTGGCGGAGGCTGCTGGGTTTTCTGGGCCCCGGATTCCTGATTTCCGTCGGCTACATGGACCCCGGCAACTGGGCCACGGACATTGCCGGCGGCTCGCGCTTCGGCTACACGCTGCTGTTTGTCATCATGGCCTCGAATTTGATGGCCATTCTGCTGCAAAGTTTGAGCCTCAAGCTGGGCGTGGCCACGGAGCGCGATCTGGCGCAGCTCTGCCATCAAAGCTACGGGCCAAGGGTGAGCTACGCGCTGTGGATTGGCGCGGAGATCGCCATTGCCGCCTGCGATTTGGCCGAAGTGATCGGCTCGGCCATTGCGCTGGAGCTGCTGTTCCACATTCCGCTGTTTTACGGCGTGCTTATCACAGGCCTGGACGTGCTGCTGATTCTGGTGCTGCAACGCTGGGGATTCCGCTATGTTGAGGCGCTGGTCATCACGCTCATCGGCACCATCCTGGGTATGTTTGGCGTGCAGATGTTTCTTTCCAAGCCGGATTACTGGCCGGCGCTGCACAGCCTCTTCATTCCGTCGACGGCTATTGTCACCAATCCCGCCATGCTCTACATCGCCATCGGAATTCTGGGCGCGACAGTGATGCCGCACAATCTTTATCTGCACTCCTCGATTGTGCAGAGCCGCAAATATGAACGCACGACGAAGGGCAAGCGCGAGGCCATAACCATGGCCAATATCGACTCGGCGCTGGCGCTCACCTTGGCCCTGTTTGTGAATGCGGCTATTTTGATTGTGGCGGCAGCGGTCTTCAATCGTCACGGCCTGTACGATGTTGCGGCCATACAGGACGCGTACAAGCTGCTCAGTCCGCTGGTGGGCGCGGCGGGCGCGAGTACACTGTTTGCCATTGCGCTGCTGGCCAGTGGGCAGAACTCCTCGATTACGGGCACGCTGGCCGGGCAGGTGGTGATGGAGGGCTTCATTCACCTGAAAGTTTCGCCGTGGCTGCGGCGGCTGATCACACGCTCCCTGGCCATTATCCCCACCATCATCGTGGTCGCGGTCACCGGCGAACAGGGCACGGAAAAGCTGCTGATCCTGAGCCAGGTGATTCTGTCGTTGCAGTTGAGCTTTGCCGTGGTGCCGCTGGTGCTCTTCACCGGAAACAAGAAGATCATGGGCGAATTTGTGAACGCCCGCTGGCTGAAGGCGCTCGCCTGGTTCGTCGCTGTGCTTATCGCCGGGTTGAACGGCTGGCTGCTGGTGCTGATGGCGCAAGGGAAAACATAGGTCTTCGATGGCCGCGGAGAAAGCTGCCGCGAAGAAAGCTGCTTAAGGCGAGATAGCAAGTCAGTGAAAAGGCCCCGAAGCGATGCTTCGGGGCCTTTGATTTGGGCGAAAAACGGATTTTTCCGGTGAATTTCAGAGGCCAAATCTCACGATGCGGGATGATTTGGGAGGGAAGAGTTTTCAACAGACATTGATTCCAAACGGGTTAAAAATAATCTGCAAGGTTTTAAGGAAAATTTGCCCTTCTTGCTCCAGGGGGGTGGGGTCAAGGCTAAGCGGCTGCCTTGGGGGCCCTGGCTTGGCCGCGAGATGTCATGTAGGCGACCTGTGCGGCGTAGAGGAGCTTGCTGCCCGAACTCTCCAGAATTATGTCTGCGAGCATCGCTTGAGTGACACAGGCGATAAAGTCGCGGATGTTTTCTTCTCCGGAAAGCGGTGGCAGGGCGTCGAGGTAGGCACGGTTGGCCGCCTTGGAGGCATCATACTTGTCCTTGCCTTTTGCGCGTTCTGCCTTGTTGACGCGTATCCAGGCGCACACGCAGCGGGCGACGGCTGGGTTTGTGGCGGCGGCGAAAGGTATCTTCGTCTCGATTGGAGCGGGGGTGGTTTCAATGGCTTCTGTCATGTTGGTTTCCTGATTTGATTGTGCAGGAAAATGCGTAATTATCTGCAAAGGACGCAGGGGTCAGGGGCCGGGGATCAGCGCTTGAAGGCGCGGCGAGTGGATTCCCACCCATTCGCAAAGAGCGCGAATGGATGGGGTACCCGGCAGGGACTAGATATTCAAAGGACGCTGGGAGACTTAAGGGTACCGATTCCGTCGTTGACGTATGCCTCTAGGATTTGGCATCTGTCGAGAATCGGAGTTTAACGGAAACCTAGTTGAGGTTTGTGCTCTCCCAGGTGCCCAAAAGCGAGGCACCTGGGGCACCCAGTTTTGGTGGATGAACTGACACCCCGGGACCCGAGCCGCCTGCCGCCCGACATGTCGCAGTTATCAAGCTCGAATCGGAATCTCGGAGACTCGCACCCGCTCAGCGGAATTGGCGACTCCAGCCTTCGTCAATTCGTCCACAAATGCACTGTAGATGGGCTGCGGATAGGGTGTGGGTCCAATGATAAGGTGATCGAATATCTGCGTGAAATCCAAGTCTGCGATCTGGTCCGAAACCGACGCATCGAGTGGAACCTTGTAAACGACTTGCGGTACCCCAGAGACGACTTCGGTCGATGATTCCATGAGTTGAGATGGCCCAGGTATCGGTGCATAGGCCCCAAGCGTCGGTGCATATATTGCTCGCCACTCCCTCTCCTCGTGAAAGCCCTCGTGTTTCAGACAGAGCACGCGAAACAAAAACATATTGAAGATTAACCTGACTAAGGCATCACGAGGAATTGTCCGAAGATACTCGCGATTGGCGCGAACGTTTCTAATGACTTCTTCCATGTCCTCGTGCGCCGCAGATTCCGAAAAGTATGCGACGGAACTGAATATGATGTTCAGGGGGAGAGTAGAAAGAGTGTATGGAATGTTAAGCACAATCCCGATTCGAGTCGCAGTTCCGCCGAAGGCACGCCACATCGAAAGTCGCCCGTTTGAGTCTTCGCTGTCCTGATGTTCAGACAAACACGCGATGTAGGAGTTGAACTGAATGTCTTTCCAAGATTTGTTGAACGCCGTGATTGCTTCAGAGGCAACACCGGGGATGCAGTCGTCCAATGCATCAGTGAATGATTCTTTTTTTTCTTTGATAGCCAAGAATCTCTGCAAGATATCAAAGCCGTGCTGCACTTCGCTGAAGTCAGACAGGCAGTTGGTGTTGCGCATCCAGAAACGTTTGGTTCTGATTATTTTGAGAGCGGCTTCTGCATCTGTGTAGTGAACGAGGCGTCCGCGTGGCTGGCCCGGCTTCTGCAGGAATAACTCTCGCGTCTTCTTCATGAAATACGGCATCATGATATCTGAAAGTCGTATTCCCTGTTCGAATATCTCTGGTGTGATAGCGGCTTTGAGGGGCGTGTTTTCCACGGCGGTGTCTCCCAACAGGTAAACTATATCCTTTCCAGACCCAGACATCTTCCCGCGCGGCCTCGTTTGGGAAGTGATCGGTCTCAGATCGGCTCGGTCCACTTCTCCTGAGTCCGGCGTGTGGCCTCGGTCTCGACGCCCCAAAAACCACACCGAGGGTGCCTCCGGACCTCAACTAGCAAGAAGAAGCCCACGGTCTAGCAGGATCGGTCCCGGTAAACGCCGATATCGCCAAAAGAAAACTTAGGTTATCGCAAATCCAACTCGTCTCTTTTATCCAATCCCTGTCCACTGTCGTACCATGGTTGCCATGGACGTTCTTTCCGCGGCCGAGATGCAGGCGTGCGACCGGCTGACTACCGAGAGGTTCGGGATTCCATCGATTGAGCTGATGCGTGCGGCTTCGGCTGCCGTGGCGGCGTTCGCGCGGCAGGAGTTTCCGCGGGCACGGCGAGTGACGGTGTTGTGCGGGCGCGGCAACAACGGCGGCGACGGCATGATGACCGCGCGGCTGCTGGCCTCGGCTGGCTTGGAGGTGACCACGCTGCTGCTTGGCGGGCGCGATGGCCTCATGGGCGACGCGGCCACGGCCTGGCGCGATCTGACAAGCCCTGCGCATGGGATGATAGCTATCATCGAAACTGCTGCGGACCTGGAGGCGCACAAGGCTGCGCTGGAGACGGATCTGATTATCGACGCCGTGGTGGGCACGGGATTCAAGCCGCCGCTGAAGGGATTGGCGCTGGCGGCGCTCAAGTGGATGCAGGCGAGCGTTGAATCTGACCCCTCCCACCCTAGTGTGGTGTCCCTGAAGTCCGCTGAAGAAGAGAGCGACGGAAATGCAGGTCCCCTTCGGCAAGCTCAGGGCAGGCTTTCGACTCCGTTTGACGCAAAAGGCGCGTCAAACTCCGCTCAGGATGACATGCATTTTGTGAACAAACTTCAGAGACAGGATACTGGCGACAAAAACAAAGACGTCGCGAGGATGGGGCACCCGCCAGTTCTCGCGGTTGATTTGCCTTCCGGCTGGCCGGCGGACGAGACCGCAGCTACGGTGAGCAGCCCAGTTTTTCGGGCGGACGCGGTTGTCACTTTTACCGCGCCCAAACCGGCGCACGTCTTCGGGCAACTGACGCGGCACTGGTGGCAGCCGATTGTTGTGGCGCCAATCGGTTCTCCGCAAGAGGCGATGGTTTCGAATCTGAATCTGAGTTGGGCCGGTGAGTCGCTCATCCTGACGCAAGCGCCTCGCGCGGCAGCGGCCAACAAGGGCGGCTTCGGACATGTGCTGGTGGTGGGCGGAACATTTGGGACGGCTGGGGGTAAAGCCGGCGCGCCCGCGATGACGGCTTTGGGCGCATTGCGAGCTGGCGCGGGACTGGTGACGGCTGCGGTTCCCGGTCCGGCGCTGGCGACGGTATCGGCAATCGCGCCGGAGCTGATGACCTGGCCTCTGGCTGCAAATGCAGCGGGACAGATCTCGGCGGAGAATCTTGCGCCGGGATTTCTTGCTGTGCTCACGGCGGGAAAAACCGTGCTGGCGATAGGGCCAGGGCTGGGGCAAAATCCGGAGACGGTCAAATTTGTTACAGGCCTTTTGTCGGCGACAAATATTCCGGCGGTGATTGATGCCGATGCGCTGAATATTCTGGCGGCCAAGCCAGTGCTGCTGACCAAATTAACAAAAGGGCGGACGGTGGTGCTGACGCCGCATCCGGGCGAGATGGCGCGGCTGGCCATCGTTACGGTGGCAGATGTGCAGGCCGACCGGATCGGAGTGGCGCGCAGTTTTGCCCAGCGCACCGGCGTTACGTTGGTACTCAAAGGCGCGCGCACGCTGATCGCACACCCTGACGGACGCGTGGCTGTGAGCACCACAGGGAATCCAGGAATGGCGAAAGGCGGCAGCGGCGATCTGCTGACCGGATTGATTGCGGGCCTGCTGGCGCAGTACCCTGCGGAGGCTGCGCGGGCGGTGGAAGCGGCGGTATATTTGCACGGATTGGCCGCGGATTTGACCGTTCGAGGCGCAAATGAACACACGCTGCTGGCCACTGATAGTCTTGCTCAATTTGCGCGGGCTTTCCGCTTTCAAACACGAGGTCCGAACGGTTATCTTTGGATACAGGGGCTGCCGGCGGAGTTGTCACAGGCCGCGGCCTTTCAAGAGGAATTTCAATGACCAGTGCAGCTCCTGCCGCATTTGCCCGGACGCATGAATTCACCAGCAAGAGCGGCGCGGAAACCATCGAAGTGGGCCGCAAACTGGCCCGGCTGCTGGTGCCGCCGCAATTGCTGCTGCTGCGCGGCGACCTGGGCACCGGCAAAACCACGCTGGTGAAGGGCATTGCGCAGGCTCTGGATGCCGCCGAGGCTGACGAGGTGACCAGCCCTACATTTACATTGATTCACGAGTATGCCGGCGAGCGCGAGGGCCATGCGGTGAAGCTCTACCACCTGGACGTTTACCGCCTGGAAGGCGAGCGGCAATTGGAGACTCTTGGGCTGGATGAGTTGCTGACGCCGGACGCGCTGGTACTGGTGGAGTGGGGCGAGAAGTTCAAGAGCATCCGCAAGAAATCTACTGGCGAGATAGTGATAACTTCTTTGGGTGGCGACCTACGGAAGATTACGGTGACGTTGAAGGAATAGGCGACGGATTCCGCGCAGAAACGTCGGCGTTCCGGGTTTCGATTTTGAGATCCGGGTTGCAGGAGGCGGACCATGGATGAGCATCACGTCCCCAAGTAGGAAAAACCGGACATGCGCCACCTGTTCGTCATGCGGTACTCAGATGAGGGCCACCAGCCCGGCCTCAGGTTGGCTCACTATATTCATCATCGTGTGTTACTTCGAGAACGCAATACTTCTGCTCTTACAAGCGCTGTTATCCTCCTTTCAATCTGCTCCTGCGCAGAGCCTCTTAGTAGTTGTTTTTGCTGCCTTCCGCGCATAGAGCTCTGCACAATTACAGAATCAGGAGAGCGGGTGTCAAAATACAAGAGCTCTCGCCCGGTTCTCCGCGTGGCATAGTAGTACGAATAAACCTCTACTTGATACGCAAAATCACGCTGGCCGAAATCACGCACGTGCCACATGGCCCAAGAAGAAATTGTGATGTCCGGTATGAACACATCCACGTTAGAATTCGAGAACACCTTGATAGGTGCAACCCAATTTCCCATATCGTCCTGCACAGATACAGGTACTCCGTATGGCCCTGCGGCAACACCAATATCAGGTCCCTGCGCGCCGGCGGTGGCAGAAGCGAAAACTGCCCCTGCCAGTAAAATTATCCCTGCAATTCTCATTCTGAACGATCCTTTCTGTCCGCGTACGTCCAGCGCGAAGTTGAAAGTTGCGGTCGGCGGTTGGGATGATAATACTACGCAGCAACCTGCCCGGGAGGAGTCTGCCCGGAACTCCAAAACTTTGTCCCGTTGTCAGAAAAGGGCATTGGCGATGAGCGGAATGTGGTTGCGCTCGGTCCTAACAACCACCGAGAGGCACATCGTGGGGAGCGCCGGGACGCCATACGAACTCGCCTGCTTGTGATGTTTGCCGGAATCTACGGGCGCTACTGCAAGGTGGAATTCACCCGCTCCACAACAGCTTGGTGCGATAATGACGGGCGGGGATCATCAACATGACATCGAGTCGTGAAAGCGTCACATTGCTGGGGCGTCTAGTCGGCATGGGGCGGGAGGTGGATTGTAGTGTGCGTGCTGTTAAGGTGTCACTGCCGGGGACGGCGGAGCACAACTACATCCGCCCGGTTATCTACGATGTTCCCGCAGATTTGCCCGATGGCCTCTATCGCATAACGTTTGGCGGTAAGACTGAAAGAGTCCAGCGGCAGTATGGGGCCTGGATAGCCCCGGTTGCATAGGCGGGTTCTATAAAAGGGGATGTCAAGTAAAAACACTTCACCTGATCCGCCGGGGGAAGGGTTTTTACTGACATCCAGCCCCTGTTGGCAGCGGCAACATACTTCGCCCGGGCATGGTTT